>Ga0098052_1002744_pt1 | contig 10599 bp, 18 predicted proteins | sample 15_taG_FD_81591 | JGI IMG/M metagenome (GOLD analysis project Ga0098052, IMG submission 81591) | Marine viral communities from the Subarctic Pacific Ocean - 15_ETSP_OMZ_AT15312 metaG | ecosystem: Environmental > Aquatic > Marine > Oceanic | place: Pacific Ocean | collected 2015-01-18 | reverse complement strand
GAAATTGAGATTGACATAAAACTGCCATGGCTTTTGAATAAAATTCGTAATTAATAAGCTCTGTGCGTGGTGCACGATAATTTTCATACATCACTGGATTACGACTTCTGAGGTACTTATGATCATGTTCGTAAATCACGTACTTAAGTTGTCCGCGGAGCGCTGTGGGTGAATAAAACATGCGCTTGCACTCTTCGGAGAGATTTACAAAATTAGAAATGATGAAATTAGTAGATAAATCTTCCCCAATTAATACATTAATCAGACTTGGTGTAACATTTTGGCTCTTTAAGCGATATGTTTTATGCCCAGCAGACGTCAGAATTTCCACCAACTCATAGTCGTTTAATTCTCCTCCACCGACAATCTCATCAACAAAGAAATCGGAAATAAATACAATGTTACTCATGTTCTTCAATGTCTTCACCTAATTGATCTAGCCAAGAATTTACATCAATATGTTCTCCATAAACCAAATCTACAAATTTAGCATACAACTTCTCTTCAGTAAATTTTTCTTGTAAAACTTCTGAATACTCTTTGAAGCGTTTTGTTGTAGCATCAAGTGTTTCAGGATTGGTTAAGTCTGTGTGGCACTGCCGCATGGCTTCCTTGGAGGATGATTCGCGTGGGTATGCCCACATAGAATTTCTCAGCAGCACTGTGTCCCAGACTGCTTCTTCTGGGATTGGTCCCAAATCAAAAGCAACATTATAGAAATGCTCTGCCCCTTTCTCGTCGCGCAAAAAGTCCATGTGCCCTGACCAGCCAGCGGCAATTACAGGTACGCCGCTATATGCCGCCTCATAGAGGGGCAACCCGAAGCCTTCGCCATGCGTAAGAGCAAGAAGGGCGTTGATCCGGGGGTGTTTATACAGTGCGTGCATTTCTTCGTCAGTCATATCTCCGTGTAGTAGATAAACCCGACACAGTCGCTTAGCGGGAGATTCTACCTCGTTTATGATTTCTTTTAACTTTTGCTCTAGCATTTCCCGATCCATGGAACAATTCTTAGCTAGATTAGTTTTAACGACAAGTCCGACCGGTTCGTTTTGAAATTCTTCTACAAACCACTTAATAGTGTTGGCAATATTTTTGCGGGGCCCGAACTGCGCTACTGTTAGAAAATTAAAAGATTGTTTGAGGTCTAATTCTATGTCTGGTAGCGTTTCATAAGTTTTTACCGGGTAGCATATCGGCTCCATGGGCACTGTTGTTAGCAGGGTGACTTCTTCTTGGGTCTGTTCGTTGACACCCTGATATGTAGTCTTAACAAACGTGTCTTTTGCGTGATTAGATATAACCACTACGCGATCCATTTCGTTTGCTTTTTGAATCCATTCGGGCGAGACCTGGGTGGTTTCAATACCGGCTGTATATCCTACATTGACTTTGGCTATGCTCTCCCATTCAGCGGGAATTGTCACTTGTAAGGATAGGTCAAAGATCCCTCCTTGTTGAATATGAGCAATTGTCCGTTCAATGGTTTTATCAATCCAGAGTCTTTCGCCGGATTGCTCATTGATCCAGGATGTTTGACCCCAGGTAAGAGGCTGAATATATACTTCAAATAAATCGGGGCGTGAACGCAATGCGCGCAAGGCATAGCGTGCCTGTTCGCCATAGCCGGAGCGCGTCAAAAGTGGACCCTTTAGTAAGATTTTCTTCGGCATTATGCCACCTCCAACAAGTGCCAACGGCGATACCCGGTACGCGTGTCCCAAGAGCCGTGTCTTTTTACTATATCATCCATAAGCTCGACCCATGAGCGCTCATAATTATCAAAATTATAATTATTTAATACGTGGTCGCGACCTTCTTCGCTCATCTTTTTATAAGCCTTTTTACTCACATTCAACGCTTTAGTCATGATCTCATTAAAGTCATCTTGCGATATTCTGTCTTCATAAATATAAGGCACCTGTAGGGATCCAATAATCGATTTGCTAGCAGGTTGAATTCCCCAGCCAAACCACCTCTTTCCGTCTGTTACTTGCTCTTGCAAGCCTCCTGTCATGTTAACAATGATAGGAGTACCACAGGATAATGATTCCAAAGTTGACAAACCGAAGCCTTCCGCGTCTGATATGTTAATTGTAAAATCTGCAGCGTTATACATGGCTGCTAGCTGTGTATCTTCCACCTTGTTGACAGAAAGAAGGACTTGTCCTCGATCAAGACCCAGGTGCTGAATGAGGTGTGGCAAATCTTGTCCGTGGGGATCGCGTGCATCGGTGTGCATCAATAAAACTGCTTTATCATGACCGACCTTATCAAGCCACTCCTTGAACCACCAGATAAGCGTGCCGCTTTGTTTACGGCGCGCATTGCGGTTGTTCCAAAAAAAGAGCTTCTTATTAGATTGTTGAGGTGCTGTGGTGTCCCAGCCGGCTATGTTCTCCAGGATTTCCTGTGACGCGACTTTGTCTTCTGTTTTCGTATAGGGGTAGTACACGTCCCCATTAACAGCATGTGGTAGATAATGAGATCCCACATCTGGTGCAACTTCCTTCACTATCTCGTATGTTACCTTCGAGATACAGACAATTTCATCGGTTGAGCGATAATATTTACCATTAAAGTGTGGCGCCGGAAAATTGTCCCAAACATGATAATATACCATCGGAATATTCGGTCGTACTTCGTTTTCAATTTCCCACAGCCATCCATAAAAACGAGGATCTGTCATAAACCATAAAACATCCGGCTTTTCACTATGTAAAACCGAACGAATCATTTCATGGTTGCCATATCCGTCGACGGGGAATACTCTCCAGTCATCCCCCCAGGGATCAATTTTTTGGGGAGTATAGTCTTTATGTTGGATTGCTCCACCTAAGCATACAAATTGGTATCTTCCTGTTTTTAGTAGTGATTCAATAAAAAACTTTGTTTGATGACCCACACCAGAAGGAGAGAGTGGGTGATCTGCTAATACCAGAATCTTTTTCTTTTTCATATATTTATGTTCCTCAAGGACAGTGCTCTGTCTTATAAAATTTACAACCGTATCCTGTGGTACAGGACAAACGATTTTTGATATATCTTTGCTTTTTGATATTGTACAGCGCAGTGGCTAAAAGTTTAAGAGCATTTTGAGTCTTTTTTGGGCCGCTCGTCACTCGAAAAAATTCAATATGATTTTTTTTCGCTGTTCTCTTAAGTAGTGCGAAGTGCGTTTCTACATCTTTTGGGTCCACGTTCATTTTCTCGCAGAAAAAGTTTTTGTACAGAGTGAGCTGATATGTGATTAATTTGTCGTTTTTCTTCTTTTGATCCCAGCCCCATGAGCACGTTTTCCAATCAAAGATGTGAATCTTTCCATCAGGAGTAGCCACAACTGCGTCAATAAAACCTTTGAACCGATAGGTCTCTTCGGCGGCGATGGGCTCATAAAGGGACATTTCGACAGAGAGTACTTCGTAATCCTCAAAATAATCAGACAATGCGTCTTCGATTTCGGGTACTAATCTCTTTCCTTGTCCCACCATTTGATTAACAAGTCCGCTATTAATCTCGACGTCAGGTGGTAAATCAGAAATACACTCACTAAAAGTATCCAAAAAGTACTGTTCATCATCGACATCTTCTTTAAGTAGTTTCTTTTCACAGACTGCGTGGATAGCGGTACCGAATGCTGTATATTCGTTACCCTTAAAACCTTCTATTTTGTCTACGCGAGTTAGTTTATGATAAAAGGCACAAAAAGCCCAGTCCTTAAGTTCGGAATATGATATATGCATACTTCTCCTATAGTTATATTACAGTATAACCACTATGGTACGAGTTGTCAAGTTATTCTTTGTTGTGAAGTAAATTAATCTTTTCGTACAATTGGGGACTCATTTTCTTCAAAAACTCATGATCTGCCGAATTCAAGTAAAACACTACAAATCCTGTTGCAAAATATTCTCGCAGACTTGTGGGCGCGTATGCACTTACAAACATCCCGGCAACTAATCTGGATAATGTGTCGTACCCTACAGTTTCATACAAAAATTCATCAAATTCTTTGTTATATTCCGGATCCACGAAGAACGATTTAGGTGCCTTGAAGCCGTTTTTCCATAAAATATCATGTAAATATTCTCTTTTTCTCAGGAATTCTTGTTTAATTTTTTCATCCGCATAGATGTCATAGCCCCGGGGTCCCTCGAGGGAGTGAGCGACCTCGTGCAATATATCGTCCAGCATATTCTCCGGGTCATCTTGCAAATTAGACACGTATACCGTGCCGGAATCATAAAAGGCACTCAAATTACGATCAACAAATTCCTCAAACCATCCAAAGATGATCATCTCTATTTCTTCTAGCAGGTGAGGTGGAAGTCGGCTCTCCATGTTTGCGATAAGATCTTCCGCATCAATCTCGTCATTGACAAGGGGATCTTTAAAATAAACATGCAATCCACGTGAAGTGTAGAAGTCACTCTGCGATTGTTGTTTCTGTCTTATCTGTTCTATAAGCATCATCTAAACCTAACTGATATCCTCGCAAAAAATTCTCTTCTGCAAAAGCATAAGTAAATTCGGGAAATTCCGAAGCAAGAGTTTCAGCAATCATATCGACCGTTACTTCTTCTTCGTCAAATTTACCTCCAACATATTGCACCAGCATATTCTTAAACTCGCTATCGGGTTCAACTGCCATAGCCAATAGTGGATTGTTGTGTGCTTCTTCTTCTGTTATTGTTTTCATATCTTTAGTTTCAGTATGTTCTGTGGTTGTTTCTGTCATCTCTAACCTTCCTTTAGGGATAGTTTATCATAATAAAAAATTATTTTATAGCACTTTTGAAGCCAGCGTGGCCACTTCTGAGCGCTCACCCTTTGTGAACGTGATGTGACCTGCCAGGTGGGAGTCTTTAAAGCTCTCTACGGCATGCGCAAGCCCGTTAGACGTTTCATTGACATATGCATTGTCGATTTGCTCAACATCGCCAGTCAAGACGATCTTGGCATCATCTCCAATTCTGGTAATGATAGTCTTGATTTCGTGCTTTGTTAGGTTTTGTGCTTCATCGATAATAATAAAAGCCTTCGATATGGAGCGACCGCGGATATAGGTCAAAGCTTCAATTTCAATCTTGCCCTTATCTACATACATTTGGAGTGCATTTTTGTCATTGCCTAATAGATATTGCAAATTATCTTGAATTGGCATTAGCCATGGCAGCATCTTTTCTTCCATGGTACCAGGGAGGAATCCCAGATCTTTTCCCATGGGCTCGACTGGTCGCGACACTATCAAACGAGAATAATGATTGTCACGTAAACCAATCGTTTGTTGTAGACCCGCAGCTATAGCAAGCAACGTTTTTCCTGAGCCGGCGCGACCCACCAAAGAAACAATTTTAATATGAGGATTAATCAGCATATCAATGGCAAATGCTTGTTCCTTGTTCCGAGAATTGATGCTCCAATCTACAATTTTATCCGAAATTATACGCTTCAGTGGAAGGTGGTGAGTTTCAAATCGTGCAATTGCTGATTTTTTTTCATTAGCGTTGGAAACCAACATGATGTATTGGTTTGAATACCATTCTTCTTCAATCTCATCTTTTTCGATTAAGATATCTTCTCCGGCATAAAATCTATCAATAATTTGATCATCTACCGCGTGAGTGAGGAATCCTGTGTATAACTCGTCACATGACCTTACGGCGCGCTCACTAATATAGTCTTCAGAAGCCAAGCCTACTGAATCACTAATAACTCGCATATTGATGTCTCGAGAAACAAGAGTCGTTTTTCGCGGTGATGCATCTTTGACTGACAACGCGGTAGCGATAATAATATGATCTGGCACACTAATATCCAAATCCTGCGGAAATGTAGCTTCTTTTAAGCACTCATATGAGAGTACCTTTAGAATACCGTGACCTTTGCCGATACGGACGCCCTTTTGAAGACTCCCCTTAAGGCGCAATTCATCTAAATTTCTAATAATTTTTCGTGCATTAATCCCTACCGAGTCTTGTCTTTTTTTATGATTATCGATCTCTTCCAAAACTTTTAATGGAATAAATATATCATGATTATCAAATTTAAAGATTGCATCTGCATCGGTCAAGTATACGCTTGTATCTAACACGTAGTTATTTTTAGCTGGCATTAAAACTCATCATGCTTAGTGCACCCATAAATAGTCACGGATAATGAATATAACACCCATTTACCCATTCTTCAAGGAAATTGTTTCGCTCTTCTAAGCGCTTAGTTATTTCATATAACATTATGTTGGCAGTTTGAGAAGTGTTTAGGGAATCCCCTACGCCGGGCATTGGTATAAAAACGGCATCACTGCATCCAGAAAGATCGGCTGGGATCCCAGTTTGCTCATGCCCCACAACAATGCAAATAGGCCGGTCGAAATCAAAAACATAATCATGTATAGACGTGGCTTTTTCCTTGGTGGCGGCGCAGACGAGGTTGTAATCTTGTTTTTTTGCATATTCTATAAATTTCTGAGGGTCACTGTGTTGTTCAATGCTTACATAGTCGCTCAGTGTCTTTGAGAGAGCCTTAAGCGCTCGAGCCGGCGGTACCGGTCCTATTACGTGAACACGGTTCGCACCAAAGCAAGCGGCAGCGCGGATAATGAAGCCAAGGTTACCGTCGTGCAAGAAATTAACAGTAGCAATACTAATGGGATAAGTTTTAACATTTTTCTTTTTTTCATCTCTCATTTTTCTTCTTTTGTTTTTTAATAAGCTGCCAATCAAACACAAATACAATTGGTTTTTCACCTTTTTTATAAGGTACACCATGTTGACGCAATGTGTCAACATCTTTTTTATATATTATTTGCGCATCCCAGCCATCGGCGCCCCAAAAGTCTTTAGGCTTTAAAATACGCTTTTTTAAGCGCACCCGAACTTTTGGTCCTGCATGTGATTCGACAAGCACAACATCGCCCACTGTGTATTTCATATTGAGATGGCTGGGGCAGCTGGACTCGAACCAACAGCGGCCGGGGTAACAACCCGGTGCGCCTGCCTGTGGCGCCTCACCCCATTGTCTGATTCATTAAGGATTTTTATCCTAATTCGGACCAATGACCCTCTTCGATATCGATCCCCACTTCGCACAACGCATCTATCATCTTTTGCCATTTGTCATCGCCGGTCTGGCTAGGATCAAAACATACATAGGTCTTGTCCCATTCGAACCCATTTAAGCCCTGGACGTAGCCGCCGCGCTCATACGTAGTGTCAGCAAATTTATATGGCTCAATGCCGTATTTCTCTACGAATCCTTCAAAAAAGTCAGCCTCATCGTAGCTCATCTCGTACGCGTCGTACGCTTCGTTTAATTGTAACCTCTCGGCTACCTCTTCATTTACGGCAAAACCGTAATAGTGTTGTGGATAAAATTGCATTATTACTCCTTTAGCTAACTTTAATCGTTATCGACTCTATCAGTCAAATATTTTACATCATGAGCAACGCTTTCTTTGAAACTATTCAATTCTGTGCGTAACAAATGAATCTCATCAACCAGCGTGCTTAAGCGACTGTTCAGTTGATTAACTCGATCACGCTGCTCGACGAGTCCGCGTGATAATTGTGCATTTGTAGTTGTAGACATTTTGTCTTTCTCCTTTTTTTTAAAAATATTAGAAAACATCATTGGTAATTTTCTCTTAGTATAATCACTTTTGCTCGCGATGTCAACAAAAAACTATATAATGTTACCGGGTTGAATGTTTGGGCTCATGCCTGCGCGCTTGGGAGGCTCTATCAACTAAGTCCGACGAGGCGGCTACTTTTTCGTCGCCGCCGATGGACCACAAAAGCTCAACGCCCAACTGTTCACAAACAGTTTGCTCAGGTGTATTAGCTTTGCCGCGATCTCCGCCATTAGCAAAATACGTAGGTCGATGCCTACGAATTGCTTCGCAAACGGTACCATCCGAATCATCTACAGAATCAACGAGCAAAACTCCTTTAATTGAATCAAGAATTTCTGCGCGGGCTTTGAATTCCATAAAATTAAAACCTTTTTTGCGAAATAGCCAATCATCAGAATTGGCTATAACTATCACCTGTCCGTATTCAGCTGCTTCTCTGATCATCCTAATATGCCCTACATGTACGGGGTCGAAACCGCCGCTAACCATTACTGTGGGCTGTTTTTCTTCATCTTCAGTCATATCTTATATTATCCTATTTCTTCTTTTTAGCAATGCGGCGGTTTCTTCTTTTGCGAGAACCAACTTTGCGGCGCCGGCGAAAAGATCGGTGTTGTTCTTTGCGACTCATATTTACTCCATATATCCATTATTTTAATATTTTATTTGATTTCTGTGTAGTCTAAACTTCTATCGCTCTCAAAAACTCTTCTTTAACATTCTTAATCGTAGAGGTTCCGTCATCAACAAAGATTCTATAATCATAGAAATCTCGCTTGTCAAGCACAGCCAGTATAACTGCTTTTTCTTTTTTATTTCTTAATCTTTCGAAATTAGCGTCCGCAAATTGATAGTAATAAACCCATTCGTCAGTTTTAAATTTTTTTACTTTGCTCATTCTTGATGTCTGTGATTAAATTATAAAGAATCGCCGGCGAAAGATCTTGGCGATCGTAAAGTCTCAGAGTTCTCCAATCGAAGACACAGGAAATTCTCAAAGCATATGCAATCCACTCTGTGCAGTACCACCTTTTGCGGTGTTTTATTTTGCAAGGTAAAAATTGAGATAAAAGCATGCCGATCCAATCATATCCTTGTCCTTTAGTATCGTCAAAAAATTGCATTATAACTTTATATTGTTCGCTCGATATATCTATTTCTACAAACTCCCAATCATTTTTATCATAGCTAAGAATGAGGCGCTTTGTTACCACCGAACTCACAAACGGGCTGATTCCTACCCAGCTAATTTCATCAGGAAGTATTAATTCAGCATGACTATAGATACTATTAGTCCACCATCGTACGATTGCGTTGGCCCAGTCTCCTTTGCCTTTATAAAATGCTATTTTTATTTTCACTTACTTACAATGGACGTTCTTGAATATAAATAATTGCGCCCGGATCAATGCAGAGTTGCATTGTATGCGGTGGTGCAGCGATTTCATGGCTTCGGATTACATAAAATGTATACTTATCCCATGGGGTGTTTTTCTTTTTTGCCTCATGGCACTGTACCGCAGTGATTACACCTTTTCCCTTGATTTCAACTAATGTTTTACAACTTTTACCTAAATTTACAAGTAAGCCATCTAAACATATACTATTAGTTGAATCATATGTTGGACCCGGGTGACCAGACATGTCGAACATGTTCGGCGCCACGGGTGCAATTGGGGTCGGTGCTTTCACGCATGCAACCATCATTAACATAAAAAAAGCTTTTTTTAACACAAGAATCTCCAATCCTATATTTTTTGTCATTCATTAGTACCTATTTTACCATAACATTTTAGGATAAAATATTTTAATTTATTTTTATTCTGGTCTGAGTACCAGATAAACTAAATCAGATGGAAGATCCTCTATAACAGGCATTGCAAGCCACAATATCGTGAGGCGATCTTGGCTTGTTTGGCTCATGTCAGAGTAAAAATGATAAAAATTGCGCTGTATCTTTATGACTATTCCCGTCATGGGACTCTCATCGTACCACGCAATAACTTCATTCTCTTTTACTATGTCGCCGATTTCATATCGAAAATACTGTAGATATGACACATATTAAGTATGTCTAATTATTTTTAATAAAATCAACTAATGCATCTTTTCGCAAACCAGTATACCCTTTCAGGTTTTTTTGCTTTGCAAGATCTTTCAATTGAATCACCGTCAGTGTACTCAAGTCTTCGGATATACTGGTTTTTTCACCTGAGTCGTCCGTGCACGGAGCACACACTTCTAAGGGATTTAAAAATCCTGCTATTTTCTTAGCTTGCTCTACAAACCATCTCATAATTGTCTCCTTTGTGTTTTGCGATCGTACAACTACGACGATCCTTTCTTGATTAAATCTGTTAATTGGGCTCTCGAAAGACCCTTATAGCGCCCGTCACCCAAATCTCTACTAGCGGCAATGCCGCGTAGTTCCTGCATCTTCAAGCCGGACAGATCTTCAGCATGCTCCGGAGGTGTCTCTGCCAAGGTTGGTGCTTCCTCCGCCGGCGGCTGAGTCTCTGTGGCACTTATTCTATTTCTAATCTTGTTTAGTATATTTGACAACCAATTCATAACATCTCCTTGTTTATTGTTCATATTGTTGTTTTTTTGAAAGCATTTCATGCATATAATCTAGATTCTTTCTTTTCGAGTGTACCACATTTAATACTTCTTCTGTAGGCAAATCATATTCTTCTTTAATCTCCCATAATGATTCTTCTATAGAATCCTCCGTATTAATATGACAGAGATCAACAGTATCCTTTTCGTCTTTCTTTCTTTTGAACCAATTTTTAAACATATGTTTTTTCCTTATATGGTGGAGGCGGCGGGAGTCGAACCCGCGTCCAGAATATTCCCAAACTCAAGTCATTCACAAGCTTAGACCGTTTATACTACACATACAGCCAAGTGGAGGTAGTTTGTTCCACATCGCTCACTACCATATTACGATGGGTGGTTTGATT
>Ga0098052_1002743_pt1 | contig 10600 bp, 8 predicted proteins | sample 15_taG_FD_81591 | JGI IMG/M metagenome (GOLD analysis project Ga0098052, IMG submission 81591) | Marine viral communities from the Subarctic Pacific Ocean - 15_ETSP_OMZ_AT15312 metaG | ecosystem: Environmental > Aquatic > Marine > Oceanic | place: Pacific Ocean | collected 2015-01-18 | reverse complement strand
CGTACAGCACGGGATGAAGTTTTGGGAAGCGCTGTCGATGAAAACTTCCGCGCTGTGCTTGATCTGGTAAAGCAGCAACACGCTAGCTTTGAGTTCATGGATATCAATACGTTTAACCAGCTACGAGGCGAACTGGCCGAGCCACTAAACGCACTCTCCGAAAGTATTGATGCCTTCGTCGATTATGGTTTTGGGCGTGTTGATACAATCCGTGTGGATGCTGAGTCTCAGGGAGAGCTGTTTACCTTAATCAACGCGCTAGCGGTAGGCCTTGCGCTGATAGTGACGCTGGCCATTTATATCGGTTTACGCCGCACAGTCATTGCGCCACTTAACAATGCCGTTCAGCGGCTTGATCGCATTGCCGAGGCAGACTTAACGCAGCCGCTGCCAGAGGCCGGTAAAAACGAAATTGGCCGTTTATTTTCGGCTATGGCCACCATGCAGCAAAACCTTAGCGCAACGGTGGCACGCGTGCGCGAGGGGAGTCGAGAGATTCACCACGGCACCCGAGAAATCGCCAGCGGCAATGCTGATCTTTCATCGCGTACTGAGCAGCAGGCAGCGTCCATTGAGCAAACGGCGGCCAGTATGGAGCAGATGACAGCCACCGTGAAACAGAATGCTGACAACGCTCGACAGGCCAGTACGCTAGCCGCTGATGCTTCCACCACAGCAGAGCAGGGTGGTCAAGTCGTTGAACAAGTGGTGCAAACCATGCACGGTATCTCCACCAGCTCTCAAAAAGTGGCAGATATCACTAATGTGATCGATTCCATCGCGTTTCAGACCAATATTCTGGCACTGAATGCTTCGGTTGAGGCAGCGCGGGCTGGCGAGCAGGGGCGCGGGTTTGCGGTGGTGGCTGGGGAAGTGCGTAACCTCGCTAGCCGCAGTGCGGATGCGGCAAAAGAGATTAAAACGCTGATTGAGGCGTCTGTTAGTCAGATCAACCAGGGTTCATCTCTGGTAGAAAAGGCGGGCCAGACAATGACGGAAGTCGTCACCGCGGTGCGCCGGGTTACAGATATCATGGATGAGATTTCAGCGGCGTCCCAAGAGCAGAGCGACGGTATTGAGCAGGTGAGTCAGGCAGTGGGGCAAATGGACCAGGTGACTCAGCAAAATGCCGCGTTGGTCCAGCAGGCAACCGCAGCGGCCGCTTCACTAGAAGAGCAAGCAAATCGCTTAGAAGAGGCGGTCGCGGTCTTTCAGGTGCTAAGTGCTCAGCAGGCATCACATGCGTTACCTACGCGTGTATCAGCATCGCACACGTCGGTTCCTAAGGCGTCTGCTGCTCAGTCAACGGCTTTACCGCCGAATCGTCGAGCAACTGCCCAGCAGCACCACGAAGAGTGGGAAGAATTTTAACCCTGACTGAATTCCCAGTCACCCTATAGATGTCGTTATTGAGAGGATGACCAATGGCTGATAAGAACATGAGTTTCTTGGTAGTAGACGATTTTCCCACTATGCGCCGGATCGTACGTAGCCTGCTGAAAGAGCTGGGCTTCACTAATGTTGAAGAAGCCGAAGATGGTCAAGATGCGCTTAATAAATTGCGCGCGGGCAATTTTGAGTTTGTGGTTTCCGACTGGAACATGCCCAACCTAGATGGCCTGGAAATGCTGAAAGAGATTCGCCAGGACAATGCGCTAAAAGACTTGCCAGTACTGATGGTAACGGCCGAAGCAAAGAAAGAGAATATTATTGCTGCCGCACAAGCGGGTGCCAATGGTTATGTCGTCAAACCGTTCACTGCCGCGACCCTAGAAGAGAAGCTGAATAAAATCTTCGAGAAAATGGGTAAATGACGCGGCTGAGCCAAGGCGCTCGGTTAACGAGGAGACAACACAATGAGTCAGAATGAGCAGGGTGGTTCTGCCCAACTGTCTGAAGAAGCCGCAGAAGACCTTATCTTTCGTATTGGTAAGCTTACCCGCATGCTGCGTGACAATATGCGCGAGTTGGGCTTAGACAAAGAGATTGAAAAGGCCGCTGAAGCGATCCCCGACGCCCGTGACCGGCTGCACTACGTGGCGACGATGACCGAGCAGGCTGCAGACAGGGCGTTGAACGCCATTGATCGTGCGCAGCCGCTGCAAGATCAGCTCTCTGAGCGTGCGGAAGCACTCGACAAGCGTTGGGCCGAGTGGTTCGAAGCACCAAAAGAGCTAGACGACGCAAAGGTGTTGGTAAAAGAGACGCGCACCTACCTGAGCGACGTGCCAGAAATTACCTCAGCGACCAACAAGGAGCTGATGGACATTATGATGGCACAGGATTTCCAGGATCTTACCGGTCAAGTCATCAAGAAAATGATGGATGTGATCCGTGAGATCGAGCATCAGCTGGTACAGGTACTCATCGACAATGTTCCCGGTGTTGAAGCTCGTGAAACGATGCAGCGCAAGGCCGAAGATCAGTGGAAAAATGAGAAAGCTCGCCGCAATGAAGATCTTCTTAATGGGCCGCAGGTGAAAGAGAACGCCCCTGATATCGTTACCGGCCAGGATCAGGTAGACGACTTATTGGACGAATTAGGCTTTTAATGCTGGGTTATTAGCTCATTGTAAGCCGCTGCATCTGGCAAAATAGGTAGACTGTTCAGCCGTCCTTTAGGGCGGCTGAGTTTATGGTATGCCTTATTTTGGTCAACTGGCCACTCGTCAGCCGGATAACAGCATGGCAGATAACGACAGCGATCAGGAAAAAACCGTAGAGGCCACGCCCAGGCGATTAGATAAAGCCCGCGAAGAGGGTCAGGTGCCTCGATCCCGCGAACTAACTACCTTCATGATGCTGCTGGGTGGGGTGATGGGGTTGTGGGGTATGGGGCAAATGCTCTATGACCAGCTTGGGATGGTGATGGAGCAGGCGTTTTTATTTGAGCGCCGCCATGCCATGGAAAGCACGCCTATGTTGGTGAATGCGCTGGATCTTGGCCAGCGAACCCTCATCGCTATGCTTCCCTTATTTTTACTGCTCACGGTGATTGCACTGGTTGCACCGGCACTGCTAGGTGGCTGGTTAATCTCTTCAAAATCGTTGCAGCCTAAATTTTCAAAATTAAACCCAGTGAAAGGGTTAAAAAGGATATTTTCTGTTCAGGCCCTTGCTGAGCTGGCTAAGGCGATTGCTAAGTCCATCTTGGTGGGCGGTGTGGCAGCTGGCTTTTTATATTTTAATATTGGCAAATTTATGGGGCTAATGGACCAGCCCGTGCAGCAGGGACTGGTCAGTGCGCTGAATATGGCAGCGCTGGTGGCGGGCCTCATCGTCCTGTCACTGATCGTGGTTATTCTCATTGATGTCCCATTTCAGCTGTGGAATAACGCCAAACAGCTGCGTATGACCAAAGAAGAGGTGAAGCAAGAGCATAAAGACTCTGAGGGCGACCCCCATGTGAAGGGCCGTATTCGCCAGCAGCAGCAGGCCATGGCCCGCGGGCGCATGATGAGCAAAGTACCTGAAGCTGATGTCATTATTACCAACCCAACCCACTATGCAGTGGCGCTGGTTTACCAGGAGGGGCGTATGGGGGCTCCTCGGTTGGTGGCCAAAGGGGCCGATGCTGTTGCCGCTCGAATCCGTGAGATTGGCGAGGAAGCAGGTGTTCCGCGCTTGGAGGCAGCACCTCTGGCGCGCGCCCTGTATCATCATGTCGACTTAGAAGCTGAAGTGCCCGCCGAACTGTACACTGCCGTGGCCGAAGTGATGGCCTGGGCCTACCGCCTGAAACATGTTGCACAACAAGGAGGCGAGGTGCCCCCCACACCCGATAATTTACCGGTACCCCCGGAAATGGATAGTCCCGGCCGTCGTGCCGATGGCAATGAGGCGCAACCATGAAAGGCTTAAGCCAGTTGATCAATCAGCGTAACTGGATGAACGATGTGAGCATGAAGCTGCTCGCCGGTCCGCTGCTGATTTTAATGATTCTGGGCATGATGATTCTGCCCCTTCCGCCGTTCGCGCTGGATCTGCTGTTCACTTTCAATATTGCGCTATCGATTATGGTGTTGTTGGTCAGCATGTTCGCCGAGAAGCCGCTGGACTTTGCCGCGTTTCCGGCCGTGCTGCTGTTTACCACGTTGCTGCGTCTTTCGCTGAACGTCGCCTCGACCCGTGTGGTATTGATGGAAGGCCACGAAGGCGGCGATGCGGCGGGCAAGGTCATTGAGGCCTTCGGCACCTTCCTGGTAGGCGGTAATTTCGCGGTAGGCTTGGTCGTGTTCCTCATCCTGGTGATTATCAACTTTATGGTAATCACCAAGGGGGCTGGGCGTATTGCCGAGGTAGGGGCCCGCTTCGTGCTTGACGCTATGCCCGGCAAGCAGATGGCGATTGATGCCGACCTGAACGCTGGCCTGATTGGTGAGGACGAAGCGAAAAAGCGCCGTGCCGAGGTTGCCCAGGAAGCGGATTTTTATGGCTCAATGGACGGTGCCAGTAAATTCGTCCGCGGTGATGCCGTGGCAGGCCTGGTTATCATGGTGGTTAATATTATCGGCGGCCTACTGATTGGTATGATGCAACACGACCTGGGGTTTGCCGATGCCGCCCGCACGTATACGCTGCTAACGATTGGTGATGGCCTCGTCGCCCAGATTCCAGCGCTGGTGATCTCCACGGCGGCGGGCGTGACCGTGTCACGGGTAAATACCGAGCAGGACGTTGGTCAGCAGATGATCAGCCAGCTGTTTGTAAACCCCCAGGTGATGATTCTGGCAGCCATGGTAATGGGCCTGCTAGGCCTTGTTCCCGGTATGCCCAACCTCGTTTTCCTTATTTTCACGGCGCTGCTGGGCGGCCTAGCCTGGTATCTAATGCGTAGAAAAGAGCAGACCTTGGTTAAGGAAGAGATCTCTGCAGCACCACCGCCCATCCAGGAAACACCTGAAGCCAGTTGGGAAGATGTTCAACTGGTAGACATGCTTGGTTTAGAAGTGGGGCATCGCTTGATCCCCTTGGTGGATTCCCGGCAGAAGGGTGAACTGCTGGACCGTATTAAAAGCGTACGCAAGAAGTTTGCCCAGGAAGTGGGCTTCCTGCCGCCCGTGGTGCACATTCGCGATAACTTAGAACTACCACCCAATACCTATGTGCTCTCCATGAAGGGAGCGGAAATTGGCCGCGCTGAGGCGCAGGCCGGTAAATGGCTAGCCATTGATCCTGGTCAGGTCTCGGGGGAGCTTCAGGGTACACCGACCCAAGACCCTGCCTTTGGCTTGCCAGCAGTATGGATTGACGCTAACCAACGGGAGCATGCTCAGGTATACGGGTACACGGTCGTGGATGCCAGTACGGTCATCGCCACGCACCTTAACCATCTGCTGCACCGCCACTCGCCTGAACTGCTGGGCCGCCAGGAGGTTCAAAAGCTGCTGGACAAGTTGGGCGAAGATCAAAAATCGCTGGTCGAAGAAGTAGTGCCGAAGTCCATCTCCCTCACCGTGCTGCAGCGCATTTTTCAGAACCTACTGGATGAGGATGTCTCGATTCGTGATATGCGTACCGTGCTGGACACCTTGGCAGAGCATGCGGGTCAGCAGAAAGATCCCAACGAGCTAACGGCTCTGGTGCGTATTGCGCTGGGCAGGGCCATTACCCAGCAGTGGTTCGCGGGCCAAGATACGCTGCATGTGATGGGGCTGGATGCGCAGTTAGAGCAAGTCTTGTTGCAAGCAATGAACGGCAATGGTGCGATGGAGCCAGGGCTGGCGGATACCTTGATGAATCAAGCGCAGCAAGCGTTAGAGAAACATGAAGGCAGTGGTGAAGCGCCTGTGCTGGTGGTTCAGCACTCGCTACGGGCCGTGTTGTCGCGCTTCCTGCGCCGCCGCATGCGCCACTTAGTGGTGATGTCTCAAGCGGAAATTCCCGACGACCGCACCCTGCGCGTTACCACGCTGGTGGGTGGTCGCTAATGGCCACACTTCGAGCGGTAATAGCCTTTTACGTTTTGGCAACAGGTGAAACATGAGCGTTAGACGTTTTGTCGGAGCAAATAGCCGCGACGTAATGCGCCAAGTGCGCGAAGTGTTAGGTGATGATGCACTTATTGTCGCCAACCGTCGCACCGAAGGCGGCGTTGAAATTCTCGCCATGGCGGATGACGCCGTTGACCAGTTCGACCCGTCGCCGACGACGCCAGCGGAGGAGCCGAAGGCTAGCCCCGCGCCAGCGCCTGTCTTTTCACTGCCAAAGCAACCAGACCCCCTAGAGGCGATGAGTGAGCGTCTGCTTCGGGAAATGCAAGATATGCGCGAACTACTGGCCCGCCGCCAGCCGTTGCCAACGACTCAAAGCGGTGCAGACACCGCCTACGAGCACCTACGGCAGTTGATGGCCCGGGTTGGCTTCAGTACAGAGCTGAGCGAAGAGGTGCTGGAAGCATTGCCAGATGAGTTGGGCGCGCTCGAGGCTACTAACGACGCGCCGCTTAACTGGCTGCGTGAGCAGTTAATGGCACGGCTTAACGTGCTGCAGCACGAAGAGAGCTTCTTTGATCAAACGGGCATCGTCGCATTGGTTGGCCCCACTGGGGTGGGTAAAACGACCACTACTGCGAAGCTTGCGGCACGCTTTGTGATGCGCCACGGCACTCGCCCAGTGGCGCTAGTGACCACCGATAGCTTCCGTATCGGCGCTCATGAGCAGCTGCGCATTTATGCACGGCTCTTGGATACGCCCATGTATGCCCTAGACGCTGAACAGCCGATTGATGAATTGGTTGGTCGGCTACAAGGTAAGCAGTGGGTGATTATTGATACCGTGGGGATGAGCCAGCGGGATCAGCGGGTGATTGAACAGATCGCCCATTTACAGGGTGGGAAGTCCATCGTGCGTCTGGTGCTGTTGCTCAACGCCGCCAGTCAGCCGGAAACGCTAGAAGAAGTCGTATTGCGCTACCGCCAAGCGGCGAGAGCTGCAGGTGCCGAGTTAGACGACTGTATCATCACGAAGCAAGACGAAGCTGGGCGGCTTGCGCCGGTATTAGACATCGTCATGCGCCACGGTATGAGGGTGCTGTTTGGCTCCTATGGCCAGCAGGTGCCAGAAGATATGGTGGTCGCGACACCACCCGCACTGATTGATCAAGCACTGTCGGCCAACGTTTCGAGTAGCGCGCGTGCTGAAACAGCCCCACTCAGCTTGCCACGCTGGTCGCGGGATGTGTTAGGGCAGGGGCGCAGGCTCTCCTCGGTGTTAACCCGCTTGCGTCAGCGGGTCGTCGATTTTCACCGCTTGGAAGCCGCCTGGGACATCGCAGCGCTGCCGGGGGTGATACAAGACCAGCGCCTAGATGAGCTGTTAGCCGGAGCCTCCACCACTCGTGACGCGTTAGGGGTGGTTTGGTCGCCCCGCCGCAACGAGCGAGGTTGTGACTGGTCGATGCCAGATGTTGCCTTGAATGAGCAAGGTGCTTGGCTGGCACTGACTCGCCTTCAGCACCGTCAGCTAGCGGGCTGGCAGCCACGTTTGGTGCGTTGTGCAGGAGATGTTGCGGTTCATCTGCTGCCTACCCTGCCAGACGCTGAGGCGCTGGCTTGGCTAAACGCTCAGCATCTGACGTGGGTCAGCATGGTGCCCGCGAGCCAGCGGGTATACTGCCAGGGCGAGCGCTATACCCTGCGTTCCCTGTTCCAAGAAAGCACCTTAACCCATAGCGTGGGCATCCGTTTCCGCGGGCAAAGCATGCAGCTTTCCAGCGCCTATGTTGAAGCGCAGGACGTATCAGGTAACCCCGTATTGGCGTGGGTCGGTGAGGTAAGCGACCCTGAAAGCACTAAGCGAATCGTGCGCCGCTACTGGCTAACGCCTGCACGTTTGGGCAGCGATGTGTTAACGCTTTTAATCACTCAACTGCAGAGTGACGGACTGGCATCGCTCACCAAGCGTGCTTGGCAGCAGCTTAAAGAGGCCGATGGGGGTGATGTCAGCAGCGAGCTGCGCCTGCTGATGGCCAGCGGCGCGGCTGCAGTAGCTGGCCATCTAGATATCGTTGACGATGAGGACGCTCAGGCCCTGCGAGCCGATTTGCTGCGCTTGTTAGGAACCCAGCGCAAGCGGCGTGATACGGCACTGCTTGATGCATTAGTACACGTTCTGATGGCGCGCGATGCCATTCGTCAGCTAGGTAGCGTCAGTCGTGAGGGCGTGGTATGAGTGGCCAGGATCAGGCGGCTGGCCTGCGCAAATGGGCCGATTTACAGCGCCAGCAGCGCGGTGCTGATGAAGTCGGCCATAACGTGGAAAGTGACGAGACAGTGCCTGCCGCACCCGTTAACGAAGAGGAAGCCGCCGCGTATACCCAGGAGGCCATGGCACCGACGGTAGCTGCTGCTGCCGAGCCTGCCACCGTGGCGCCTCCAAGACCGAAAAAAACGTTAGTGGTAGTAGGCTTACCTCATGCTGGCGCAGCGCAGGTGGACAAAGTGCGAGGTCGGCTGGGGCAATGGTCGGCCCTTGGGAGGCAATGGGCAGGTGACCCACAGGATTGGGATGTTCATATTGTCATGCCTGACAGCGCCTCGCTGACTGACTTAGCCGAGCGTTACTCACGCTGGGCGTTGTGGATCAACAGTGATGCTGACGCCTTTGCCACCATGTACCGAGTGTTGCGCCAATTACGCGAGCATGGTGGTCCGCGGCGTCTTCTAGCCCTTCATGAACCCCACCTGCCGCGCCGGGGGTTGCTGGATAATTTGGGCAATGCTTCCGCTCGTTATTTAGATATTGAGCTTCTGCTGCTGGCGCGCTAGCGGCGGGCCAGGGTGCATGTGTCGCTCAAGGGGAGAGTTATGCAGAGTTTGGCGAGTTGGGTAAGTAACGCTAAGCAGATGGCTATTGAGGCGTTGATAAAACCTGCAAAGTTGTTAACAGTAAGAAAAATGGGCTGTTTAGGGCTAGTAGCAGGGTTATGGCTTTTCGCGTTGAATACGCAGGCCGCAACCGGCAGTTGGAGCAGCCAAGTGCCTAGTGTGATGGTAGCAATGAGCGACCGTACCAGCAGCAGCCAGGCGATAACCCCGCCAGCGGGCGTCCCACTGCGTAATGCTGTGCTGTCGCGAATTCAATGGCGCTTTGAATCACCGCCGGGAACGCCTGTGAACGCTTGGCTATGTCATCCTGAACGCTGTGTTGCACTATCAGGCATGCGCGGTAGCACGACCGCTCTATCGGGAATGTTGGCGAGCGCACCGCTGTACTTTCGGTTTACGCTGCAGCCAGGGCAACGCCCTGTGCGAGTACAGGGGTTACAAGTGATCGTGAACTATCAGTAAAGGTTGTTAAGCCGCGAGGCACGAGGATGTATACAGCACAAGGCAGGATCAAACAGAGTGAGCTGTTAACTCAATACATGCCACTGGTGAGACGTCAGGCCTTAACGCTGCAGGTAAGGTTGCCCGCGAGTATTGAGCTGGATGATCTGATCCAGGCGGGTATGGTGGGCTTGTTAGAGGCATTAGGGCGCTTTGATGCTGCCCAAGGAGCAACATTTGCTACCTTTGCAAGCCAGCGCATCCGTGGCGCGATGATGGACGAGCTGCGCACTCGTGACTGGCTGCCCCGCAGCGTACGCCGCTCGGCACGGGCGGTAGATGATGCTGTGCGTCGTTTAGAGCAGCAGCTGGGGCGCCCCCCGGAAGAGGGGGAGATTGCCCGTGAACTGGAGATGCCGCTAAGTGATTACCAGCAACTGCTCAACGATACCAATAGCGGGAAATTATTGCCGTTCGAAGAGCTCATTGCGGATGGCGGCGAGCCTGCGGGGGACGACACTCACCGACAGCCGTTTGAACAATTATTGGATGAACAGCAGCGGCAAACGCTGATCGACGCCATTGAAGCACTGCCCGAGCGCGAGAAGCTGCTAATGGCGCTGTATTACCAAGAAGAGATGAATCTAAAAGAAGTGGGCGCTGTGCTCGGTGTCACCGAATCACGGGTTTCACAGCTTCACAGCCAGGCGGTGAGTCGGCTGCGTGCTCGCCTACATGAGACTAATTAATCCTCTCACTCACTAACCATAACCGGCGAGGAGCCGTTGATGAATCCATCTACGCTGATCGGTATATTTGCCAGCATGCTGTTGTTGGTAAGCGTTTTATTTTTTACCGCAGAGTCTCCCGAGAGCTTTATTAACTTACCGGGGCTTGCCATTGTGGTCACTGGCACGCTGGCGGCCACGTTTATCAGCTATCCGCTGAAAGAAGTGCTGCGTGTGGTGCGTCTGGTTGGTTTAGTTTTCCGCCGTGAAAACACCTATGTGCGAGATGACATCAATGAGTTGGTTTCCATGTCGCGCCTTTGGTTTAAGGGGGATGTTAGAGCGGTTGAGAAAGAACTGGAACATACCCGTAATCCGTTTTTGCGCACCGGTATTCAACTGGTCATTGCGAATACAAAAGAGGATGAAATCTTCGACATGCTGCGCTGGCGTATTGCGCGGCTGAAAGCCCGCGAGCATGCTGAAGCCCAAATTTTCCGCACCATGGCCACCTATGCACCGGCCTTTGGCATGATTGGTACTTTGGTAGGCTTGGTCAACATGCTCGAAGTGATGGATGCGGGTGACCTGGAAGTAATTGGG
>Ga0098052_1002739_pt1 | contig 10606 bp, 13 predicted proteins | sample 15_taG_FD_81591 | JGI IMG/M metagenome (GOLD analysis project Ga0098052, IMG submission 81591) | Marine viral communities from the Subarctic Pacific Ocean - 15_ETSP_OMZ_AT15312 metaG | ecosystem: Environmental > Aquatic > Marine > Oceanic | place: Pacific Ocean | collected 2015-01-18 | reverse complement strand
CGTTTGATCATTTCAATACAACAATAAATAAATTCTTCGCGACAAGGGCTTAATTATGGGGACATTGACAAATACATTTGCACAGGTACAGGACGCAATAGATCAGCAGTATGACGGAGATCAAGAGCGTGGTAGCAGGACTGAGTATACAAAATAACAAGTAGGCTTTAGGAGAAAACAATGGCAGACATTTATGCAATCAAGATCTTTGAAGACGAAGCGCTAACTGCGGGAAGCTCCGCTACAAGCGCCACCCTCCCCGTGTCGGCTTACAAGCCGCTAGGGAACTTCGCGTCACAACTAACCGTAGTGGGCCAGGTTGATGTGGACCTGTATGTGTCCATCGACGGGGTGAACTTTGTGAAGTCCCGAACTTTGTTTGAAGATTACACCACGGGTTCTTATATAGAGAACCACGGGATGGAAGTCGCGACAGAGTTTTACTTTGTACTCACAGAGAAAGCAAGCTCCACCGCGACTGTGACTATGTGGACTGGAATTCAGTAGGGGGACCTTATGAAAGGTAAAATCACGCTGGTACTTTTAGCCTCCGCTCTCACCGCTTTCGGCGCGTGGGATTCGGTACGTAAAAGCAAGAGCAATACTACGCAGGGTAACGTGGTCGTGTGGGATAAGAACGAATCTGTGACTGACGTGGATGTTTCAGTCTCTGAACTGACTAACGCCGTCGATGTGGTTTTAGTTAATTCTAATGCGTGGACCGCCGCCTCTGTAGCAGCCCTAGACACCCTGAACGGGCCGAATGATTTGTTGAAGTTAGATGAAAATGGGAAAATCGATGCTGAATTTGTCACAACTATTACTGTTATCTTTACTGGTAACCACACTTCCACTAACAGCCCGTAGCGTTTCGCCTACTCACTACCTGACTGGTAGCCATACGGATGGTAAAGGAAACGTCCTGTATCTGTTCGGTCAGGGGCCTTTTTACGGGGAAGTAGACTACGTTAATTCCGGCCATTATGTGGGGGAGCTACCGATCACCATTGCACTGGGATATGAGAAGAATGCTACTTCAACGAACTATTATGTTCCATATGAAAGCGGAGGGCGGGAAGGGTATTGGCAAGCGGGGTATGAAGCTTTGTTCTTTGGCAAGTTTGATATCACTTCTGACATGCCCGTTATATCTTCCACGGATAGCCCTTATGCGGAAATTGATCAGGAAGGGAATTATGCAATCCACGGCACTTTTACTCGGGCGCAGTTTGACTTTGTAACGAGCGACGGGACTGCAAGCACGGAAAAACTTGTCCAGAGCTTTAGTTCTCCGGGAGAAGGTCACTCAACCAATGTGATTGAATATGTCGGGAACAGCGTGGCTAAGCATAACCGTGACTTTATGACCAACGTTTTGAACTCGGTTGATGAATACGACATTAGCAAAATGGAGATATTCAGTTACGCGGACGAGGATAGTATGACGTTCACGCGAAACACGAATATGCTGTTTGATCTGGATTTGACCTGGTACTCCCCGTGGAACTCTACCGGCTCGGGCAGCCATGAAGCGTCCCGAGGATTGCCTAAAGGTAGATTCCGTCCGGCTTATGCTATCACCAGAAAACATTTGTTGGCCGCAGACCACTTTGATCCCTATGTACCAGGGGGCGCAAATCAAATCGCTTTTGTAGATAACACCAATGGGGTTCATATCCGTGAAATCATCGATATCGAGCATGGGCCTTACTATCCAGACCTCTATGATACATGGGGGGATACCTGTTTGCTCCGGCTGGATGAAGACCTACCTGCCAGCATTCACCCTGTTAAATGCTTACCTGAAGACTGGGCCGAGTACCTTCCCCATAAAGGAAGCGGAATGATTCCGCTCCACAGCAATGCAGAGCATACGTTACAGCCGAGCGTATCGTCCTCGTTTGGAACGACTATTCTAAACCAAGATGGAGAGCTGCATCGAGGGGTTACCGTTGACGGGGAGCTGGTAGGGCGTCCGTGGAGTGCAGACGGGTACTATTCGTATTATACCACCCATCAGTTTTCGTCTCCGGAAGCAGTTAGAGTAGGCGGGGATGGAAATATAACTTGGGATGGGGCGAAGTTTCGGCCGTACGCCACTCAGGACGGGGACTCGGGGCATCCAATTTTTTACATTGTTAATAACGAGATCGTGTTTGGTGGCCAGTTCTTTGGTGTGGGTGGAGGTGCTGGGTTTTGTACCTGGATTCAAAGTTTTCAAGACCACATAACCAATGTGTGGGGTGATTCTCATATGATTGAGCGCATAGATTTATCGGGGTTTGAAAAATACATGCCATACTGGAACTCTAGTGCAACAAGATACCACTGGTTTAACGAGTGGTATGAGTATGAACGTCACCCTATTGATGAAGAGTACCCGCCGGATACTCCGGAAAGAGCACATTTTGATCAAGCAATGAACACTTGGAGTAATTCCCCGGCGCTCCAGGGAGCCTTTAACAAAGACACCTTCCGGCCCAATGGCGTTTACAGACAATAACAACAGGAGTAATAGGATGAAGAAGTTCGCAATAGCAGTAACTGGAATGTTAGCCGTAATCACCGCTCAGGCATTAGTGGTTACACTTGATGATGTAGTTCTCGGATACCACAATGACTTGACTCGGTATGATTATCTGGGGCAAGCAGGAGAATTGGTTCGCAATAGTCAGAACGAGGGGCTTACGATTTTTGATGGAGTTACAACAGGCGGCGTTTCCATAGTCCGATCCCTGGATGTTTACAACTCATCTCCACGAAAGAGCGGGCAAGATAACCTAGAAAACGGAGAGCGGTTAAGGGCGGCTATCCTTCGCGCTAATGCCATCGTTGCAACAAGGGAAACGACGTATTTTGCCGATCCGGTCAGGGTACTGATCGATACAGGAGAGTACACCATAACAGGCGGCGTCGATATAGCTTTGAATGTAGCGTTGGAAGCAAGGGTTATAGATGAGGGCATGGGAAGAGGCCGGTACTATCACCGCTCAGGAGGGGAGAAAGACACTCTCAACAGGCCCAATCCTCTGGTTATTATTAAAGCCGACGACACTGGTACAAATGAGGTGTTTCGTTTTTACCAAGAATATGTATCCGCATTTAACGGGATAACATTGGAAGGGGTAGCTATTGATAGCCCCATTGAGGTTGATTTCACAAGAATTAGTGATCACCGAGTACAAACACATATAAGGAGCTGTCAAATCCAGGATCTAGGGGCGACCCCAAAGAGCTCAACTACTGGTGAGACGCATGCAATGCAGATCTCGGCTTTTGACAGCGTATTTTACGGGGAAATCGGAACCGATTACGGGAGTACAGAGACTTATTGGATGGAAGCGTTCAACTGCCGGTTTACAAGCACAGCTTCTTTCTGGGGGCAAAGGTGCACAGCAGCGTATGATGCGCAAGAATATCCTGATGCTAAATTCGAGTTTTGCAGGATTGATAACCCGAACTTCTTCGGAGCCCAAGTTGGAGGGAATATTATCGCAACACCAACGATGGTCAATTGCGACATAAATGGAAATGGGTTTTTGAGCGCCTTCGACGCCGTCGACAGTTCTTATTGCCATTTTGAACCGTTCTACAACTGCCGGTTTCATGACACAGCCGGAACATGGGGCGGGACTCTTTTGCAAGCCACACGTAATAAAATGGTCTTTCACGGGTGCACCGGTGTGAGTTCTAATTTTGTAGCAGGAACGATGTCGGTTACTTTCTGCACGGACGAAAACGGCAACGCTATTACAAACCAATAAACTAGGTAGAAGTTAGGGGAGGGAGATACAATGGACGAAACGAATGTGCAGGAAAAAAGACTAAGCGTACTCGAAACGAATTTCGGCCACGTATCACAAACCCTGAACGGGCTGAACGAATCCATCAACAGCGGCTTTTCGGGAATGCGGGAAGCTCTGGCTGATCAGGGAAGGGAACTGCATCACCGCGTTGATAAAGTGGAACAGCGCTCTCAGGTCAGTTGGCCTTTGATTGTCTCGGTGATTGTCCTCCTAACTATCCTGTGCGGCGGTCTTGTTTCTTTTGTTACTATGACTGTCCAGCCAGTGCGGGAGATGGGGAATGAAACAAAGGATATGTTGATGGCTCGCATCCTTCAGCTCAACGAGGATTACGAAGCCTTTGGGTATAACCGCGCCAGAATCGAGGCGCTTACAAAAGAGGTCGCCGACTTGAATCACCGCATCCACACGGTGGAACAGCAGGCATCTGAAAGCAAATCGGATCGGGATGCTCTACACCAGCGGGATGCTGATATGAGAGAATGGCTAAGGGATGTGGACTTGGGGCGATCCCGAGGGTGGAACAAAGTAACGCCAGAGGGCTAAATCGGTTTGAAGAAAAGGTTGACAACCCCGAGACTCGCGTCCATGATCTGGAATGAAGATTAAGTTATGACCAATAACAAAGGAAATATTATGAAGAAATTAGTTATCCTACTCGCCTGCACTTCGATCATAGCAGGCTGCGCCTCTTTAGGCCCGGGCGGTCTCTTTGACGGACTCTCCGTATCTGTGGACCTCGTAGACCCCGACACCGGAGCCACGTGGTCCATCGCTTCTGATGAAGCTGGACTCGATATCGAAGGCACTTACGTAGATTCCCATGGAACTACCTGGGTTCTCGGCGAAGGCATTGGTGCCGTAACCGCGACTACCCGTAACGGCGTCCAGATTGCCATTGTACCGGAGGCTTAACATGAGCGCCCCTGATAAGAAAACGAACGGCCGCCTGTTCCTTGTCCACGTTGCTGGGCTCTGTATGGTTCTTATGACTGTCCTTGCCTGCTTGTCCTTATGGAGTGGGCGTGCAGAGGATGGAGTCAACTCCGGCACCATGTCACTGATAACCTTCCTGACTACCACGTTGGGGATAGTCATCGGTTTCTACTTCCAGAAGCGGCGCCCTGAAGAGGAAAAATAAATGCAAGTATATGTCTGTGGATATAGGGGAAAAGGCGCTGGCTCTAAGTTTATCAAGTGGTTTACGTTTGGTAGGTTCAGCCACGTCTCCCTCGTCTTCGACAACGGGGTAGGTCGCCCAGAGGAAATCGAGGCTATACAAGGCAAGGGAGTACACCGCCAATACTTCGACGCAACTGCTGACAACTACACTCTGTTCCGAGTCCCGTGTAATGCCGCCCAAGGTGAAGAGGCTCATGAGTTTGCCTCCAACCAGGTCGGTAAGAAGTACGATTGGTTTGGTATCTGGGGCTTCGTGCGCCGCGCTTTCCGCCAAGACCCTACTAAATGGTTCTGCTCGGAGCTGGTATTCGCTACTTTAGTTAAGATTGGCGTACTCCTGCTACGCAAAAAAGCATCTCAAGTAAACCCTGACATGCTGTGCGCCAGCACCGTCATCACCCCGATGCCGTCAGCCCCGTCACATTGGTTTAAAAAGGAGGCCGCATGAGCTTCACAGTAAAGAATATCGTTGATGATGTCCGCCCTCTTATCTCCGACACAGACCAGCCGTATCGCTGGACCGACCCACAGATTGTGGTACGGGTTAATGACGCTGTTCAACACACTTTCTCCCGCCGCCCCGATGCCGCATCCTCCGCAACTCTGGATGGGCCCGAGGACTTGGAGTCTATGTACGATGAGGTCCCGCTGCGACGCCAGTTCAGATCGGCCCTTATCTATTATACGGGAGCGGTTCTGCTACAGGACCGCAGCTCTGACAAATCTCTCCGTTCTAAAGGAGCGGAATTTATGAAACTTTTCAACGCTCTTATAGGGGCTTAATATGGCATACGAAGACGCAAAGCGAGAACTGACTGACGCTAGAGCAGTTGTAATCTCCATCGACCAGAAGGAGTTTTCAGACACTATTGTCGCTAGGCGTGTGTGGGAAAATGTGCCTGAGGAGCAGGCCCAGGAATATATTGAATACCTTGACGCCCTGTCCCGAACCGTTGTAGACCCAACTGGGTGCCCTCCAGGCACTTACCGAATCCTCCGAAACGCCTACGTCAATGACGAGGGCTCACGCGCTATCCACCAGTTCCTCGCCAAGAACCTGAACACTGACAGTGACTTCAGTACCGGGGATACGGGGTGGCGGCTGGCCACCGGAGCCACGCATCGGGGGTCTAATAATCGGGTGACCTTGGAACTCCCGTACTGCGATCCGCAATACGCAGAGGCCATCGTAAACTCTTTAAGCGAAAAGACATACACCAACGAGATCCACACTTTGAACGGGGCTCCGCTTAATGACGGGCTTCTGCAGGGAACGTGGCACAACATACAGGCCTCGTATGAAATTGACGACTCTGAAGGGTGGGCTACGGTCCGCTGGTTCCTAAGCAAACAGGCGAACGACGACCTCCATTTCGGCTACCAGAAGAACGAGGCTGTCTTTGCTGTGGACTTTTACAAGTTCGATGCGGCGGATACGGGGCTCAGCTCTTTTGAAACTGATTATTATTTTGACGCGCTGGGTAACTGGTATATCAGTGACGGCACAAACTACACGGAAAAGAATGGTGCGACAGCAGACGGTTTACTCTCTGGAGAGCCTGGGTACGGAACATCACTCGGGACTGTACGAACCGTTATTGTAGGCCGGACAGCCCGGGCACAGATTACACGTGATCCGACGAGCCGGTTCTACATGTTGCACACTCACATTGAATTTTTACCTGACCGGGATTATTCCCTCACGATCCAATCCGCTTTCGGTACTACCACTAAAGAGATTGTGGAGTATTCCGCTGGCGCCGACACCGCCGCCTTTGTGACGGCACATAGCCTCGATGCTGTGGTGGTGGGGCAGACCATTCAGGTCACGGCCCCCTGGGATGCCGAGCGAGGCATGTATCGGCTGACGGCTCGAGTGACGCAGTCCTCGGAGCTGACGACCGGCAATTCTATTTCTTACGGAACCCCCAACGTCACCGTTACGGAGACTATAGTTGAGGGAGCTTCGGCGCTTCCGGCCAACGCAGGCACCCCGTCATACAATGACTGGGGAACTATTGAGACCAGCACCAACGCACTTGAGAAGCGGTACAACGCAGAGCGTGGCACGTGGTCCTACATTTTACAGTCTATCGAGAAGCGAGCCCCACATATCACGGGCACCGAGGAGCCTGGTTATGTTGAGGGACCCAGTGAGCTTAAGCTTGAGATCGAGAAACTCGCTCTGGCTAAAGGCGTCGGTAGTGGGTACGCGTCCTTAGGCTCTTGGACTGGTGGTGGGCGCGGCCGCATCCGTCACGTGTCCCCTAGTGATGGTATCGGGGTGGTGGTTGCGTCTGGAGTAGACGTTAAACTCGCCCAGGCCACGAAGAAATTCCAACCCTATAACGTAACCTTGGCCCGTAAGCGCACGGTGCGTACTTCCTCCCGGCTTTACTACTATGTAAAAGAGCCTGTTTATAGCGCGACCCCCGCGGACAACCAGTATCCTGCATGGGCTGATGGGCTTGTGGAAGACATGGATGCTGATGATCTTGGAAACTCCACAGCCCCCTACCTCGTATCGACTACCGTCCTTGACGACACAGCTGAAACCTATGGAACCCAGTACTCTGGAGACTCTGGGTATTATCTGGACGGCTCGGATTATCCCGGGAAGTTTGTTCGGTACACCTACTCTGACGGGGCGTTCACAATCGCGTACTTCAAAGCTAATGTTGACTTAGGGTCGGTGAGCAACGACTACGAGTCCAACATCAACTGGCGGGAACTACAGTTCGTCCGCACTTATCCGGCGGAAGGAGCGATAGAGCTTACTGCAATAACCAACCCGGGTGGTGGGAAGATAACTTTGGCTTTGGCAGCCCATGGGCTTACTACCGGCGACGCCGTAGTGATCCACGGAACTACCAGTTACGATGGGTATTACACGATTGACTCTGTAGCCACTAACACGATAACGGTTACCGCTACCTATGTGGCAAATGAAGCTGGAACCGTGGCCCGTATTGATGCGGTTAATTTGAAGGCTGATCCTACAGGTGCTTTGTCAGACGACGATGGTTTGTATATGGGGCACTACATAATTGAGATCCCTGACAGCGCCTTCTTCGTGGACAGCACGTCCCATCGGATAATGAAAATTTCGGAGAGCATCTACGCGCTCGTTATTCAGCAGGTCGAAAAGACACCCTGGGAAATAGACCACCGCAATAAATGGGTCTTGAACTCCGAGGGGCTTGACATGACCTACGGTTCCCCGCCCTCGTTCCCCTCCTTGGCGGACGGTACGGGTGACTCTAACGTACCTTTTATAATGTAAGGACCTAATATGGCCTATTGGGAAGAGAAATTCGCAGACGTGTTCGGCCTCAAGCTCCGTCCTTGGACAATGATGGAGCGGTACAACCGCCGTAAAGCAGTGGAGGAGGACGAGGAAGAAGAGCAAGAAGACGTGGAAGAGGTGGCCGCCGCTTATGAGGAGGCCCCCCGAACCTCGATGGACCGATGGCGTAACAAAGGAGAACGGTCTGAAAAAAATAAGGAAGAGGCGGAGAAAGAGGCCGACGACGGTCCCGAGAACCCCCGAACCTCCTTTGGGTCTAGGCCCCGCACCATGATGGAACGACTCGCCGACCGGGATAAAGCTCGTGAGAAACTGGCGAAGGAAGAGCAGGCTAAGGTTGACCCGACTGTCGGGGATTACAATACAACCATGGATACCAGCCCAGCCCCGACCCCCGCACAAGGAGTAGAGAGCCACACAGAAACTGTATCGGAGGACCCGGGTTCTTCAGAATTTCAAGACGTCGTAGAGGGTAAAGACGTCAACAAGCATGAGACGGAGCTTAATGCACACGACATCGCCGCGAATACTGCTTGGATTGCCACTCAACCGTAATAATAACTGACTAATGGCTTGACATAAGCCCTTAGTAATGTTGGAGTAACACAATGATTAACAACCTTTCAGAACTATATTTAACAGTCTCCCAGAAACTCCCTGGGGTGTCCACACCTATCCTGGACACGGAGTTCCGGCGTGCAGAGCGAGAAGCCTGCCGGGAGGCTGGGATTTGGTCAAAAGATATCGCCTTCACCGCGGAAGAAGACACCTATACCTACTCCCTTGCGCTGCCGACCAACTCTGATTTAGTGCTGTGCCTCAAGCTGTGGGATACAACCAACGACAAGAAGGTTGATGTCAACTCCTATGAGGTTTCCTTTGATGAAGCTACGGCGACTGCGGGTTACGAGCTTACTGACGCATCTTCCACTACGGAGGCAGGCCTTGAGGGGCTCTTCGTTGACAGCGGTGACACCTACATGGGGGCGGCAGTTTACCAGAACGACTTGTTCGCTATGTTCAAAGCTGTCGAGGGTGTCGACGACCTCTCATCTCTCTACGTTGTAACCACAATAACCGATTACGATAACCTCGTTCTCGACCCAACCGATTTTCCAAATAATTACTATGCGATCCTCCCTCCCGTCTCCAGTTTCTCTGGGGTCCTCGGGGGCCAGGGGGATTATACCGGTACCGTGCGTAGTAATTCCCTATCATCTCAAGCTGCGGGTGTACTTGAATTAGCACCGCGTTTGGTCGATGGTAGGGATTATCCTCTTGATGCTATAACCTACACTGCGACCTTGACCCTGATGCCCCGAACCGGCTTCAGCGCAGCCCCCGATACCGTACTCACACAATACTCCGAACTCATTACGGAGAAGGCGTTGACTCGCCTCTACGAGTACCCACCTAATTTCCCCTGGGCCAACCAAAACGCTGCCGCGAAGTCTGAATACCGCGCACGCAAACTGGTGGCACTCGCAAAGAACGAACGATACAAAGGAATGCGCAGGACATCTGTAACGATGCGAGCGCCTTATGGATTCATCTAGGAGAAGTACTATGGCCCCACGTGAAAACTCTATGATAGACGACGACTTTAAGAACAGCGTCCAAGAAGCGGCGGATAGTGTTTTAGGTACTTCCACTGGTTCACATAATTTCAACGCCCCGCTCGGGCAAATGTTCAAACCCCCCGCCCCCTATTCTCCCGAGTACCAGACGCTAACCAACCCAGATGGCACTTCTTTCGTAACGGGGCCACCTAACCCCACGGAAATGTCGCCAGGAAGGGTGAAGACACCCACCCAAGTGACAGGTCTGCCTTTCACTCTAAAGAACGGTGGCATGGTGTTCAACCCCAACTACGCAAGCGGCGGAGAAGCCACACCCACCCAAGTGACAGATATGCCCTTCACTATGGAGAAGGGTAAGCTGGTGTATAACCCAAACTACGCGGGTGCTGTCCCAGGCCAACATACCCCGGGCCAGCCGTTGAAGAATGCCGACCTGCTCCGGGACCTCACGTGGGGGCCCCGAAAAGAGGGGGGCCCTAGTTTAGAAGGGGACCCCGCTAAGTTAGCCGCAGCTCTCGCCCAAGAAGGGCGGCTGCGCCACCGTCAACCACTGCCTGCTGGAGCGAACCCTTCTGGGCTCTATGATTATCCAGAGCCTGTCAGCACTGTAGAGGCCCTTGAACAAGGGATGCAAGATATGTACGACACTACTGGTTGGACTGCTTTCAAACAGGGTATATTAGACCCCTCCGCCGAGACCGCTAAAGACCTATACACTGACAAAGGCGTGG
>Ga0098052_1002737_pt1 | contig 10609 bp, 12 predicted proteins | sample 15_taG_FD_81591 | JGI IMG/M metagenome (GOLD analysis project Ga0098052, IMG submission 81591) | Marine viral communities from the Subarctic Pacific Ocean - 15_ETSP_OMZ_AT15312 metaG | ecosystem: Environmental > Aquatic > Marine > Oceanic | place: Pacific Ocean | collected 2015-01-18 | reverse complement strand
TTGCTTATGAGGGAATTGATACTTTAACATATTCGATTTCTGCGCACATCTCTCCTGCTGTATATTTATTTGAGCATGCAAGAAAAGATATGCCAATATTTGTTGCTTATGGCGAAGGACAAAAAAGAGATGCTTTTTCATATATGAAAGACTTTTTTTGGGATGATAATAGAATTGTTGTTTTTTCTTCTGAACCTCCAAAAATACCATTTTTAAAGAAGAAAGAAAGCGAAGATATTTCTCTTAGGGGCAATACTAGTATACTTTTGTTGGCAACGCATCTGGCTTATATTATGGGAGCATCAAAACTAGTTTACATTGGGTTTGAGGAGCTTAATACAGCCCATTTTTGGAATAGTGATGAAGAATTAGAAATTAAAATTAAAAAAAACATAAAGAACATATTAGATAGTAAAAAATATTGGTGTGAGCGCTATTATTATAATAATGACATTTGGAGCGCACACCACAATGTACACAAAGAATTCGAACTGACACTAGAGAATATCTTTAACTTATCAGAAGAAGAGCGCAAAAGAAGATTTTGCGATACCGCTAAACAAAATATATACAATTTTGTGAATTATGTTAGTTATTTAAACCAACAAGGCGTTGGCACCTATACACTATCCCGCGAAGGAATAACTAACAGTTCAGGCTGCAAAGTTTTATCGAGTGTAATAATATGACACTGTATCACTTTAAAATTTATGCAACAAATAAGGCCGTGGAACTATAAATGAAGGTAAGATTTATCATTCCCGCACGGGGCGGAAGCAAAAGATTAATTAGAAAGAACATGGCTGATCTTTGTGGAAAACCCTTGATTTCTTATGCGATTGATGCGTGTATGGGAAGCAAGTATTATGATGGCTCGAATCTTTTTGTGTCGACAGAAGATGCTGAAATAAAGAAGGTCTCCTTGCGGCTGGGGGCATCTATAATTGATAGGCCACATCGCTTATCAAAAGATGATGTGTGGACACAAGATGTTTTAAAGCACGCTGTTAAGGCGCTTGAAGCCGAACATTTTGATATCGTTGTAAGAATACAAGCAAATTCACCACAGGTGACATGTGATAAAATCGATGAATGTATAAAGAAATTAATCTCTTTTGATCTGTGGGAAGTCTTTACCGTTGATGAAAAAGGCGTAGAAGACTCAGCGATTCATGTCTTGCGTAAAAAGTGCGTGTATCAAGAGGCGTTATCGGTTTTTAAAGGTGTCGTCTTTGCTGATTATACTGATATTCATACCGCGGACGATCTGGAAATCGTAAAAAATAAAATGCTCAACGGGAAGCAATAATGAAGAAGGGTGGTTGATGAACATATTGTTGTGCGGACTAGGGTCAATCGGAAGAAGACACTATGCAAGTTTGAAAACAAATCCTCTCATAATGGTTGACAAGGGGTCCTTGGTTCCTACGAATCTAAAATTATACGCACTTAGGACAAATAAGGGTACAATTTCTGAAGAACTGGAATTTGAGCAAATTTTCCATTCGGCCGAGGAAGTGTACGCCGGTCCTCATATGGATGCTGTTTTGATTTGTAATCCTACATCGATGCACCTTGAAACTGTCGCCGAGTTGAGGGATCTAGCGTGTCCATTTTTTATTGAAAAACCTCTTAGCAACAGGTTAGATGGTATACAGAGCATTGAATCTTTCTTTGATGATAAAAAAATTCCTTGCATGCTTGGGTATCATGTATTGTTTCATCCTTGTTTTATGCAGATAAGAGATGCAATCAGCCGCGGCCAAATCGGGAAAATAGTAACTTGTAAGGCATATAATGGTAGTTATTTACCCGACTGGCATCCATGGGAGGACTATAAGAATTCTTATGCTTCTAATAAATCTCTTGGCGGAGGCGTGACCCTAACAATGATTCATGAGTTGAACTATTTGACTAACTTGTTTGGTAAATCAAAAAAATGCTTCGCGATGAAAACTGAAAAAGAAATTCTAGGCATCGATGCGGACGAGGGCATGGAAATTCTCATTAAGCACGATACTGGAGTAGTTTCAAACATACATCTAAACTTTTTTCAAAAGACCCCCGAGCGATGGCTGAAGATCGTCGGCTCTAAGGGATCAATATATTGGAATTTTTGGAGTTCTGAGTTATCCATTGGGGATAAGACTATAAAATTTGACAAAAGCCCTATAGAATTACTAGATTTGAGCTATTATGATGAGATCAGGCACTTTCTGGCGATTTGCAGCGGCCGCCTAGGAGCCCGACCAGTCGACCAGCTTTCGGGCACAACTTTGTCTGATGGCATCGAAGATGTCATGACAGCAATTAAAATACTGGAGACTGCGATATGATAGAGACGACCGATCCGAAACAAATTGATTTTAAGAGCTTGTTTTCTTTGGAAGGGAAAGTTGTTGTGGTTGTTGGCCACAAGGGCCTCATAGGTTCAGCCTTTGCGGAGGCTTGTCGACAATTTGGAGCAACAGTGGTGGGTTACGATTTGCCAGAAAATGACATTAGAAATGAAGATAGTATTATTGACTTTAGAGAAAGAGTCGCCAGGAAATATGGCAGGATTGATGGGCTTGTTAATTGTCACCACGCCAAACCAGAAGGTTTTTTTGATACAGTAGAGGACTATAGTGAGTCGGCTTGGGACGCGGTTATGGATTCTAATCTTAAGGGCACATTTAGAATGTGTAAAATTATAGGAGAATATATGTCCAAAACCGGTGGCGGTTCGATTGTCAATTTAGCTTCCACTTACGCGGTCGTAGCGCTAAACCATAAAATATATGACGGTATAACCCAGCCGCTCAAGAGTCCGGCATCTTATGCCGCATCAAAGGGTGGAATTATGGCTTTGTCAAATTATTTGTCAACGTATTGGGCCGACAAGAATATAAGAGTTAATCTTATAACACCTCACGGCGTTTGGAACAATCATGAAGATATTTTTAAAGAAAACTTCTCTTTACTTTCTCCCATGAATAGGTTAAGTTATAACTATGAAGTTGCTGGAGGCTTGGTTTACCTCTTGTCCGATGCATCGAGCTACGTGACCGGCCACAATTTAATAATAGATGGAGGCTGGACAACATGGTAAAAGACATAAATGACGTTTGTTTTATTGTACAGGCCAGGTTGGGTTCGCAAAGGGTACCAAACAAGGTGATAAAACCTTTTGCTGGAACAACTCTTGTTGATATTGCAATCGAGAAGGTTTTAAAATCTAAGATTGTTCCAAAAGAAAATTTTTATTTTTCTGTTCATGAGCCCGAGTTAAAGGCGATTGGTAAAAAATATGGTGTTAATATTTTTGAGCGCAGTCTCAAATCGGCAAAAAGTGAAAACAGCATTTTGGATATTTATGAGTGGCACAATAGATTAGACTATGAGTATGTTGTTTTGATTAGTGCTTGCCTGCCCTTTCTCAGGACAGAGACAATAGATTCGTTCGTACAAGAATATCTCAACATAAGTTCAGGTGGCATGTTTGCCGTAATGGCCAAGAAACAATACTATTGGAACTCAAATAAGAACATGATTTCAGAGTGGCCCACAGAACAAAAACTAATGAATACAAAAACGATGCCTGTTACATACGAGGCGGCTCATTGTTTATATGCCAGTAGAATGGATATAATTGGGGATGGTTTTTGGATGGACGACAAGCTACCACCAAATCCAGAGTTATTCGTGGTGGAAGAAGAAGAAGCACTAGATGTTGATTATGAGTGGCAATTTGATCTCTGCGAACTACTATATAAACAGAAGAGGCTATGTGGATAATCGGTGTATAATAAGTGTTATTATAACGTGTTATAATTTGGAAAATTTTGTTTCCCGAGCTATCAATAGTTGCCTCAACCAAACGTTGCATGACAGCTTGTATGAAATTATTGTTGTAGATGATTGCTCCACAGATGATAGCTGGGATGTCATCTCTAGCTATTTAATAGACAAAAAAGATATTAAGTACTCAGATCCAAGACATCAGGTGGTTCGAGCGGTAAGACATTTAGAAAACAGAGGAGTTTCCGCGGCATCTAACACTGGTATTCATAATGCGAGAGGAAAATACATAGTTCGTGTCGATGCCGACGATTATATTGATAAAAACTTTCTTTTTTCTATGACTCAAATTTTAGATTGGAATGATGATATAGGGTTCGTTTATTGTGATCACATCATAATTGAGGAAGACAAGACTAGGTATCTTCAATTAAATACATTAGATAAGCTATTGGATCACGGCGCCGGCGTAGCGTTTAGGAAAAAATATCTTGAGTCGTTGGGATTATATAACGAACAATACCGCAACCGCGAAGACTATGATTTGATACTGAGATATATCAAAAATTTTGACAGTTACCATTTGCGGTTGCCGTATTACAAATATGTAAAAAGAGATGGTAGTCTAACCACAGACCTACGTGCTAGAGAAAAAATTAGAAACACAATTGATAAAAAAGTGGGAGTTAGTAATGAAAGATCTGTGGAATAGAATAAGGAGCGGCGAACCATTTAGCATTGCTGAAGCGGGAGTTAATCATCTGGGGTCTCTGGAAATAGGCGAAAAGCTTATATCGTCCGCTGCCTCCGCTGGTGCTTCTGCCATTAAATTTCAATCCTATAAAGCGAAAACATTATGTACTAAGGACGCCCCTAGGTTTTGGGATTGGGATGGCGAGGAAAAGAAGAATGGTTCACAATTTGATTCTTACTCAATTCTTGACACTTTTGGGAAAAAAGAACACCTAGAGTTGAAGAGAATGTGTGATCATTATGGAATTGAATTCATGTCAACGCCGTTTGATTTCGAAGCCGCCGACTATCTAGATGAAATTGGTATCCGAGCATACAAGATAGCATCTTGCGATATCACCAACCCGCCCCTACTCCGGAGGGTGGCCAACAAGGGAAAGATAGTAATGCTGTCTACGGGCGCATCTTCACTAGATGAGGTTCGACATGCGGTGTCGATTTTGGAACAGGGTACGGATAAGATTGTTATTATGCATTGTAACCTCAAGTATCCCACTGAGAATTCTGATATAAATCTAGGCATGATAAATGACCTAAAAAGTGAGTTTGGCGCCAAATATGTGATTGGGTTATCGGATCACACAATGGATCTTAGGACCCCGGCGTTTGCTTATATGCTTGGCGCAACCGTCTTCGAAAAGCACTATACAATAGATAAATCGATGGATAAAAGCGCCGACCATTGGCTCTCTGCTGATCCTGAAGAACTAAAAAAAATTATAGACAATGTTAGCGTGGCCCACCAAATGTACGGCAAGACAACAAAAGACTGTACAGAGCCCGAGAAGCTGGCGAGAAAATATGCTAGAAGAAGCATAGTGGCCACCACCGGCATAAAAAAGGGCGAAATATATACCGAGCAAAACTTGGCCTGTAAGCGCCCGGGCACCGGATTATCTCCTATTGAATATTATAACATTGTGGGGAAATTTGCCACGAGAAGCCTGAAAGAAGACGAATTGTTGAAAGATGGAGATGCTACATTATGAAAAAAGAAATAAAAATTGCTTTCACCAATCCCTGGGATTATCAGACCAATGCAGAATCATTAAGAATAAAGTCACGACTAACCCGTGAGTCCGATGGCACCTGGGAAAACCTTGTTGGGATAGATGATCCATACGAAGCAGATTGGATAATTGGGTGGGAAACATTAGATCCGAATATAGATTTTAGCAAAATAGATATGTCGAAAGTTATTCTTACTGGCCGCTAACCACCGTGGATGTTGGCGATGGGAGACGGATATAAATATGATAATTGGGATTCATTTCCTGATGTTAAATATAAGTTTAAGCATGCTCTGGGAAATTCACACTTACTATCAAGCTGGACCAGTTCTCTTTCGTATCGGGAGATGAAGGATGTCGACTGGACCCCCCGCCGAAAAAAAATATGTGTTGTAATGTCAAGTAAGAGATTTTGCCATGGCCACGCCGCCCGGCTAGATTTTGTAAAAAGGTTTTGTTATAAATATCCGGGTATTTTAGATATCTATGGGAACGGCATGCTAGCATGGTGTCAACAAAATGGGCTAAAATCTCATTATAGGGGTTGTAGCCCCTTCGGAAAGGACTGTAGTAAGCATAGCTGGATATCAAAATATGAATATTCGTTATCGTTTGAAAATGGAATTTTAAATGGGTATTTTTCTGAAAAGTTTAACGATGTAATGATGGCTTTTACTAAACCTATTTTTTGGGGAGCGAAGGATATAGGAAAATACTTTCCTAAAGATTCTTATGAATATCTTGATATCTTAAAACCTGATGCGACTGATGTTTTATATCATTTAATACAAAAACCCATTTTTAAAAAAGACATCGAGGCTATGTCCACAGCGCGGGATCTTATACTGGATGTCTGGAACGAATGGCCATCGATAAAGAGGATCATAGAAACAGGAAAGGTACACCCAGAGTGGTGGGGAAAATAGATGCCAGAATTTAAAAGATGGTTTAGTGACGACGGAGATACTACTCGATTGTTGGCGCACGATTTAAACAAAAAATCAATTGTTTTTGAAGTTGGTGGCTATTTCGGGAAATTTACAGATAGGATATATAGTAAATTTAATTGTAATGTTTATGTTTTCGAGCCGGTAAGGAGCTTTTACGAAAAGATCGAGGATCGCTTCAGAGAGAACAATAAGGTTGTTGTTTTTAACTATGGATTATCGGGGAAAAATACAGAATCTGTAATAAACATAGACAATGGTAACGGCGAAAATTCGACCCTATATGACAGAGATATAATAGAAAATATAAAGAAAGAAAAAATTGTCTTAAGAAAGATTGAGGAAGTTGTTTCGGAGAATAATATTGAATATATTGATTTGTTAAATATAAACATAGAAGGTGGAGAGTACGATTTATTGCGACATCTGACCAGCAGCCCAGCAATTCTTAAAGTAAAAAATATACAAGTTCAGTTTCACGATTTTATAGAAAATGCAGTACCTAAAAGAGATGCCATACGAGCAAAACTATTCAATACGCATACACCAACCTATAATTATGATTTCGTGTGGGAAAATTGGAAGTTGAGATGAAATTTACTTTTGGAATATGTAGTGATTATATAGGCAAATATAAAAATGAAAAAGACATTTAGGAGTAAGTAAATGAAATTACATATTGGTTGTGGTAAGTGCTATCTGCCCGGTTGGGTAAACCTAGATATTGATATATTCGAAGACGCCTCGGTTGATATTGTTGATAATGCAAAAACACTCAAGACAATTAAAAATTCATCTTGCGAGGTTATTTATGCTAGTCATGTATTGGAACATTTTGGACGACATGAATATAAAGATGCGTTACGCATATGGTTTCGAAAATTACGCAAAGGAGGCATATTAAGATTGTCTGTTCCTGATTTTGATAAAGTTGTAGAGGTATATCGTGCAACATCCAATTTCAATTTAGTTTTGGGATTTTTGACCGGCGGCCAGCGTACTCGATACGATTACCATAATATGGTTTTCAACAAGAGGTTTTTAGCGTCTTCTTTGGATGAAATCGGATTTTCTAATATCCAAGAATGGGATTGGAGAGATACAATACATTCAAAAATTGATGATTATAGCCAAGCTTATTTACCACACATGGACAAAGAGAATGGAATTCTCATGAGTCTGAATTTAGAGGGAACGAAATGAAAAAAGTACTTATAACCGGGATCGGTGGCCAAGACGGTAGTTATCTGGCGGAATATCTTTTGGAAAGAGGTTACGAGGTCCATGGCATAACGCGTCGACTGTCAGTAGCCGAAAATCAAGACAGTAGGCTCAGACACCTTAGCGGCAAGATCCAAACATACTATGGCGACATGCTCGACGCCCCATCGCTAACAAAAATTATGATAGATGTTCAGCCAGATGAGATTTATAATCTTGCTGCGATGAGCCATGTTCGTATTAGTTTCGATATACCATCGTTTACCATTCAAGCAAATGGACTCGGGGTGTTAAATTTGTTAGAAGCTTATAAAATGTTCGCGCCAAATGCAAAGTTTTATCAGGCTAGCTCATCCGAAATGTTTGGTAATTCTGTAGATGAGGATGGAATTCAAAGACTAACTACACCAATGAATCCAGTTAGTCCATATGGCTGCGCTAAACTGCTGGCATTTAACTTGGTCAGACATTATAGACATGCATATGGGCTACATGCATGTAATGGTGTTCTGTTTAATCATGAGTCACCTCGCCGCGGCACCAATTTCGTTACCAACAAGGTCGTAAAAGCAGCAGTAGAAATTAAGAAAGGTCTCAGAGATAAGTTAGAGCTTGGCAACCTAGATTCTTATCGCGACTGGGGCCACTCAAAAGATTACGTCCGCGCAATGCACAAGATTATTAACTATGAAAAACCAGATGAGTGGATTGTTGCGACGGGAGAAACATGGTCAGTCAGACAACTAGTTGAATATGTTTTTGAATATTTGGAGTTAAATTATAAAGATTATGTTGTACAAAATCCTAAATTTATGAGACCCGAAGAGCTAAAATATCTTAAAGGCGATTCTGAAAGAACACGAAAAATTTTAGAATGGCAACCGGATTATACTTTTCATAGTATGCTCGACGAGATGATAGAGAGTTGGATGGAGAAGTTATGAGTTTTTTAGAAGGTAAAAAGATCTTGATTACGGGCGCCTCGGGCATGGTTGGTCAAGCCCTTAGAAACGTGTTGCTTAGCGCTGTTTACCTTTCTTCTAATGATGCGGACTTGAGGAATAAACAAGAGACCGAGGATATATTTTCTGAATATGCTCCCGAAATTGTGGTTCATTTGGCTGGAAGAGTTGGCGGGATTAAAGCAAATATGAATCATTTAGGAGAGTTTTATTATGATAATATTATGATAAACACCAATGTTCTGGAGGCCTGCCGAAAATTCAAAGTAGAAAAGACTCTATCAATATTAAGCACTTGTGTCTATCCGGACACCGCAACCTATCCTCTTACCGAGGAACAGATCCACAATGGCCGACCACATCATTCCAACTATGCTTATGCACATGCCAAAAGAATGCTAGATGTACAGTCTAGAGCTTATCATGATCAATATGGTTGTAATTTTATAACAGCTATTCCCAATAATTTGTTTGGCATGCATGATAACTTTGATCTTGAAAACTCTCATGTTTTGCCAGCCATGATTAGAAAGTTCTATGAGGCGAAAAGGGATGATAAAAGTGTAATACTCTGGGGTGATGGTTCCCCACTTAGGGAATTCACCTATTCGGGAGATATGGCGAAGATCATAGTGTTTTTATTAGAAAACTACGAAGATCAAGATCCAATTAATGTAGGGAACACAATAGAACATTCTATTAAAGCTGTTACGAAAATGATATCAGAAATATATGATTTTAAAGGTGAAATTATTTGGGACACTTCAGGCCCCCCCGGACAATTTCGTAAGCCATCAGATAATAGCAAATTAATAAAAATGGGATGGCCTGAACAGGAGTATACAGACTTTTATAATGCGCTAAAGACGGTCTGTAAGTGGTTTGAGCATAATTATGACATTGCTAGAGGAGTTATATTATGAAAACAGCGTTAGTTACAGGAGGGTGTGGCTTCATAGGCAGCAATTTGGTCGACTCCCTAAAAGAAATGGAATATAAAGTAGTTGTCATTGATGACTTGTCTGCGGGCAAAAAAGAATACTGCCGTAATGATGTGGAGTATATTTTCGAAGATTTTAAAAAAGTTTTACTCAAAGACTTGGATTTTAAAATTGACGCTATATTTCATCTTGCCGCCGAAGCTCGCATCCAGCCTAGTTTTGATGATCCTCTATACACTTGTGCGAATAACAGCATGGGCACCGCGGTAGTTTGTGAATATGCTAGAAGAAATAGGTGCAAGGTTATTTATTCCGGATCCAGTTCTTTTTACGGAGGAGTTTATCTAAATCCTTACGCATTTTCAAAATGGCAGGGCGAAGAGGTTTGCAAAATGTATTCTGAAGTTTATGGTGTTAAGACGGCCATTGCTAGGTTTTTCAATGTGTATGGCCCTAGAAACCCCCTGATTGGCCAGTATACTCCGGTCGTCGCGATTTTCGAGGAACAAAGAAAGGCCGGCCAACCGCTGAGTATCGTGGGAGACGGAGAACAACGAAGAGATTTTACACATGTGTATGATATAAGAAGAGCCTTGGAATTAATGTCTAGAGACGATTGGAAAGGAGAAATTTTTAATTTGGGTACTGGTATGAACCATTCTATTAATGAACTGGCCGATATGTTTGGGGGAGAGAAAAAATATTTACCGGCCCGCAGAGGCGAAGCAAGAGAGACATTGGCGGACATATCCAAGACAAAGAAAATGCTTGATTGGCATCCGGTACACAATTTATTGGATTACGTTTCTTCTTTAGAGCGACATACCAAGTGACTCGGCCGATCCGCCACCGCCGTCCTAAAGATTTTATAGGCAGCGTGGGAAAAAAACTTAGAAGTTCGTGAAGAACAAGATTGGCTCAAGATAGAAGGGGCCGTAACAACAAAAGGAAATAAAAATGAGTGAAGTAAAAGACATGCACCTGGCCGACCAGGC
>Ga0098052_1002730_pt1 | contig 10626 bp, 11 predicted proteins | sample 15_taG_FD_81591 | JGI IMG/M metagenome (GOLD analysis project Ga0098052, IMG submission 81591) | Marine viral communities from the Subarctic Pacific Ocean - 15_ETSP_OMZ_AT15312 metaG | ecosystem: Environmental > Aquatic > Marine > Oceanic | place: Pacific Ocean | collected 2015-01-18 | reverse complement strand
GGCATGAGGCATCCAATAGCACAGCACCCGTATGCGTTGGAACGCTACGGGTAATATCACTAGGAAACCTTCTCTTTTATCCGGACTATGACCGTCGGCTCCGGAATCTCACCGAATCTGCTGTCCTCAACTATCGGGTTACACCCTTTAGCTGAGCGCTCGTGGGCTTGTCCATATCCGTTAAGATATGGCATTACCACCGGTGGGGACTTACACCCCGCCCTGAGAAAGTTCGCCATTATTGGCGGGGTTATTATACGCCTTCTGCTTGGAAGATATAGCAGGCCCTGTCAAAAATTGCTTGGTTCTTGTTTGTGGGTGGAATCTTGCTAGTTAAGCCCAAGCTGACAGAGATAATGGTAAGCTATGGATAGCACTTAGCAGGGTAATGACCCTGTGATGTCAGAGATAGATCACCGGAGGGGAGTGTGAAGGGCAGCCGTTTCAGTGTAGGGAGAGCCAAGGCGCTTGTCTTATCGCTCAGTGTTGGTGCAGCAGGTGGTGTGCTGTTTCACATTGCTGGGCTGCCACTGGCCTGGATGCTTGGCCCCTTGGTGGCGAACCTACTGGTGTCTGCCAAAGGCGTGAAGGTTGAAGTGCCCGAGTCGCTGCGCAGCGTGTTTTTAGCGGTGATGGGCATGGTGCTCGGCAGCCAAGTCACGCCTGAGCTGGCCCACCGGGTGCTCGACTGGCCCGTTTCGGCCATGCTGCTGTTGGCGGGGGTAGCGTCGTCAACCGCCGTGGCGCCTGCCAAGCCCTGCGCTGCTCGCTCCCTTGTTAGCCACCGCACTGCTCTCCGGGCTGGATATGGCGAGTCTCGCCCTGCCAAGCTGGGGCATGAACCTAATGCTCTGGGTGCTAGGTAGCGCCATTGGTTCGCGCTTTCAAGGCATGACGCGGCGGCTACTCGGGCGCTATCTTTGGCAATCGGGGGTGGCGACGTTGCTTGCGCTGGTGGTTCTGGCACTGTTTGCCGAACTCATCCACCAAACCGTGGGGGTAGGGCGCGATGTTGCCTTGCTTGCTTTAGCCCCTGGCGGTATTGGTGAAATGGCGATACTCGCCGTCGCGCTCATTGCGCTAACTCTCCTCGCTATACTCCCTTTTATCGCGTCATGTAAGGACTCTCCATGCTGTCACGTCTGCTCTCGCCGCTGTTCCGTTTTTTTGAGGAGCGCGTCAATCCCTACCCAGAGAGTGAGGTCACCACACCGCCCAAAGGGCTGTTGCCGTTTATCTGGCACTTTTCGCGCCCGGTGTGGCCGTGGCTGCTAGTGATGTCGTTGATTACGGCGGTAGTGTCCGCCGCAGAGGTGGTGTTCTTTAGCTACATGGGCGATTTGGTGGATTGGCTGGGCGGCGTCGAGCGCGCCGATTTCTGGGCCAACCACGGGCTGTGGTTGGCGGGCCTTGGTTTGTTAGTGGTGGTGGGCCTGCCGTTGCTGGTGCTGCTGCAGTCGCTGGTCACCCACCAGAGCATTTTTGGTAACTACCCGATGATTGGCCGGTGGCTATCGCATCGCCATATGCTCAGCCAGAGCCTGGCATTTTATCAGGATGAGTTTGCCGGGCGGGTATCGCAAAAAGTGATGCAAACCGCGCTGGCCGTGCGGGAAACCGTCACCAAAGTGATGGATCTGCTGGTGTACGCCATCGTCTATTTTACCGGGGCGGCCATCTTGCTGGGCCGGGCCGATCCGTGGCTACTGCTGCCGCTGGGGCTTTGGCTGGTCGGCTATTTGGGCATCATGCGTTTTTTCGTACCGCGCCTGCGGGATGTCTCTATGGCCCAGGCGGATGCTCGCGCTCAGATGACTGGCCGCGTGGTGGATAGCTACAGCAATATCCAGACTATCAAGCTGTTTGCCGATACTCAGCGCGAAGAGCGCTACGCCAAAGATGCTATGGAGGGCTTTATGGTCACCGTGCACCGCCAGATGCGCCTGGTCACGGTGATGAGCGTCTGCTTGACGCTCCTTAATACGCTGCTGCTGGTTGGCACGGCAGGCATGGCGATTACAGCGTGGTACATGGAGGCGATCTCTCTGGGCGTGCTGGCCATCGCCATTGCCCTGGTGATGCGGATCCGTTTTATGTCTGACTGGATTTTATGGGAAGTCGCCGGGCTGTTTGAAAACATCGGCACGGTGCAGGATGGCATGAACACCATCGCCCAAGAGCCAACGGTGAAAGACGCGCCCAACGCCAAAGCGCTGACCGTGCCCAACGGCGAGATCGTCTTCGATACGCTGCGCTTCCAATATGCCCAGGCAAAAGGGGAGAGCAAGAATGTGTTTGATGGGCTGAACCTGACCATCAAACCCGGTGAAAAGATCGGCCTGATTGGCCGCTCCGGGGCGGGGAAATCGACCCTGGCGAACCTGTTGCTGCGCTTTTACGACCTGCAGGGCGGGCGCATTCTGATCGACGGACAAAACATTGCTGAAGTCACCCAGAGCTCGCTGCGCCACCAGATCGGCATGGTGACCCAAGACACCTCGCTGCTGCACCGTTCGCTGCGAGATAACATCCGCTATGGCAGTCCGCACGCCAGCGATGAGGATGTCTGGCAGGCGGTATGCCGTGCCCATGCCGATACCTTCATCAACGACCTAGTCGACCCCAAAGGGCGGCGAGGTTTGGATGCTCATGTGGGTGAGCGGGGCGTGAAGCTCTCCGGCGGCCAGCGCCAGCGCATTGCCATCGCCCGGGTGCTGCTCAAAGATGCCCCCATCCTGGTGTTGGATGAAGCCACCTCGGCGCTGGATTCCGAGGTTGAAGCGGCGATTCAAGAGCAGTTGGATGCCTTGATGGAGGGCAAAACGGTGATTGCCATCGCCCATCGGCTCTCTACCATTGCCATGCTGGACCGTTTGATTGTGGTGGATGAAGGGCGCATGGTGGAGAGCGGCACCCACCAGGAGTTGCTGGCCCGAAACGGCATTTATGCAGGTCTTTGGCAGCGGCAGTCGGGCGGCTTTTTAGGTAACGACCTTGATCTTGATAACAACGCCCCCATTTGAGACTAGACCGGTCGCCTACTAAGGGCGCTTTAACAGGAGGTACTGATGCAAGCTATCCAGCTTCAACAACCCGGCGGTTTAGATAAATTGAACGTTGTCGACGTGGCAGCCCCTGGGGAGCCAGGCCCCGGCGAGATCAAAGTGCGCCTGCACGCCAGCTCGCTGAACTTTCACGACTACGCGGTCGTGGCGGGGATGATTCCCACCGACGATAAGCGCATCCCGATGTCCGACGGCGCGGGCGTGGTGGAAGCCGTTGGCGAAGGTGTGGAAGAGTTTGCCGTGGGCGATGCGGTCGTCTCGACCTTCTTCCCATACTGGCTGGAAGGCCCGGCGCGCGTAGGCGACTTCACCACCACCCCAGGCGATGGCGTCGATGGCTATGCCCGCGAGCAGGTAATTCGACCGGCCACATGGTTCACTCGCCAGCCGATCGGCTACAGCCATGCAGAATCCGCCACGTTGACCACCGCGGGATTGACCGCTTGGCGCGCGCTGGTGGTGGACGGCGGCTTGAAAGCGGGCGATACCGTACTGGTACTGGGTACCGGCGGGGTGTCGATCTTTGCACTGCAGTTCGCCAAGCTGATGGGGGCTAGAGTGATCGCGACCTCCTCTTCCAATGAGAAGCTGGAGCGCCTGCGTAGCCTCGGCGCGGAGCACACCATCAACTACCGCGAGACACCCGAGTGGGGAAAAGCGGTCAAAGCGTTGACCGACGGCAAAGGCGTGGATCACGTCATCGAGGTAGGCGGCCCCAGTACGCTGCCGCAATCCATCGATGCCGTGAAGATTGGTGGACACATTTCGCTGATTGGCATACTGACCGGCCGCGAGGGAGACATTCCCACTGCCAAACTCATGGCCAAGCAGGCCAAGCTGCAGGGTTTGATCGTCGGTAGCCGTCGCCACCAGATTGAGATGATCGACGCGATCGAAGCGACGAATTTGAAGCCGATCATCGATCGTGAATTCCCGCTTAGCGAGATTGCCGAGGCGTTTCGTCATCAAGAATCGGGCAAGCACTTTGGTAAAATTTGCCTGACCTTCTGATAATCAAGCGCTAACAATCGTACTACACGTCTGCATAGAAGGCGGGCGTGTAGTGCGTATCAACCATGTTGCCCTACTCTCCTAATCGGCTAAATACCACGCCTTTTACCTCAAGCTCCCAGATGTCGTCGTAAGGCACAGTGACGCCATCCATATCGCCAGGGTCGCCGGTACTGTTTTTGATGACGGTTTCGGGAATGACCTTCACTCCCATCACCCCGACATGCTGAATTCTTCCGCTGAACCGGTTGCCCTCCTGCTCAATGAGCACCCGCTCGCCTGCAATGCACTTCGCAAGCTTCTCGTGTAGTTCAGCCATCGTGACATTCACCACGCTCATCGTTGCCTCCTGCGCATCGCTCAAAAGTGAGTTACTTGGCAATAACGACGTTATTTTAGACGATAAGTTCGGCTAGCCCCGGGGGTATGGCATAAGGCATGCTAACCTTAATCTAGTTTACTGAATCGAGGCGGGATATGGCGCAAGGCTCAACGAACGCGGCTTTATCGCCATGGAACGTGGTGGCATTAGACACCTTTCAAACCCCTGAGCGCACCCAGGCGAGCCAGTGGCGGCGTAGCTGGCGAGCGGCCACCACCTGGATGATAGGCAAGGAAGCTTCCGAGCGCCAAGCGAAGCAGGAGAGTGAACTGCGCGCGCTGCCTGAAGTGAAGCTGGCGCATGTTGCGCCCCCCATTGACTGGATGCCCGCCACCGAACGCTTGAAACAGGCGCTGAAAGACTACGAAGATGCGCCGGTTGTGCTGTTTATTTCACCGCCTTACGGCGAGCACAGCACCGTGGTGAGCCAATGGGCTGCGCAACAGGATATTCCTTGCCTCACCGTACCCACGCTGAAAGAGCTAGTGGACGGCAGCCTAGCCTGGGTAGAAGACGCTACCCAGCTAAAGCGCTGGGCAATTCCTGCCTTGGAGTACCACTTTTTACGCCATACCAATGGCTTGCAAGGCGTTCGTGAGTTGCTTGAGCGTGCTTTGAGTGGGCGCCTGGGGCAGAGCGTGATGGGATGCGATAGCTGGACCTACGCTTACTTACAGCACGCGGTGGGGCTAGAAGGCGTGCCGGTATTGACCCTCCAAGGGCTCGAAGGTGAACAGTTAGCCCACTATTTTTCCCAAGCAGCGGGGGAGTGCCCGACGGTGTACAGTACACGTACGGGTAAATCGATTCTCACCAGCGACAGTGATCAAAAAGAGGCCTATAAAGAGCTGCAGCGCCTAGCGGCACACTGCCGAGGGCACCTGGGAATTGCCTGGCACTATTGGCGTGAGCGGCTGCGTGAGCCAGCAGAAGATTCGGATAGCAGTGATAACAATGGCCATAAATGTAGCGATAAAGAGGATAGCGACACTTCTCAAGAACTATGGCTACTGGACGCGCTGGCCGAAGCCGAACTACCCACAGATACCGGCGATCTAGCTACTTTACTGCTGCATACGCTGCTGATTCACGGCGGGCTGGAAGATCATGCGTTAAAACATGTGCTGCCTTTTTCGGATCACGAATCGTTAAATGCACGCTTTGCCCTGGCGCGGCGCGGCATTCTTAGCAGCCAGCAAGGGCGGTGGCAGGTGGCGCCGCTTAGCTATGCCAGCGTGCGGCAGCTGCTTGAGTCGCGTAACTATCTCGTTGACCCGCTCTAGGAGTACTAATGGAAGACCAAGGGCAGTACGCCAAGCTGTTTAACGAAATGGATAGCCAAGCGTTGATAACGCTCGGCCTTATCTTGGTCAGCACGATTCTACTGATTATTGTCAGCCAGCGAGGACTCAACTGGGTGGCGAATCGGCTGCACGGCCAAGTGCGCTTTCGGGTCTTTGCCCTGGTGCCGCTCACCCGCCTGCTAATTTTGATCGCTGCGCTCGCCATTGCCGTACCCATCATTGTCGAGCCGTCGTTGCGCAATATGGTGACGCTGCTGGGGGCGATTGGCTTAGCCATTGGCTTTGCGCTGAAAGACTATGTCAGCAGCCTGATCGCTGGGGTAGTGTCTGCCGTCGAGCTACCGTACCGGCCTGGCGACTGGGTGAATATCGAAGGCACGTACGGCGAAGTGAAGCACGTGGGCATGCGAACAGTCGAGGTCCAAACGCCGGACGATGATATGGTAGCGGTGCCGCATTTAAAGCTTTGGGACTCTGCGATCTATAACGCCAATAATGGTGGCACTAGCCTGCAGTGCGTGGCGAGTTTTTACCTTCATCCAGAGCATGAAGCCGGCTGGGTGCGCAAAGCACTGCGCGATGTGGCGCTGACCAGTGCTTATTTAAAGTTTGGAGAGCCGATTATTGTGGTGGCGGAGGAGAAGCCCTGGGGCACGCATTACCGTATCCGTGCTTACCCCGTCGACCCCCGCCAGCAGTTTCTGTTTATCACTGACTTAACGGTGCGCGGCAAAGCAGTGCTAAGCGCTGCTGGCATTCAACCAGCGCTGCTACCACCAGATGCCGCCCTAGATGCACGAGGTGCAGCTAGCTGATGACAACACCAACCACACTCTATATTGGATGGGACGTGGGCGGCTGGAACTGCGATAACAGCTCTGCCAGCCGCGATGCGCTGGTGGTGCTGGATGACGCGCTCAATGTGATAGGCATGCCGTGGCGGGGAAACCTGCGCGTCACGCTGAATGATGCTACCTCTAGCCGTGATTTGATCAACCGGCTTCTGGCACTGTGCACTACTGGCGTGGAGCTTGGAGCATGCCAAAGGGAGTGTGGCTTGGCCGCCAGCAGAGATGCCAGCGGCCGAAGGGTGGATTTTTGTACCGAAGGATGCGTTAAGCGCCTAACGGCTCAAGCGCTCTCTTCCGGTAGCTCCGCGTTATGGAAGACGTTCTGTACGTCGTCCAGCTCGTTGAGCATGTTGAGAAATTTCTCGAACATCGCCACGTCATCGCCTTCAATCGGCGTGGTGGTTTGCGGCAGGAACTGAATCTCGTCGACTTCAAAGTCGATTTCGCCGAAGGCATCTAGCAGCGCCTGCTTGGCTTTGGCGTAGTCGGTGTGCGGGGCAAACACCGTGATGCGGCCCTCTTCCTGCTCAATATCGGTGACATCCACGTCGGCTTCCATTAGCGCTTCCAGCACCGCTTCTTCATCGTTGCCGGTGAAGGAGAAAATCGCACAGTGGTCGAACATATGGCTGACGCTGCCTGGCGTGCCGATCTTGCTTTTGGTTTTGGTGAAGCAGCCGCGCACATCGCCAAAGGTGCGGTTGGGGTTGTCGGTGAGGCAGTCGACAATCACCATGGCGTTGCCAGGGCCAAAGCCTTCGTAGCGCGCCGGTGAAAAATCCTCACCGCCTGCGCCGCTGGCTTTATCCAAGGCTTTATCAATGACGTGAGAGGGCACCTGGTCTTTCTTGGCACGCTCTATCAAACCGCGCAGTGCGAGGTTACCGTTAGGATCCGTACCGCCCGCTTTGGCACAGACGTAAATTTCACGTCCATACTTGCTGTAAACTTTGGTTTTCGCAGCGGCCGTTTTGGCCATGGATTCCTTACGGTTTTGAAACGCCCTACCCATATTGAAGTCCTTTATTAGCCATGAACCGCCTGCATGGCAGGCGTCATCGTTTTCAAAAAGGGGAAAATTTTACCCAACAGCGTACCATGCTAACAGCGTTATTTAAGCGCCTGGGTGGTTTCCCCTACGGTTAAAAGACATGCTACAGGCAACAACACAAGAATTGGCCTTAGCTTAGGCAAGCGCTGTCGTATACTGGCCAGCTCATAACGAGGCTATCCATGGAGGAGAAAATGCCGCTGACACTCTGGCTTTCGCTGGCTGCCATTTGTGCGATGGGGGCCATGTCGCCTGGGCCAAGCTTAGCATTGGTGCTACGCCACACGTTGGGGGGTGGTCGCGTGCCAGGCATCACGGCGGCTATTTTTCATGCCTTCGGCGTAGGGTTTTATGCGTTGCTCACCGTGCTGGGCTTGGGCGCTGTAATGGTGCGCTTTCCCGAGCTTTTTCAGCTGATTACATGGTTTGGTGCTGCCTACCTGGCGTGGCTGGGGATAAAAGCGTTGCGGGCGGGCCGTAGCGGTGCGCTCTCGCCGAGTGCCGTGGCCACCACACCGCGTCAGGCGGCCAAAGAGGCGGTGCTGGTGGCCCTGGGCAACCCTAAGCTGATCATCTTTTTCGTCGCGCTATTGAGCCAGTTCGTGACGCCGGAGATGTCCTTGCTTGCCAAGGCGATCATCGTGGCCACGGCGATTATTATTGATGGTGGCTGGTACGTGCTGGTGGCCGTAGGGCTTTCTCACTCTCGGGTGCTGCCGTGGCTGCAGCGCCACGCCCACTGGATTAACCGCATTACCGGCGTACTGTTGATTGCGCTGGCGCTGCGTGTGGTGGCGGGGCCCATCATTTAATTTCCACGCTGGTGTCACTACCGTTGCCATGGCAAGGTAAGGCGCATGCTGGTAAAGGCATTTAGAGGCCTGGCGATGACGATTTACGAGCAGGATTGTTATACCCATCAAGGTAAGCCCTTCAATCTGCGCGCTTTGCGTGGGCAGGTATTATTGGTGGTCAATGTGGCCAGCCAGTGCGGTTTTACGCCGCAGTTGAAAGAGCTCGAGGGGCTGTACCAGCGTTACCGGGATCGTGGATTTACCGTGTTGGGCTTCCCCTGTAACCAGTTTGGCCGCCAGTCGCCCGAGAGTGCCGAGGCGTTCTGCGCCTTTGGCGAGCAGCAGTTCGGGGTGAGCTTTCCGCTGCTGGAAAAGGTGAAAGTCAACGGCTCCGATGCTCACCCGCTATTTGTACAGCTCAAGCGGGAGGCGCCAGGGATTTTGGGCACCAAAGCTGTAAAGTGGAATTTCACCAAGTTTCTGGTAGGCCGTGATGGCAAGGTCATCGCCCGCTTTGGCCCCAAGGATCATGGGTTAACGCTGCGCTTAGCCCTTGAAGCCGCACTGGATAAAGAGTGAATCAGCCAGCCGCTAAACCTCCCCGCGCGCGACCATCAAGCGTTGCATTAGCTCGGTCCAGCGATGGCGAACCATCATGGTCGTCAATCCCGAAAAGAGTGCCCAGCTTTTGCGCCGCCAGCCTTTCAATTTCAGATTGTGGTTCACCAGCTGCTTCATCAGTTTGTAGTCATCGAACTTGCGCCACTCGCTGGCGACTGACAGCTGGTGGCGTGACATCACCGGCGCCAGCTCCAGGCGTAGCATCCACTCAAGCTCTTTGAGCGACATCTTGTGCTGCTCAATCACCTCAATCATATGGGCGTAGTCGCGCTCGCTGGGTTCGCGGTCAAGCCAGAGAGGGGCAAGTGCTAGCCACAAATCGCCCCGCTCATCGACTAGCTGCTGTGCATTCATTAAAGATCCCGTCGGCAAGTGGTGGGCAGGCCGCTATCCTGCCGCGAATGGCGGATAAGCTCAAGAGCGGACAGGGCGCGCCGAGACCGCTAGAATACCCTCATTGATAACTCGGCACTGCCGTGCCGAACGCAATACTCATCTGATGAAGGGGTCGAATGTGATCATTAAACCGAAAGTGCGTGGCTTTATCTGCACCACCACCCACCCGAAAGGCTGCGAGCAGAACGTTCTCGAACAGATCGAAGCGACCCGCGCCCGTGGTTTGGACAAAAGCCAAGGCCCGAAGAAAGTGCTGGTGATCGGTGCCTCTAGCGGTTACGGCCTAGCGGCGCGTATTACCGCCGCCTTTGGTTACGGCGCCGACACTCTGGGGGTGTTTTTTGAAAAGCCGGGCACCGAGAAGAAGCCGGGCACCGCTGGCTGGTACAACAGCGCCGCGTTCGATAAGTTTGCCAAGCAGGAAGGTCTGTACAGCAAATCCATTAATGGCGATGCGTTCTCCCACGAAGCGCGGGAAAAAGCCATTGAGCTGATCAAGCAAGACATGGGTGAGATTGATCTCGTGGTTTACTCACTGGCATCCCCCGTGCGTAAGCTGCCCGATACCGGTGAAGTCAAACGCTCTAGCCTAAAGCCGATTGGTGAGACCTACCGCGCCACGGCCATTGATACTAACAAAGACACCATTATTGAAGCCGAAGTGGAACCGGCCACCCAGCAAGAGATCGACGACACCATCACCGTGATGGGCGGCGAAGACTGGGAGCTGTGGATGAGCGCTCTGGCCGATGCAGGCGTGCTGGCCAAAGGTGCCCGCAGCGTGGCGTTCAGCTATATCGGTACCGAAATCACCTGGCCGATCTACTGGCATGGTGCCCTGGGGAAAGCCAAGGAAGACCTGGACCGCGCAGCGGCGGCCATCGATGCCAAACTGCAAGAGAGCGGCGGCGGTGCCAACGTGGCGGTGCTGAAATCCGTCGTTACCCAAGCCAGCGCGGCGATTCCGGTGATGCCGCTGTACATCGCCATGGTCTACAAGGTGATGAAGGAGAAGGGCCTGCACGAAGGCACCATCGAGCAGCTCAACCGCCTGTTCGGCGAGCGCCTCTATGGAGGTGAGTTCACCACCGACGAGGCTGGCCGCCTGCGTCTGGACGACTGGGAGCTGCGTGACGACGTGCAGCAGGCGT
>Ga0098052_1002727_pt1 | contig 10636 bp, 6 predicted proteins | sample 15_taG_FD_81591 | JGI IMG/M metagenome (GOLD analysis project Ga0098052, IMG submission 81591) | Marine viral communities from the Subarctic Pacific Ocean - 15_ETSP_OMZ_AT15312 metaG | ecosystem: Environmental > Aquatic > Marine > Oceanic | place: Pacific Ocean | collected 2015-01-18 | reverse complement strand
TACAATTATACCCCGGGACTAGGCAACGCTGCCTCTTACCAGGTTGCGGGAAAGCCCTTCGTCACTGGCGCGATAAGTCCAGTGAACGGAACAGTGCAGATAGATTTTCCAGCGGTCACGAGCTGGGTGATGGTACGAAACAACGGCGCCAATAGCGTTTTCGTTGGTTTCTCACAAGCGGGAGTCGATGATGTCATCGGCGCCGATAACCTCTTTTGGGAACTGGACCCAACGTCGCAAGATCGAGCATGCCAACTCGGCCCGGTCGACTTGAAACTAACCCAGCTCTTTGTGAGCGGCAGCAGGCTCGACAGCAAATCTGTATGTGTCATGGCTGGACTCACCAGCATTCCTTTGGGCCAGCTCAATTATGCATCCGGCAGCGTGGTGCAGTTAGGTGGTGCAGGAATTCAAGGTCCCAACTGGTCCGGTTCAGCCGGCGTCGGCTAGGGGGTCTTTAAGAGGTGGCTCTACAATACCAAGGGTGGGCTTATGTAAGTTGCTCCTCGGGAGGCGGCCACGCCCATCCGGGCACGGCCAGCGCCCAGGGACCAACAGGGTCCTTACAATTCCACTCAGGATCTTCGGCTCCTGGTGGAAGCGGTATTAGTGGGTCTGCGAACCTTTTATATCTTACAGCATCCTCTGAGCTTATTCTTACAGGCAATATCCTCGTAAACGGAGATATTACCGCCCGTAATTTTGATGTTGTCAACCACACCATCAGTTTCTTATCTTCAAGCGGTGATTCTAAATTCGGTGATACGAACGAAGATTGGCACACCTTTACTGGAAGTATTGCAGTTAAACGAATTGGTGTAGCCGGGAACGCTTACACTCTTACATCTTCAGGGGGCCCCAAGCCTGCGCCTCGTGTGGGAATTGGTGTCACCAACCCCTACGCGGCCCTCACAGTCAGTGGGTCCCAAGCAGTTAACTATCACTCCACCGCCGTAGATTATTCGGTAACTTCTGAGGATTATTTTATTGTGGTGACTGTGGCTAGCAAGATCTCGGTTACTCTTCCGTCCGCTGCCACCGCTGGCCGCGGCAGAGTTGTGGTGGTGAAGGCCGCAACCGCAGGCCCCGATTTAACTGTGAGTGCATCCACATCCGGGGGCGGTGATACTATCGATGGAGATACCTGGCAAAAGTTGTTCTCCGACCACGCATCGGAAACTTATGTTTGTGACGGCACTAATGCATGGTATATAATCTAACCAAGAGTTATGAGAAGAGATGGCATATAATGTATTATCAGGCACTGTCAAGCAACTTCACTCCTCTAGCATTGCCCTAACCGGTACTTTTACAGGAGATGGCTCCGACCTCGCATTTCCTAATTCTCAGGTTCCTGAATATGTCATCACCCCAGATGACAATCGTTTAATAACTTTTACCAACACTGTCGGCAAGGCCCTCCGCGGTGAGGCCAATCTTACGTTTGATGGAACCAATCTTTTACTTCTCGACGGCGCAACCACTAAAGTTAGTTTTGATAATGTAGGGAATATTTCTGCTAGCGCTAAGATGTCAGCGTCGTATTATTACGGCGACGGTCGCTATCTCACCGGAATTACAGCCAGTGGCGGAGGCTCTGCTAGCGCTCAAGGCCCAGTCGGCGCACTACAGTTCCAAACCGGTTCGGGTGGCTTTAGTGGTAGTGCGCTAGTCCTTTATGATTTTGCTAACGATGTCCTGACTTTACGCTCAGGGCTCGTGCATGCTCGTACCGCTGTTACTACAAATCATACTGCCGCGGTAAATGAATATTACTTAGGAGTAAGAGCGACATCAGTAGAAATTTTGTTCGACGCCACACAGTGCGTGGATGGTCAAACTTATATAATTAAGGATGAAGTTGGTTCTGCGACTCCAGGAACCCCCATTACTTTGCGACCCTCCGCAAGTCAGACTATTGACAATAGTGCTACGGCAAGCATTGATTCTCCCTTTGGCGCCGCAAACTTATACACCGACGGCACAAATTGGTTCGTTTATTAGTCATCTGCGCCGAGTAAAATTTATTAAATATTTGAGTGAATAAACAGACTCTTTAGACGTCGAAGGACTACATGTTATAGAAGACGATCGTAAGCATAATTTTTCTCTCACTCCCCCCTCGGTTGGTACGTTTCCTTGAGACCCTTATCCCATTTACACATTACACGTTTTCGCCATAATCTATAGGAGGATTTAAAAATGGCATATAAATTCCAGAAGGGGCACGCGGACATGTCCGGTTCCCTGACTCAATTAGGAGCGATTATCGTATCTGGTACTCTCTCCGCCTCCGCCGCAATTGACGGCGTAGGTCTTAAAATGGGTGGAACTGAAGTTATTAGTTCTGCCCGCGAGTTGAAAAACATCGCAACAGCTGACGCTGGCACACAGCAGGTCATTGAAGACTACATGATCAGCCTCGACAATCTTACTTCGGTTGGTGCCACAGGTGTCGATCTCGACGTCAAAGGCCCACTCTATCTGGAGGAAGGCCTCAAGCAGAACGGCACAGTCGTTCTCACCGATGCTGGCGCATTGCAGAATCTTGCTAGTATGTCGGCTTCGTCCGATATCGCTGGTGGACAGATCAATGTTCGTGGCGCTCTCTCGGGTGCTATTGCTACAGCAACCTACATGACCGCTTCCGGTCACGTGTCTGCCTCGTTCTTTTTTGGTAACGGTGCTGGCCTCAAGGGCATTAGCTCTGATACGGTCGATACCACGCTTACAGCTGCAGACGCGACTTTCTACGTTCCTTTTGTTGCTGACGCCACAAGCCAGGACGGAGAGACGCTGAACATTGCGGATTCGCTTCGGCTGAACCCCAGTGATGACTCGGTTACCGCTGCTGGCGCACTTCAGGGGGCTAGCCTTCTGGGCGCTAACCTGACTGCTGGGCGTCTTCCCCTCGTGGGCCCCTCGGGACTCGTGCAAGACAATGCGGTGTTCTCGTACACCGCTACCCGTACTGCCGAGGATCCGAACCTACTGCTTGTTGTTAGCTCTTCGGCCTCAGGTTCGGCCTATCTCGGTGATGGAGTTTTCTTCGTCGCTAACGAAGCTGACGAAGAAGTCTTTACTCTGATGTCGGGTGCGTTGGAGTTCAAGGCAGCCCCGGGTGGATCCCCAGATCAGAAGCTGGAAATTACTCCAGACACCTTCTTCTATGGTGACCAGCCTGCAGGCAAAGGCTTCTTCGTCGATCTGAGTTCTGATGTTGTTGGTGTGATGGCTGGAGCAATGCTTCAGGCAAACGGCGCGTCTGAGTTTGCCGGCCAAGCCGACTTCAACGGTCTGCTCAAGTCGAATAACAAGTTAGTAGCCAGTGGTATGATTAGTGGTTCCGCCGGGTTATCCCTGAGTGGTGCTGTCAATCTCCCGGGCGATGTCAAGCTTGCCGCTACAGGCGTTGGCACTGAAGTTCGCGGTGATATGACCGTGCAGCAGTTCGCCCAGTTCAACGGTACGGTCAAGATGAATGACAAGCTGTGGGCCACTGATATGATCAGTGGTTCCGCCGGGTTATCCCTGAGTGGTGCTGTCAATCTCCCCGGTGATGTCAAGCTTGCTGCTGTAGGCGTTGGCACATCGGTTCGTGGTGATCTCAACGTGGCCGAGGTAGCTACTTTCCAGGATGAACTTAGGATCCAGAATAGCAAGAAACTCACCCTCAACGGAGGTAGCTCGCATATCTTCTTGAATGGTGTTAACTGCTTGATCACTGGTTCGGGTGGTATTTCCTTGAGTAGTTCCCTTAACATGGGTGGCAACGCTACCTTCGGTGGAAATGTTGTCTCGGACGGCTTCGGTCAGTTCGCTGGCAAGATTACTGCTAATGGTGTTGATTCTACCATTGCTGCGGATGCTGGTACGTTGGCTACTGCTGACTCCATCTACTTCAGTGACGCTGACGACAGTGCTTTCGTGAAGAAGGTTTCCATGGCTAACATGGGCGACTACCTTGCGGGTGGTGGCTTGGTTGCTGATGGCACTACTGGTGTGATTAGTCTGAGTGCTTATGCTGCGCCTAATGCAGTTGGTGATGCTAACGCTACGCTGACTTCCGGTGTGAACTGGGGTAATGCTAGCCTGAGCGCTGTTCGGGCGTGGACACTACCGGCTTCGGCGGGTGTGCAGGTCGGCGACCGTGTCATGGTGAAAGCTCCGGCTTGTGGCGTACACCACATTCGGATCCTGCCGAACACATCCCAGCAAATTGATGGAAGCACAGCCGAACTCAATCTTGAGGCCGACTTTGCTGCTGTTGAGCTGGTTTATGTTGCTACTAATAACTGGAGAGCCGTCTAGGTCTCTCTTGACCTCTTGATTGAGGTTGTAATAATCAGGGTGGGTATCCTTCGGGGTGCCCACCCTTTTTACTTTAAACATTCATAGATTAGAATGGATACTATTTAATATATCCGGAGAACAATCAATGGCATATGGTTCAGCAAAAGGTAGAATATTCAGAGGCGACATTTACGCCGAAGATGATCCCAATCAAGATACATACATAGACTGGGGAAATGACTTCATTTCTTTTGGTGTAGGTGGAGTTAAAGTACTCAACGTTTCGGCCTCGGATACGCTGGTTCAGGTTCTCGGACACGTAAGCGCTAGCGGCAACTTTACCGGAAGTAATTTTCACGCTCACGGTATTATTTCTGCTTCCTCTAACATTACAGCATCTGGTCACGTTTCGGCTTCAGCTTTCTATGGCGATGGACAGTATCTGAAGAATGTCACGGGAACACCCGGGGGCGCCAATACAAATATTCAATTCAATAATGGTGGTGCCTTTCTTGGGACAAACAACTTCAAATGGTCTGACGCGGCCGAAATCCTAACTGTGAGTGGCTCTATCTCAGCCTCGTCAAACATTTCTGCCTCTTCCTATTATGCCAAGAATAACATTACAGCATCTGGTCACGTTTCGGCTTCTGCTTTCGATGGTGATGGGCAATACCTCAAGAACGTGGGAGGCGGCGGAACACCTGGTGGCTCCAATACAGAGGTCCAATTTAACGATGCAGGCGCCTTTTCGGGCTCCTCTCGCCTCACTTATGACAAGACTACAGATACGCTAAGTATTCTGAGCGCGTCTGCTAAGAGTTACGTAGCCACTGGGACTCTCGCTGGAGTGTGGGTTAGTGCGTCGTCCCCCGGTTTCGGCGGCGGCAATATTTACGGCGATGTGCGCATTGGCTCGGGTACCTTCGGAATGGCCGGCTGGACCGGCGCCGGAATAAGCCTCACAGATTTTGGTACACCCGAGTTTCTGGTTCAAGGCGGCGCTGCTGACCTAGTCCTCAGTGCGTCTAGCGGCATCTATATGACGAACAACTTGCAGTCGTCGGCGAATATTACGGCCTCTGGTCACGTGTCTGCCTCCGCTTTCTATGGCGATGGTCAATATCTCAAGAATGTTGGGGGCGCAGGCACTGTTTCTACCACTACGGGCGGCGGAAACAATACTCTTTTCTTACCTTTTGTTAGTAGTTCTACTGGCGTAGGTTCGGCCACTTTGTTTACGGATGGGGCTCTAGGCCTCAAGCCACAAAGCGGATCGCTCACATTATCGGGCAACGGTCAGACTGGTGTTTCTGGATCCTTCCTCGGGGAGTTCACTACCACCTCGTCGTATGGTTCTCGTGTCGCACTCAAGGGAGCGAACGTGGGAGCCGGCGCCGGTACCGAACCCTATATACAGCCTGTAAGTTCTAGTTATACGGTACCGGCCGGATTCTTCGGGGGCGGCCAACCTCCTAGTGATGTTCGCATTAATTACGAGACACTCGAAATTGTCGCACCTTCTGGCCTGAGCAGAGGCGGAGACGTTAGTATCTCCGGAAGCGGCAATCTTCACATCTCTTTTACCAATCCATCAGGCAGCGGTGGATGGCCGTTCACTCCGACTTGGCAGAGCACGATGGAGTTTGGTTCCCTCGAAACCGCACTGTATCTTACTAGTTCAATCGCGGGGGACATGATCTCTAGTCCTTGGTCTATCATTAATGGTGCCGACGATGACGGAGGTATGTATGGTGGCATTGATTATGAGAGTGGCGGTTGGTTTTTCAGCAGCGGCTCTAACCCCAATGTTACAAAATTCTCCAGCGACCTCACTGGCTCATGGTTCGGGAACTTCAACTTCAATGATCCGGGTAGTGCCTCCTTCTTTGGTGGCCTAATCGTTCACAACGTGCCTTTGACCAGTAACGTCGGCGCTCAAATTGGGGGAGGCTCCGGCAATAAATTGCAAGTGGTGGTCACTTCTAGCTTTGAGAACATCGCCCTGTTTGGCGGGCCTGCGATCTTTAACAACGAAGCTTATTTCAATAATAAAATCACCTCCAACAACAACGAGCTTATGATATCCGGTAGTGGCGGCGGCGGAATGGCCGTTAATATCACCAGCTCCAATAATAACAACTCTCTCTACACCGGTGGAAGCGCCCTTCTGGGTCACAGAGGCTTCGGCAATGCCGACATTCGTCTTTTTGCCGGCGGCTCTGGCCAAGCAGGAACCATTAGTGGCTCCAACAATTTGCAACTGGGCGCCTCCGCGCAGATCAAGGGTAATGTAATCGCCGAGGGTAACCTAAACACTACCGGAGGTAACATCTCCGGCTCTGGTGCCCTCATGATTGGTGGACAGAGTACCTTGAACGGCGATGTGAACATCGCCTCAAATAAAACCCTAGGGGTTTATAAGATTAGTGGCTCATCTGGTCTTGTCTGGACTCTTCCCTCTACGGCCTCACAAGCTGTGCTCTGGTTTGAGTCTAGTGGCAAAGATTATATGACGATCGATACTCAAGGTAGGAATGTCATAATTGGCAGTAATTACGCCGATGTCAATCTCAATAATACAATAGTGTCAGGCACATTGTCAGCGTCAGCTAATATATCCGCCTCTGCGTTCTATGGAGATGGTTCCAATCTTACCAATTTACCCGGCGGCGGCGGTATTTTCACCACCTTGGGCACAGGAAATGCTTACACCACAAGTAGTATCCGTGTTGGAAGCGCCGGCGAGCCCTCAGCTTCTATTTATGTCTCAGACACCAATACCTCAAGCAGCCTGACTGTAGACAAGAACCATGGCGACCTCGCTGCGACTACTCTAACTGGTCTAGAAATAGATTTTGATAAGTCCGGGTCGAGCACATCAAACAACACCATGTATGGTCTCAATATTGATATGGATAACACCACAGCCACCAATGGTATCAACACTATGTATGGTTTGCATGTCACACCGACGCTTACGCATGCTGCTAATGCCGGTCTGGCCAGTGTATACGGTGCGCATATCGATGCGGTGGCCGCAACAAACGGTTCTGGCAACGCCACCGCAGCATATTTCAAAGCAAGCGGAGGCTTTACCAACAACGGAATCTTGATTAACTGCGAAGATGGCGCCAGCAATTTTGATTTTAGAATTAGAAGCTCAGCCGATAATGCCGATCATTTCACTATTCAAGTCGGCGCATCTGGCGAAACCACATTTGAAACCAATGATGGCGGCGCCGCGGAAGCTCATCTTACATGTAGTGTTGATGGAAATATTGTTTTAGAACCCGCAGGAGGCAAGGTTAAGGTTGACGGCAACCTCCACATCAACCAATACATCTATCATAGGGGCGACGCCGACACTTATATTAATTTTACAGATGATGATATAAACATTACAGTCGGCGGTATCAATATGGTCGACTTTAGCGAAGGTGGTACAGATGAAATAACTTTTAATGAAAGTGCACAACAATTAGATGTTAGAATAGAAGGAGAAGCAGATCCTAACTTATTCTTCACAGATGCTGTAAACAATAAAGTTGGTATCGGAACAAACTCTCCCCAAGCAAAACTGCATATTTCTTCATCCGTTGACGGAAGTCTCCTGTTGCTCGACGGCGCAAAGACTGCCCCAGTTCTCGTTGTAAGTGGTTCTGGTAAGATAGGCGTCAACACCACATCTCCAAAGACTTCTTTCGACGTACACTTCACCGGCTCTGGAAATCCAATCAACCTCGGCAACGACACAGGCGGCGGCGAAGTAGTATACTTTGGCACCAGTTCAGTTAGCGGCCTGCAAGCGGGCGCCCTCTATTATCTTAACGCTAAGGGCGGATGGGCTTCCGCGTCGGCCGCCCAAACGGGAAGCAGTCCCACCAGCGGCGGGGGACAGAGTCAACTCCTGGCTATTTCCTTGGGAAGCAACCCCTCAAGTGACGGTATGCTAACCCGGGGCTTTGTGGATGCCGAGACTTATTTTGTTGGAGACTACGCGACCGGTAGTGCGGTGTATGTGTCCACAGCCAGCGCAAAGTTCAAAAGTGTTGCTCCGACCGCCTCAAATAATTATGTGCGAGTGATTGGGTATGCCACCACTGCACCTAACGTGATCTATTTCAATCCGGCTTCTACTTATGTAGAGATAGCATAAATGGCATCAACACCTAAAAATATTTGTACCCACAACACCGAACAGGTCATCACAGCTAAGAAGACCTTTACGGACAGCATCATCTCCAATAGATTTGAATTGGTAGACGGAACCGTAATCAATCCGCCGGCCATCGAAGTGATGGAGAAGAATGTGGTAAACCGTTTGGTCGTTGGCGCCGGCGATAAAAAGCTGGCCACCACCACAGACATCCTGTTGAGTAAAGATGGGGTCACCGTCAGTAAAGAGTTGACGGCGCCAAAGTTTAAAGGAGATGGGTCGAGCCTCACAGCTCTTCAATCTTCCCAACTAGAGGGAGCGCTCCCCCTAGAGAAGCTTAAGAGTGATTCGCGGTGTTTTGAAATCGTTGATAACGAGTTAAGTCTGCGAGTTGATGAATCATCCCCACTGCGACTGACAGAACGAGGGCTGTCCATGACCTTCTCCGATTCCCCTGCGGTGGCGGATGCCAAAAAGTTTGACCACATTCTGGTTAACTCTAATCGTCAAGGGGTAGGTCGCTTGTCAGTCTCCTCGTTGATGGGCCACATAGCCTCGATGAACAATCATGTTCTCAACATTGTCAATGGAGGAGAGGATCTGGGTAAAGGCGTCTCTTTATATAAAGGGAAAGCCAACAAGGGCAGAAATCAACTTCTTCAATTCAAAACTCTAGTCTTCGATGACAACTTTACCATTGAAGAAACGGAAAATGAAATTTTTATTAGTATCAAAGATCTTCGTCTAAAAGAAGTCAAAGACGAACAAGAAAGATTACAAGGGGAAATCTCCTCTTTGATCAGCCAACATCGAGCCTCACGGCTTGAAACAATTAAGGCCCTAGAAGAGCAGATTTCCACGACTTTAGGGGATATGGATAAAGCAGCTAAAGAATATCAGCGGAGCGTCAAAGAAGGAAAAGCAGAGCTGAAGCAGTTAATGAGTACTTTAGCTCACATTGATGAGTAAGAATAATTTTCTTGTCAAGGCATTTCGCCATCCTAATCACTAGTTATTAGTGGAATTTTAGCTATTGGAGTAGTTTATGTCTTCCTTATTAGAAGAAGCCATCGTAGATGCAACCGCCCTCAAGGCCGCCGCCCTCAAAAATGCAGAGGCTGCTGTCCTTGAACGTTATTCAAGTGAAGTGCGAGATTCGCTCGACGCATTACTTGAGCAAGAGGGAGGTGATCCCCTCGGCCTAGACGAAGATGAGGGTGCCGATGAAGCATCTACTGTCTTTATGGAAGAAGTCCCCTACGCATTTCAGAACGAGCAGATCGATGCTCCCGCTGAAGATGAGCTGGTGGAAATCGATTTTGACGAACTCAAGACTCGAATTGCTGAAGAAGAAGCAGCCGGCATTGAAGGCTCGGAGGCAGACCTCAACGATTCGTTGGAGTTGGCCGAAGAGATTACTGATACCATGCTGGACAATGATGCGGAAGAAGACGAAGCCGAGTTAGGTGGTGCTGCCGATCGCGTAAACCTGGAGGAAGATGAAGACATCAACCTCACGGAAGAGATGATAGCAGACCTTATTGAAGAACTCGTCGTTGATATGACCCCGCGCCCGCAAGGCTGGGCATCTGTCAACTCTGCCGACAACAGTGTCGAGCAGGCTAATAACGATGCAATGGCTGCTGCCCAAGCAGCCCACCTCGAAGAAGAGGAAATTGAAGAGGAAGTTGCCACGGCCCCCGACGTCGTCTCTGACGCGGAACTTTATGAGGCCAAGATTTCCGAACTTACAGAATCAACAAGGGAGCTTCGTGCTCTCTTAATTGAATCCAAGGATCAACTTACGAAGTTGAACTTGGAGAACGCCAAGCTTGTTTATCAAAACAAGGCATTAAACAGCACCTCCTTGAATGAGCGGCAAAAAAATCAAATTGCCGAAGCTGTTCAATCTGCCAATTCTGTTGAAGAAGCGCACATGATCTTTGAAACAATTCAAAACGCAGTGGGGGCCTCGATTGATCATCGTACACGCCCACAAACACTTCGTGAAGCTGTTACAAAGCCAACGTCGCTTTTACTCAATTCTAAGAAAAACAACGAGGCAACAGTCGATCCAAAACTGGGTCGAATGCTGCGTTTAGCAGGTTTGAATAAATGACATTCAACAACAATTATAGGAGGTTATAAAATGTCTATTGTACAGAAATTAACCGAAGGAATCGT
>Ga0098052_1002720_pt1 | contig 10654 bp, 19 predicted proteins | sample 15_taG_FD_81591 | JGI IMG/M metagenome (GOLD analysis project Ga0098052, IMG submission 81591) | Marine viral communities from the Subarctic Pacific Ocean - 15_ETSP_OMZ_AT15312 metaG | ecosystem: Environmental > Aquatic > Marine > Oceanic | place: Pacific Ocean | collected 2015-01-18 | reverse complement strand
GGCAAAAAGATGTTGGTCCTCAAAGTTATGGACGGTGGTCCCAACCGAGGCGAAACAGTTTTGACTTTGCTGGAAGGCAAAGAAAGAGTTTGGCACTACGGAGAATTGGAGTTGTGGCGTGAAACCCGGTGATTTAGTAAAAGTAACATGGCGTTTTGACACCCCCCGGCTGGGGCTCGTTGTAGCAGACCCCGCTGCTGACTTCCCTCAAGTATTAGTTGAGCTTGTAACTTGTGGTCGTCGGGTATCTTTTGATTGCGACAACGTAGAGGTGGTCAGTGAAGCCCGGTGATTTAGTGAAACACAAAAGAAATAAAACATTACACCTTGTAACTGCGGTAAGAGAAATCAAAGGAAGCGTTGCCTTCTTTCACTTAGAAGGTTTCTCTCCGCAAGAGGTTTTCTATTCAGATGATGTAAGGGTGATTAATGAAACCCGGTGACTTGGTAAGAATAGTAGACTGGGACCCGCCCCACTTACAAGAGTACCAACCGCTGGGACTTGTTCTATCTGAGCCGGAAGTAAAACCCGGTGGCTCGACTATGGTGCTCGTTGATTGGCTTGAGTCGCCGGACACAACACATTATTCAGTCAAGAGTTTGGAGGTAGTCAGTGAAGCCAGGTGATTTAGTAGAACCCGATTGGAGTTTCGGGGAATCGGTGTCGGGCGATAAGCAGCCACGACAACTCGGCTTAGTTCTTTCTCATCCCGAAGTTAAAGACCACGGAACAACCTCGGTAAAAGTTAATTGGATTGGTTATGAACTGGAAGAATATTATTCTGTCCATCATCTGAAGTTAGTAACCGAGTGACCGATGGATAATCAATTCCGCTACAAACTTGGAGACCTCGTGGAGTTCAAGAAGACCGAACGAAATACCGAGCAATATATTAATCTAATAACGCTCACAGGAATTGTTATCCAGCAGCGTTGGGTTTTCACAGCCGATAACAAGTTCAAAGTGAGGACGCCTGACAGAGACTACTGGATCAGGTGCGACCACCTCAAACTCCTTTCAAGGGTACAAAATAAAACTTGACTTATAGCATAACAGTGCTATTATAGTGTTACAAAGGAGAACCAGCCATGAAAAAAGCTGCTGCTATCAAGAAGATTCGCAATCGTGCCAAACTCGTAGACCGCAAGGTTGATATTGAAGAGAATGACTACCACGGAAACGGTCACATTAAGGTCTATGCCCGATTTGAGGGTTCCAACCAGACAATTTCCTTTTGGACCAACAGCGACGACTCCATCAGTTCTCCTCACATTTGCCGTGACGGCGATGAGAGTGATCCGCACACGGATTACTTCGCAGGCTACCACGTTGATAATATTACGCAAGCCCTGAATACGGTGGCGGCGCTGCCCCCCAAATATCCCCCTGGTTCGCTGGTACGCTTCAAGGACAATAAGCGGATGAAGCGTCATCGCTTAGCTGGCACCGTGGCGTTGGTCACCGAATCGATGACGGGAGGGGTGTACAAGTTGCAATGGCCCGGCAGTGAGGACCGCTACAATCCTACTTATTCGGAGCGAGACATTGAACTCATCTCTTAAAAAAAATAATAATAAATGTCGCTTTTTTCTTGACCAAGACCATATCCGTGGTAATATAGTATAGTAGAAAAGAGGAGAGAGATATGGGTTATCGAACCAATCAATGCCAGTCCTGTGGGGGCTTCGGTCATAACCGTCGGGGTTGCCCGCAAATCAAAGAAGCTCACGCCCGAATTGAGCGCCTTGCCCAGAAATACGGCATCATCCTCTCAGAAGATGATCGTGCTTATGCTTCCACTTCTTGGATTGAGAGAATCAATGAGGCTGCCAAAATTGTAGATGCCGATGAAGATGAGGTGTCCTGGCGTGACCGCTGGCACTGGCAAGAGATTGAAGAGCGCAAGTTCGCCCAAGCTGCCAAGAACAAGCGTGGTCGCAAGTGCGGCTTCTGCGATGAGCGTGGACATAACGCTCGGACTTGCGAGAGCAAGAAACAGCACCGCAAAGATGCTGACGCCATGCAAGGTCTGGCTCACCGCTTTGTGGCTGCGTGCATGGAGAAGGCAGGCATCGTGCCGGGTGCTCTGATGCGCTACCGAGACTGGGACCACCAGACGAATGACTATGCTAACACTCCCGTGATGGTGATGGGGATCGACTGGAGCCACGTTGCGCAGCCAGGCTATGACACTCATCAGGGGATCCCTCGCCATCTGGATATGTGGTTTAGAGAAGCCTTCATCAAGGTAAAAATGCGGGATGGCTTTGTCAAAAGAATGCGCCTCCCTCAGGACATTGCCCAGCAGACTTCCTATAACTACCAGGAGACGCCATCCAACCAGTGGGGACTTCTTAGCCCGGTACACGGGGGCACTGTGAACAAGGACAGTGGCTGGATGGGTGACAATGTGACTATGATCAGTCCTGCCGTTCCCGGTGTTTACTCCTGGCGCTCCAACGCTGAGACTACCAGTGATTATATGGTTGACCGAGATCTCGGGCCCGTTCTCGACGAACTTCTCGCCGCTGTGGACACCACCCTCAAGGCACACTAACCCACCAAAGATATTTAATAATCATCGCAATATTATTTTAGGAGAACAACGATGACCCGACGACAACGCTTAAATTTTAAAATCGCCCTGGATGGGGATGACCTGAAGACCATCAATGACCTGCGCCAGCGAATCGGCGACGACACAGGAATTGATAATATCTCACGGAACCAGGCAGTGGAGTGGATTATCCGGTCGTACCTTAGAGAACGAACAGCAGATCTAAAATGAAAAAGATCATCCACGTCAACCAGCACGTCATCAAGAGCAATACAAAGCACGGAACCGACGAGCCAGTTTTGACGGTAAAAACATATAAAGAAAATAAATATGCCCACGAGGCTATACTAAAGACAAAAAATGGGGTAGAGTTTGCTAAGGTGATATACAGACCACACAAACCGCTGAGTTGCGGCGCGCGAGTCTGGATTGAACTGGACACAGACACTACTGATGTGGACTTGATTATCAGAGAAGGAGAGTTTAATGGATAATCTGAAAGAAGGCACGATTTGGGAGGCAACTGACCGCCCAGGTCGTATGGAAAAGGTTGTTAAGATTTTGCCGGATATGGTATATTTTGAGAACCTTCAGAGTGGAGCGACGTTTTGTCGCCCAAAAGATAACTTTTTAACTATGTACGAATACCGTAGGGAAACCGAATAGGAGAAAAAAATGAACAATAATGTATCGACTAAATGGGAAGAACTGAAGGCCCTGGTGGAATCTCTTGAAGATGACGTCCAGAAGAACGCAACTGGTAACAAGGCTGCCGGCACCCGTGCCCGTAAAGGGCTGCGCGCTATCAAGAGCGCCGCTGCTGAGTTGGTCAAGCTGACCCTCGGAAAGGAATAAGATGAAACTCCGACTTCACTGGGCTGAGAGGTACGAAGTGGTACGGCAGTTCCCCACCTTTGAATTGGACTCTAAGGAATACCCTGAGCTTGAGTTAGAGATGCTCCAAGTGCATAGCGCCGGCAGCCTAACGGATAGGAATATCGCCTTAGAAGACTTGGAATATAAAATGCGACACACTACCACCGAGAGGGGTGAGGCAATCTTTAGTATGGTCGAGCCTTATATCGCCGATACAAATCACGCCGTTGTTCATGCGATCGGCGATGAAGACTGCGGATTCTTTCAGTTGACGGAGGACGAATAAATGGATGCTACAACAAGCCATATAACAATTTATAATATTACCCCTCAGCAAGCCCAAGATTTTAATTTTGATTACGGCGCGACCCCTGAGAGCGACCTAATCGGACAACTGGTTCCCAATCAGGATGATTGGGGAGGTCTCGGCTGGATTGAGCTGGAGGAGTTTGAGTACGCAGCGCAAAAGAACCAACTCTTGCTCACCATTAACACTAAATGGGACTCGCCCATCGCCTGGTTACAGCAGGCCAGTCGAGCCGCTCATTACTTTGAGAACCGCCTTATCGTCATGTCTACGATCCAAAAAGATGAAACCTGCGTAACAGGGGTGGCTGTGATGGATGGAGAAATCCTTCAGAACAAGTGCCTGGTGGAATTGAGGTCGGAAGACGTTGGAAAATATTATAGCGACACTGATGAGGACGGCTATGAGTTGGACGACTTGGATAATATTATTTGGGATTCAATTACTCAGTTCGTGAATGTCTGCGAACAATTTTACCTTGAAAAGGATGACGAAAATGACAACTGATACAACCACGACCGAAACGACCACTACGGTAGTCGAGGCGGGCACCACCGTAACGCTCCACTATAAAGGAAGCCTGAACGACGAGACGGAATTTGATAGTTCGTTCGAGCGCGGAGAACCTATCACTGTAACCCTAGGAGAGGGTCAGTTATTGCCCGAGTTCGAGGCAGCCCTGATGGGAACCACCACCGGCGAGACCAAGACCTTTACGCTCAGTGCGGATGACGCCTATGGACAGCGTGATGATGAGGCGACCACCTCGCTCGACCGGTCGATTTTCCCGGCAGACATGGAATTGACAGAAGGTATGACATTGCCCCTCATGAACTCCCAGACCAAACAAACCATGATGGTTACACTGGTAGAAGTGACGGACGATACTCTGACTGGCGATTTTAATCACCCTCTGGCCGGACAAGATTTAACTTTCACGGTTGAAATTCTTGAGCTTGCTTGAGCCTCTCGCATGGATAGCAGCTTATGTACTGTTGAGTGTGCCGCTATATTTGATACACAACGCAGAGTACAAAAAAGAATCCAGAGAACGTGATGACAAAAATAGCGAGTAGAATATTATTCTTCTTTGCGCGAAGTTTCTTGAGCAGGGGGATGCTGATTGGACAATGGTTCCAAAACAAGGGCATCCTCCTGCTATCATCTCGCGCCAAGAATATCAATGTTAGGAAAAAAACAAATGCCAAGATATAACCCAAGCAACTCACTTCACAACCCTGAGAAGCTTTTTTTCGCCGTGCTAACCGGCGGACGAACCGCATCACACTGGTTGACGCAAATGCTTAGTGCTCACCCTAAAATTTTTGCCCTCCAAAACGGACGAAACCAGTTAAAGAGGCACCTGGGGAAAGCTATGGGAATTACAGAATACTATGATCTCTTAGACCACCTGGGGACATCTTTCGATATGGCGGGTGACGTACATGGAGTATCGCTTGCCGAAACAAGCCATTTAAAAAATAAATATGGTTCCAATTTCAGGTATGCTTTCATGACAAGGGATCCCATTACACGCATAACCTCAATGAAATATATGTATCCGCAAGAAGGATTTCAGCGGGGTCTTGATATGGTTAACCACGTCGCCCAGGGTACCCCCCTTGAGATGTGGGATAGGGTAAGATACGTAAACGGTACTTGGTTGGTTGGCGAAGCCCCAATTTACAAAATGGAAGAGATAACAAGTGAATGGTCCGCCGTCGATAGCTTGCTTAGATATCTCGCCCATAATTATAGTGAAGGCGTGAATGAGGCCGTGAGCCTGGCTGAGACGGTAGGTGGTGCTTTTAACAAACAGCGCAGTTCATTGCGACCAGGGACCAATAAGTTCGGGTCTGATCGAAAGATATATTCAGCCGAAGAGGATTTTGAAAAATGGACAGGAGATGAGAGGCTTTATTTCAGGCGTCACCTGAACCCTTCTGCTCGCAGGGCCTATGAATTGATGGGCTATGATTTATCTTTTGTTTAGTGTTTGTTAAAAACAATGATTAGCGTGCTTTTAGCGGTGCTGTTGGCGGTGCCAAACTACACAGTAAAGAAAAAATTAAATGACAAAATATAAGCCGACCGACTCACTTCATGCCCCCCACAAGCTTTTTTTCGCAGTTTTAACCAGTGGGCGCACTGCATCACACTGGCTAACCCAGATGCTTAGTGCTCATCCTCAAATTTTTACACTCCAGCATGGACGAAACCAGTTAAAGAAGCACCTGGGGCAAGACGTGGGTATTATAAAATATTATGATCTCTTAGGCCACCTGGGGAACTCTTTCGATATGGTGGGGGATGTACACGGAATAAGGTTTCGCGAATTAGGCGAGTTAAAAAAGAGATACGGCTCATCATTCAAATGCGCTTTTATGACAAGGAACCCCATTACGCGCTTAACCTCAGTGAAGCACATGTATCCCTCAGACGGTTTCCGCCGCGGACTCACGATTGTAAACTGCATAGTTAACGGCGCAGATGCTCACATGTGGGAGCAGATAAATTTCGTAAATGGGACTTGGTTGGTTGGGGAAGACCCAATTTATAAAATGGAAGAGTTAACAAGTGAGTGGGCTGTCGTCGATAGCTTGCTTAGATATCTGTCCCACGATTATAGTAAGTGCGTGAAGGAGTCCCACGGACTCCTTGAAACAGTGGGTGACACCTTCAATAATCAACGTTCGTCAAAGCGACCAGGGGCCGGATCCGCTGCAAAAATATATTCAGCAGAAGAGGATTTTAAAACATGGACAGCGGACGAACGGAAAGAATTCCGACAAGGCTTTTCCCCCCAAGCTCGTAAGGCGTATGAGCTAATGGGTTACGATTTGTCCTTTATCTAAGGTTGGTTAAAGATCCATAAATATTCATGAAAAACTCAATGACTGACAGAGTGAAAGAAAACAATGATTAGTATGCTTTTAGCGGTGCTGTTGGCGGTGCCAAACTACACTGTAAAGAAACAGTTGAACCACCGCCAGGTTCGGGCAAAAGCACACCAAATTGTACAAATGTTGAAGAGGCAAGATCCTCGGGTTTTGCGCTCAGTGATGTATTATATGAAGTGGGTTCCCAAGTTTGAATACAAGCGGGAAAACTGTAAGAAAAATAATAAAGATGCGCTCAAGCAGATTAACGATTGGGAATTAGATATGTTATTAGACATGTCGGGGATCCCGAGGAAGAAACGATGAAAAGATTTACGACCCTGGACGTAGTTACATTGGTGGGTATCCTGGCGTGCCTACTCTTAGTCTTGATGAGCGGATGCTCTCTCAAATTCAATAAGAAATCGCCAGCCGATATCCGTCACTGTTGTGACAGAGTGAGCGCCCACACACGCGAGATGGAAAAGTTCAACCGCTATTGTAAGGTGGCACTTTTCCTGTCCACCAGCAAGAACACCAAAGCAGTCGGGTCGGGAGTTCGGAAAGGCGCACGTGATGTCGTAAAGATTTGCAAGTTTGTTTTTAATGTGCAAACGGATGAGGAATTGGTCGCTGCCGGGGACGAGCAGGAATATTATAAGGTTCGATCTTATATACTCCCAAGTCCCGACAATGGTGGGTGGAATCACCCTCTGTGTGATCCGTCCGACGTCCATTGTGAAGAATTTTAATCCGGAGAAAATATAATGAATATTGGTGACAAAATAACTACGACCAAGAATACTCTTGTCATGGGATTCCATAAGGGCGGTGCCTACTTTCGTTTAGGCAAGCGAGGTACTCCTCAGGTCCCTTCTCGTCGTGCCGGCGCATTTTCCCGCAACAAGTATCGCCCCCTAACGATCCCCGATTCTTTTCAGACTCGTGGGCATTATGATCCCGAAGTTCAGTGTTATGGTGACCATCGTTTTGAACCGGGGGATGTGATCGGAGACGTCATCGATGTGCAGGATACTCACATTGATATTTTGATTGACTCGACGACCTTTGACACCTACAACGAACTGGATAAACCCTTCCGGATTGTGGTGGGGTTTGAACTCAACAAGCACACCGCTAATGCCTTTGCGACCCTTCAACCGAAGAGCCCCACTAAAAAAGGCAAACAATAAAAATGATTAAAATATTATGGGTAGTAGGGGGAGTAGCATTAGGCTTTGTTTTTCATAAGCTGGTTACTAACTTTGCAGAGTTCATGTTGCAATCTATTAAGAACTCAGAGGAGGATAGATAGATGTCCCCTGTCTCTGACTGGTTGACCGTTGGTGGTCTTGCTTGCGGTCTTGTCCTGTCTGCCTATGGGTTAGCTTGCCTGCATTAATAGAGTGTTTACAGGTTCGTATACAAAACATGCACACTTGACTGCAAAAGTTGCACGATCTGTAAGTATTTGTTTTTATTGTTTTGAACGGTCAATGACTGCCTGATTGTTCAGCGTTAACAAGGGTTTAATATATTGTCAGCGATTGGCTGCTTTTGGGAGCGATTGTCTTTGAGGGCCTAATACACGTATGATCTAAAGCAGTCAAGGGCAAATAAAACTAAAGAAAAGTGAAAAAAGATGCATTTAAAACTTGACCAGTAGCGTATCCATGGTAATATAGTGTTACAAGGGAGAGAGAAACCATGGCTGTAGACTTCAAAACATTCGTAACCCTCGCACCGGCTGTCAGCGCCGCCAAGCTGCCAGTCCTTCTGCGTGGTCGCCACGGCATCGGCAAGAGCCAAGTGGTGTATCAGATTGCTGCCAGCCTTGAACTGCCAGTGATTGAACGCCGTGCCAGCCAGATGACTGAAGGCGACCTTGTTGGTCTTCCCAGCATCGAAGGCAACCGCACTACCTTCAACCCGCCTGACTGGTTCAAGATGGCTTGCGAAGCGCCGGCAGTGTTGTTCCTTGATGAGGTTGATCGCGCGACCCTGGAAGTCCGCCAAGGAATCTTTGAGTTGACTGACAGCCGCAAGCTGAATGGTCATCACCTTCATCCTGAGACTTTGGTCTTTGCCGCCATCAACGGCGGGGAGCATGGCGAGAGCTATCAGGTCAACGAAATGGATCCGGCTGAACTTGATCGCTGGAGTGTTTGGGATGTTGAGCCCACTACGGAAGATTGGCTTGCCTGGGGCAAGAACAACGTGGACGGCTTGGTCTGGGATTTCATTAACCAGAACCGCAGTCACCTTGAGCACACCGCGGACATCGAGCCGAACAAGCGTTACCCCAGCCGTCGTAGCTGGAAGCGTCTGAACGATGTGCTCCTTCAGGCTGAGCAAATGGAAGCTGGTCCTGCCATGTTCAACTTGGCTCAAAGCTTCGTCGGCTTCGAAGCTGCTGTTGCCCTCAACGACTTCGCCAAGAACTACGAGCGGGTGGTCACTGTTGATCAACTCCTTAAGGGTGAGCGGGTCGAAGCTCTGGCTGCCTTCTCGCTCAACGAGCACTGTGCCATGATCGAAAAGGTCGAGGCTGAAGAGACTTGCAAGACTGCGCTCTCTGCCGAGCAGGTCGAGCACCTTGCTGCTTACTTCGTCACCTTGCCCTCTGAAGCTGCCATGAAGCTTTGGGGCGTGATCAGCCAAGGTGGCATTCAAGATAACGTGGTGAAGTTCCACGGTGCCAATGGTGGCGCTGTCGGTACTCATCTCTCGAAAATCCTGGGAGCCTAATCTCTCTCTCATATCTCAGGTGCAAGGTGCCCGGCTTCGGCTGGGCATTTTTGTTTTTCGGGGACAAATAAAAAACTTGACAGGTAATGCATCCATGGTAATATAGTATAGTAGAGGAGAGAGATATGAGTTTTGACTTAAAACTGCACGCTTACCGACTGCTCATGGACGAGCCGTTCTTTGCTGCGCTCAGCCGCAAGATTGAGAAGCGCGCTACGACTGCCATTCCGACTGCGGGTGTTCGTGTTGATCCCGACACTGCTCAGTTTGAGATGGTTTATAACCCTGAGTTCTTTGCCAGCCTGCCCGAAGAGCACGTGCGTGGCGTTCTCAAGCATGAGTTCTATCATCTCATCTTTGACCACGTTACCAGCCGGAAGCCTGAAGGCGTTGATCCGAAGCTTTGGAACATCTGTGCTGACCTGGCGATCAACAGCCACTTGGTTGGTGAACTGCCTGACAACTGCTGTATGCCTGGCGTGGCTCCCTTTGAGGATCTCCCCAAGGGTCAGACCGCTGAGTGGTACTTGGCTAACATGCCTCAAAATGAGGAGGCTGAGGGCGAAGGCGAGAGCGGTGACGGCGGTGAGCCTGGTGATGGCGAACCCGGTAACCCTGGCAACTTTGACGACCACTCCGGTTGGTCTGAGAGCGGTGACAGCCCTGAGCAAGAGGCTGCGAACCAGATGGCTAAAGAGCGACTCAAGCAAGCCATGAAGGAAGCTGCCAGCGAGGCTGCTCAGGCTGCCAAGGGCTGGGGCTCGATGTCTGCGGGAGTAAAAGAAGAAATCCTAAAACGACTGGAGACTAAGGTAGACTGGAAGAAGGTACTGAGGTACTTCATCAAGACCAGCCAGCGTGCCAACCGGCGCTCCAGTGTCAAGCGGATTAACAAGCGGTATGCCTACATCCATCCTGGCAAGAAGGTCCAGCGCCAGGCAAAGATTGCCATCGCTATCGACCAGTCGGGTAGTGTCAGCGATGACATGCTTGCCAGCTTCTTCGGAGAACTTAATAAGCTTGCAAAGCTGGCAGAGTTCACGGTCGTGCCCTTCGACACTGAGGTGCCAGAGGATAAGGTCTACGTCTGGAAGAAGGGACAGAACAGGAAGACCGAGCGGGTATCCTGCGGCGGCACCTGCTTCAACGCTCCCACCGATTACGTCAACGGTCAGAACTTTGATGGTGTCATTATCTTGACAGACATGGAAGCTCCCAAGCCCAAGCGGTGCAAAGCCCAGCGGATGTGGATGACTGATGAGCGGGGTGCTCGCAACCCCTACTTC
>Ga0098052_1002717_pt1 | contig 10657 bp, 13 predicted proteins | sample 15_taG_FD_81591 | JGI IMG/M metagenome (GOLD analysis project Ga0098052, IMG submission 81591) | Marine viral communities from the Subarctic Pacific Ocean - 15_ETSP_OMZ_AT15312 metaG | ecosystem: Environmental > Aquatic > Marine > Oceanic | place: Pacific Ocean | collected 2015-01-18 | reverse complement strand
GCCCCATTTAGTGGAATTTTATTATCTTATGAGGCCGCAGCCAAAATGGCCACAGATAAGAAGTTTGAAGACGCTTCGTGTGAGCTACGCATAGGCTATGAACTTCACTTACAAGAGGAAAGATATAAATTGCAACTTGATTTCAAGGATATCGAAATTACTTCATGGAAAGATCGATATGAGTCTATGATGATCTTGAAAAGCGCCGAGAACGATCGGCTTGAAAAGTTAATTCTTAAGCAAAATCCTTCGAAGGAGCCATGGCTCATAGCTATTGGTTATGGATTGGGAACACTTACTTCGTTGGGAATTTTTGCATTGTCAACGGAGATAGTCAAGTAATGGCTGGAAGACCAATCCCAGAGGTTAGCAGTCGCGGCCGCCTCATAAACTTTATTAGAACTCATCAAGATCGCGCAATCCCAGCCGCGGGCTCTACTAACCAAATTCAATTTAATGATAATGGATCCTTCGGAGCGGACCATGATTTAGTATGGGATACAGAAACAGGAGATGGCTTAGGAATCGGCCTGCACGATATAGGTACTACCCCAAAAGTTCATTTAGATGTTAACTATGGCTATCTAGATGATCTAGATGACGATACAGGTGGAGGCGAGAGTGTCACATTCGGTTCAGGGACGACTGTTGCCGGCAAACTTTATTATTTAAACACTAGCGGCGTGTGGACTGAAACGGATGCAGATGCCGTAGCCAGCGGCGCCTCCCAGCTACTGGGGATAGCACTGGGAACAGATCCATCAAGTGATGGGATGCTAATACGTGGATTTTTTCAAATGACTGCAACCGGTCTGACGGGAACCTGGAATGAGGGCATCCCTCTGTACGTCAGTACCGATGCGGCCAAGATACAGGTTACAGCCCCATCAGATACTGGTGAGTTTGTTAGAGTTGTGGGGTATTGTGGCGCCGGTACAACCAATATGATTTATTTTAATCCAGATGGAACGTATATAGAGATTTCATAATGTCTGAAGTTAGTAAAGTCAATGTAGTGGCGATCGCCGATATAGAAACTATCAATGGCGTCGATGCAGGTGACATAGAATCTATTAATGGTGTGGATTTTGTGACGGGGTTTACTAATGTCTACGCCCTACGCCAGATGACGTCGCCACAAACAGGCTCTATGCAGGTTGCAAACCCTAGCAGTTATCATTTTGAAAGTGGCGGAACCGATCAGCCGTTTAGCATTAGTGCGTGGGTCCACGGAGCCGATAATCCTCCTAGGCGCTTTAGGGTCGCCACTAAAGGAACTGTTGCGATTGGAGCTACGCCGACAAACATGGAATGGTCTTTATCTTCGGGCGATCCTCCGTGGTATGCACCAACAGACCCGCCCCCTTACCACTTTAAGATCTTCGGAAATACAGGCGGCTCTGTCTATATTGAACGATTCGGCGGCGCGATGAGCATTAGTGGTACTTGGAACCACCTAGTGGCCACCTATGACGCTAGCGGGGCCTCCTCCGGCATGAAACTTTATCTCAACGGCTCAGATGTTACCTCTACTACAGCTGGGAATAATGTTGGCACGTACTCAGCGCTGGCTGATAGTGGCCTGCCAGTTACGATAGGATCCATGCCTGGCAACTCCGATAGATTTAAAGGGTATATCGACGAGGTAAGTATATGGACTAAAGAGTTGTCTGTTAGCGATATTGCGGATATTTATAACTCTGGTACCCCAACTGATATATCAGCTTCTGGTAGCTTATTGTCTTGGTGGCGAATGGGAGATAGTGATGGTGGTACGGGCACAACGATTACCGATGTGCAGGGAACGGGTAATGGTTCTTTGGATAACGCCAATGGCGCCGCCGGCGCAGGAAAGTTCGCCACCGGTGATGGGATTTCTTCGGAGTCGGCCCCGTAATGGATAACAACAAACAAGAATATGTTGCCAAACTAGAAAAGGCTATCTCCCAAAAATATGGCGAAGAAACGATCAATAATCCACAACGATTTTGGGACGAGGATAAAGAAAAAGATTATCTTGAGCAGTCTGTTGCCGAACGGCAGAAATTTTCAAAAATCTCCGAGAGTGAGGACATTCTAGAACAAGACGGATTTTTAATAAATAAAAAACTACTTAATAGAGATCATAACAGGACGTGTCCTGTGTGTGAAAAATATTCTTTTCATCCTCGTGATGATTTGTATATGAGTAAGTTCACAGCTTGCTGGAATTGCTACATACAGTATATTTCAGATCGGGAAGCAAGATGGGCAACAGGGTGGAGACCCAAGAAGGAGAAAGCAGATGAGTAAATGGTCTAGTTTTAATAATCAACAATTGTTGCATGAAGGTTGGCGACGATATTTGAGTGAAGATACTGAGCCTTCCGGCGGAGGGGTTCTCAAGGAGTTCGCCGGCGCAGACAAGGCAGTGATGACCCTCGCGCGCTTCATCCTCAAAGCCGTTCAGGACGGCAACAGCAAGGCCAGCGACCGACTTGCGCTAGTGATGGCGTGGGCGTCCCCCCTCAAACGCGAAGGCAACCGCGGCCCTATTACCGCAGGCGACGGTATTTTGGCTAGCATGATGGGAGTACTCGAAGAGAACTGGACAACTGAAAATGAATATCCGGAGCTCCAGTCTGCCCAACCGGCTGTTGTAGCCAGCCTCTACCCGATGGCTCTGAAGGTACTAGAGAGTATAAAAAACCCTCCTAGGAGTCTAACACGTCAAGGAGCTGTATTCAGCCTAGCGCGCGCAGTCAAGCAGGCGAAGTTGATGCTGATAGCGAACCACTCTCTAGAGGACGTCATCGCACATTTCCGGGACGAGGTTAAATCGGTCAACAGCCCAGTCATTGGCAGTGGCCTCAGCCTGAAGCTAATACAGGATTTTCAGAAGGACATCAAAGGCACTCACCGGCAAGACGCGGTGGACGATATAGATGCCTTCGACCCCATGAGTTTAAAAGAGGAAAATAAATAATGGCAACAGTATACGAAATCATTCAAGGAATTAATCAGGCTGCAGCGAACTGCTATGATGGCTCTAGCGAGGCATCCATGGCCGCCGATGGCAAAGCGCGCTCCGCGGGCCTGAAGCGCGAAGACGGTCATTACATTAACGACCGCCGCGTAATAGACGGCTTTAAAGTCGTTTTCCATGGCCCTATTCTCCGAATTAAGTACCAGGCCGAAGTGCGCATACAGGATGTTAAAGACAACGGCTTTGAAGATGATATCATTCGGCACCTTGAAGATATTGTAAAGTTTTTGAAAAAAGAATATAAAGATATTACTGGCGACACACTTAGTCTAAGTAAAGAAGGCGACCACAATATTTTAATCCAGCGCATTTCTAATTATCGGACGGATTGTCAGGCTCAATGCGACTATCGCATCGGGGGAATCGGCGACGTTAAGGATGTTGGCGGCAAGTCAGAAGAAGGTCGAGTTGATAGCGCCATCCGCGATTGGCTAGAGCTGGGGCCCGGTAAGAAGCGTCCCAAGAACGACACTCGCAAGAGCTAGCAGCAAATGTTATGGGGACCCCCCTTACTAAACAGGAAATATTAAAAGAAGTTGTCAAGGCTGGTAAAGACCCTGTTTATTTTACCATCAATTACGGTCGCATTTCTCACCCCCAAAAGGGAACAATCCCCTTCAAGGCCTATGATTATCAGCAACAACTACTACAGGATTTTAACGATTATCGTTTTAATATTATTTTAAAGGCCCGACAGCTTGGCATATCTACTGTAACAGCTGCTTATATTGCGTGGCTAATGGTGTTCCACCGCGACAAGAACATTCTTGTAGTCGCCACCAAATTACAAACTGCTACCAATTTAGTTAAAAAAGTAAAGGCGCTTATTAAGAATTTGCCTCCATGGATGCAAATTGCATCTATTACTGTGGATAACCGAACTTCTTTCGAACTTTCTAACGGATCTCAAATTAAAGGCTCTTCAACATCCGGTGACGCAGGCCGTTCCGAGGCGTTATCTTTGTTAATTATTGATGAGGCCGCCCATGTAGAAAAACTTGATGACCTTTGGACGGCTCTCTATCCTACATTATCTACTGGCGGCCGCTGCATTGCGTTGTCCACCCCTAATGGTGTGGGGAATTGGTTTCACCAGAACTGTGTAGAAGCCGAAGCCGGTACGAATGATTTTTACATGACCACCCTACTGTGGGATGTCCACCCAGATCGCGACAAAAAGTGGTTCGAAAAAGAAACTCGCAACATGTCCAAGCGCCAAATCGCGCAGGAACTGGAGTGCAATTTTAATGTTTCAGGAGAAACAGTTATTCACCCAGACGATATTCAATGGTATATGGAGCGCACGACATCACCGCAATACCGCACAGGGTTTGATCGTAATTACTGGATTTGGAAAAAATATGATCCAGAAAAAGCCCATCTAATAGTTGCAGACGTCGCGCGGGGCGACGGTAAAGACAATAGTGCGTTTCATGTATTCGAACTAGAAAGTATGGAAGTGATCGCCGAATATATTGGAAAGCCCACCCCCGACGACTTCGCAGATATTTTAGAAAACGTGGCACTTGAATATGGTAATCCCATGGTGGTCATAGAAAACAATAATATTGGGTATGCAGTACTTAAAAAAATGTTAGATAACGGGTATCCTAACTTATATCACTCTGCGAAGGGAGACCATCGTTATGTAGATCCCGTCAGCGCCCAGTGGCAATCAAATGTCATTCCTGGGTTTACGACGTCTTCTAAAACTCGACCTCTTATCGTTGCTAAGATGGAAGAGTTTATGAGAAACAAACTAATTAAGATTAACTCGAATCGTTTGCTTTCCGAAATGAAAACATTCATTTGGCACTCAGGTAGACCGCAGGCGATGCGAAGTTATAATGATGATTTAGTAATGTCGTTTGCGATTGGGTGTTGGGTGAGAGATACAGTGGTGGTACAAAATCAAAAAGATGTCGAATATAATAAACAAATGTTAGATGCTATTAGCACTTCTAAAACACACATTTCTACAACGATTGCGGGCATGGATGGCCACCGCCTCACCAGCGAGACCCAGCGCAGCTCAGAAGCTCAACAGCACAATGAACAGTATGTGGCTTTGATAAAAGGATAAAAAATGGCAAGAGACGAACGAAACCCTAGAAATCCAGCGGCACCATTATTTAAGCGGCTTACGAGGCTTTTATCAGGCCCCATTGTAGACTGGCGCGTCCAGACTGCACGCCAAGAGCGTCGAGGGGATTTAGACAAATATCGTTATCGTTTCCGCTCAATGAGTGGTCAAGAGTTTAAGCGCGCAGACAATAACTTTTCCCAGAATTATAATCTGTTTACATCGGCTGCCTTTAGAAACCAAAACCGCGCTGAGCGGTACATTGATTTTGAGCAGATGGAGTATATGCCCGAAATTGCATCTGCATTAGATATCTATGCTGATGAAATGACAACGTCCGATGAGTATGACCAGTTGTTGGGTATCTCATGTATGAATTTGGAAATTAAAACCATTCTTCATTCTTTGTTTTATGATGTTCTTAATATTGAATTTAATTCTTTTGGTTGGTCGCGGTCTATGTGCAAGTATGGCGACTTTTTCTTGTATATGGATGTAGACGATAAATTGGGAGTTACATCCGTGATGGGACTTCCGAATAATGAAATTGAAAGACTGGAAGGGCAGGATCCCACCAATCCCAATTATGTTCAATATCAGTGGAATGGCGCCGGAATGACTTTCGAAAACTGGCAGATTGCACATTTTCGTATTCTGGGAAATGATCGACATGCCCCTTATGGTACATCAGTTCTGGATCCGGCCCGACGGATTTGGCGTCAGCTTGTTCTGTTGGAAGACGCTATGATTGCTTATCGCGTCGTCCGAGCCCCAGAACGACGGGTCTTTAAGATTGACGTTGGCAATATTCCTCCACAGGATGTATCTCAATACATGGAGAAGGTTAAAACTGAAATGAAGCGCAACTCTTTGGTTGATTCTACCACGGGCCGAGTGGACCTTCGCTACAACCCACTTTCTTTGGAAGAGGACTACTTTATTCCTATGAGAGGTGGCGTTGGTTCCGACATTATTTCACTTCCGGGTGCTAAGTCTTTAGACGATATTGAAGACGTTAAGTATATGCGTGACAAATTGTTCTCAGCGATTAAAATTCCACAAGCTTATCTGACTAATCTAGAGGGCGCGGATGAAGATAAGACGACACTGGCCCAAAAAGATATTCGGTTTGCCCGCACAATTCAACGGCTGCAGCGTTCTGTAGTATCTGAAATGGAAAAGATTGCCGTGGTCCATCTTTACACTTTGGGATTTCGAGGAGACGATCTGATTAGCTTCAAGCTTTCTCTCAATAACCCTTCTCGGCTGGCAGAACTTCAGCAACTCGAATACATGCGCACCAAGTTTGATGTGGCTAACGCCATTCCAGAAGGCACTTTCAGCAAGCGCTGGGTGGCTCACAACATCCTCGGCCTTTCCGATGATGAAATTCTTCGCAACCAAAGAGAGGCCTTTCAGGATCGTAAGTATCAACAATCATTGGAATCTGTTACAGAGCAAGGCGCGGAAGACCTTTTGGGCGGGGACCTCGGAGGTGACCTCGGAGCCGGCCTTGGGGGAGATCTCGGAGGAGATCTGGGGGGTGAAGATCTCGGGGGTGAAGAACTGGGCGCCCCTGAAGGCGAGGAAGCCGGCGAGAGCGCCCTCTTGCAGGCTCCCGGTCGCCGCGACGATATGTCGAAGGGCGGCGATGTCCGTGAATATCCTAAGAGTTCTTATCAAACGGTACAAAAGCGAGGGGGCGACCGCCGCCGTCGCGGTCAATCAGGCCCAAGGCGCAGAAACGAGGATGGCTCCAAGCCTCCGGAGGCAGCGTTGGGGCGTACCTCGCGGTCCCGACGTCCAGCGGGAACCACACTACCTGAATTAAATTCGCTCGCCCTCGTTGGTCTTGAAGAGAATCAGCCATCTATTTATAACAGAAGCGAAGCAAAAATGATTGAAAACACCCACAGCGTCCGGCGCCTTGTGGAACAGATGGAGGCAAAAGAGGCTCAAAAAGATGAAACACAATAAGAAGCGCAACACAGCATTTATTTATGAAACGTTAGCCAGAGAGCTAACAAAAGCTATTGTGGCCAAAAATTTGGGACGCAAAGAGAAAGTATATGACATTCTTAAAGAATTTTTCTCTAGAGGGAGTGCCCTTGGAGAAGAGCTACAGCTGTATCGGGTTCTCTTGGAGACCCAAAATATTCAAACTAAAGTGGCTGAGAGGCTGGTAGAAGAAACCAAGGCCGCCAGATCAAGGCTGGATGAAAATGCTATTTTTGATGCACAATCACAGCTTATTGCTGCAATCAATAAGGGGCTTGGAGCCGATGTGTGGGGAAATTTTATCCCCAACTTTAAGGCACTTGCGTCTGTTAACGGTATTTTTGGATCTAAAACGGGCGTTAAAAAGCGCGTTTTGTTTGAGCAAGCTATAGTGGATAGAATGAGTAAGCCTTTGGTGGTCCAGAAACAAACACAATTGGAACCTTTGGATTCGTTATCTTACAACTCTTTTATTAAGAAGTTTAACTCCAAGTATACTGAGCTACTACAGGAACAGAAGGACCTCTTAAATCGATATGTAACCACCTTTACAGATGGAGGCCTAGAGTTAAAAATATATTTGAACGAAGAAATTTCACGCCTTAAAGAAACTCTGGCATCTACCGGCTCTGACGACGTCGAGCCTTTAATAGCGGAAAAGATTGACGGTGTTTTAGAATACCTAGAGGGATTCCGTCACCGAGATTTTGAAGATATAGACCTAGAGAAGGTATTAAAGACCCAAGAACTGGTACGGGAGATCTCGCGATGATCAAAATTCATGTGGGTGGTCCGCACGCTACGGTCGCATTGAACGCCAGAAAGGCCCTCGATGGTTCTTTGATGATTATGGATCATTCCAAAATTGATATTGCCGTGATGCCTGAACAGATGAAGGTGGTGACCTTTCCCAAAACGAGTTCTACTGAAGACGTGTATGAATATCAAAATCGCCTCTTAGAGTTTTTGTCTGACAAGGGAGTATTGAATAGGGAATCTATCCAAGGGGGGAACCTGTATCGCTCACTAGAGGGTCTCGTTTTCGAGAACAAGGAGGTAAACTCTTTGCAGGCAGCTGTTTATGTTATTGCTGAATTTTTAGTAAGAGAAGCAGAACAAGAGCAGGTCGCCGATCAATACGAAAAAGAACTCGAAGATATGTATACTCATCCCGACCAGCGCGATACTACCGAATACGGCGAAGTTCCTCAATATGCTCAGAAGGGTTCTATGCGACCCGGTTACTATTACTATCCATTAAGAAATCGATATTAAAGTGGAGCTCCTACATTTTATCCTTGCCGCTTATGGCATGACATTTATTATTATACACGGACACATCTTTAATAAGATACGCCCACCCTGCAAATCAATGGGCGGCTTTGGCCGTTTGTTTCATTGTCACTTATGTATGGGATTTTGGGTTGGAGTGTTTCTATGGGGCATAAGTCCATACACAGAACTATTTAGTTTTAGCGACAGCTACATGACAGCGTTCATGTGCGGTTGCATTAGTGCTGGAACATCATACTTTTTGAGTATGTTGGTCGAGGATTACGGGATCCGTGTGGTCCAAAAGGAGGTGAGCAATCATGAAAAAATGGATGATCCAACCAGTTCGACGATGCTGCTCGGGTAGTTGACTACTTTAAAGGAATAATATTATGGCCCATAGAAAAAATATAAAAAGAATAGACCCAAGATACTTCTTGAACGAGACAGCGAATCGTAATGACGATGGCTCGGCTATGGAAGAGGGATGTCCTCTTGAAGAGCCGGGCGAAGGCGGCGAAGCAATTGATATCAGCGCTCCCGGTATGGAAGTGCACGTTGACGACATTAGTCAGCTGTCCCCCGAAGAGGCATTTGCCGCGGGAATGGCCGCAGCAAGGGATGCCATTGATCAGGTCATGGGAGGCCCCGATGGTCCCCCTCCTGAAGGCGGCTTTAGCGGAAACGGTCCATTTGGCGCCCCCATCGCAGAAGAGGAATAACCAATGGCCCAGCTTCTCCGAGAATATTATGAGCTTTGCGAAGGCGGTGTCTGTCAGGATCTCCTGACGGAAGCCGAAAAGAAGTTCGTGCGAGAAGGTGGTATGATTTTGAGCGGCCCCATGCAGAAGTGCAATACTGAAAATGGCAACAAACGCGTATACCCTGAAAGTGTCTTGCGACGAGAAGTAGGTCGATATAAAAGTATTGTAGACGACAAGCGCGCCCTAGGGGAGCTTGACCACCCCGATTCTTCTATTATCAATCTTGTCAACGTCTCCCATATGGTCATAGACATATGGATGGAAGACCTGACAGTTATGGGCAAGTGCAAGGTGTTGGACACCCCCGCAGGACAAATCCTCCGCTCGTTAGTGGATGCTGGTGTCAAAATTGGTATCTCTTCGCGCGGTATGGGTTCCGTCAAGGAGAGCCGCGGCCAGACGATCGTGGAAGAGGACTTCCAGCTGATTTGTTTTGATATTGTTTCGGAGCCTTCTACACCGAATGCCTTTATGTCTTTGCAGGAGAGTAAGCTACGGAATCAACAGGTTGAAAAAACTAACCGTATCGTGTACTTAATGGACGAAATTATAGGTGAAAAATGAAAAAGAGCGAGTTAAAGAGTATTTTGAAGCCTTTAGTCAAAGAGTGTATTAAAGAAGCTTTATTTGAAGAAGGTATTTTATCGAGCATTATAAGTGAGGTAGCCACCGGTCTTAAGACGACTGAGGTGTCGACCTCCCCGCCCTCACCCCCGAAGAGCCGAGAACCCGTTTTAGAGCGCATGCAGCAGAATGCCTTTGGTGAGCGCCAAAGTGAAAAGTTGCATGGCCATAAGCAGAAATTGATGGCGGCGATAGGCGGAGAGGCTTATAATGGAGTGAATCTTTTTGAGGGAACAGCCCCCGCCGCGGGTGAAAGTAGTCCTTCTCAGCAAGCCTCACCGATGTCAGGCCAGTCGCCCGGGGATGCGGGTGTGGATATATCTAATTTGTTTGGGTCTGTTGGTACTCACTGGAACGCGCATATGACAGACGTGGGCGAAAGAAAGTAGGATATAGTGGCTCTTAATGTTATAGTGTATCCTCGCCGCGGCGAACCGCCAGAACGATTGATTAAGCGTTTTATACGCAAATGCAAAAAAGAACGAGTGCTGGAGGTATATAAAGAAAAAACCTCTCATTACGTTAAACCTGCGGTGAAGAGAAAGATAAAGCGTAAAAAGGCCATTCGAGAACGGCAAAAGCTAGAAAGAAAACAGAACAAGAAATTGTTTAGATAAAAGGTGAGGGAAGATGCTATTTATTAGACGGAGACAGAATTATGGCGACTTATAATTATAAAATGGGCTTGGGCAATGCCGCTTCTTACCAAGTGGCAGGGATCCCATGGGTAAGCGGCGGCATTAACAGTACCATCGAAGACCCGCATAGACTTGGATTCCCATCGGTGACACAGTGGGTAACAATTACCAATAACGATGATATACCTTGTAAGGTTTCTTTTTCGGCCGACGGCATGACTAGTAACTACTTTCTCGTGCCCTCGGGGAGTAT
>Ga0098052_1002716_pt1 | contig 10659 bp, 7 predicted proteins | sample 15_taG_FD_81591 | JGI IMG/M metagenome (GOLD analysis project Ga0098052, IMG submission 81591) | Marine viral communities from the Subarctic Pacific Ocean - 15_ETSP_OMZ_AT15312 metaG | ecosystem: Environmental > Aquatic > Marine > Oceanic | place: Pacific Ocean | collected 2015-01-18 | reverse complement strand
TAATCAATATCCAACACTTCTTTTTCGTGCATTGGAAACAATTCGATATCTCCTGGCTCATTAAAATCTCCCATCCAAATGCTTTCACCAATCTTATCTAGCCGGCCTGCATACAAGCAATGAGCAGCTTCATAAACTGGTTTAGCCAATTTTGTATTCATCACAGCCTCTGTGAGGGGAGTAAGAAACTCATGCTGGTCATTCCAAAAATAGTTCTTCTTCTCGATTACTCCAAACATTCCGTCAGAGCTTGTTTTGCAATATGCTTCAACAAAATTATCTATGGTTTCAATCTCCAAAAACGGAGCACAACCGTTTACAAGTACGCAATATTTAAAAGGAAGTTTATCCCACCACTCATACATTTCTGTCATTGGAGTACCCTCAGAATTAGCTGAAGCCTCTGATCTATCAAAAACATTAATGCCAACTTTATTAGCAACATCTTTTAGTTCCTGTTCATAAACCGAAACGTATACCTGGCTCTGATCTACAGATTTAAGATGCTTTAATTTCTTAAGACAAATTTCAAATAAGTTAGTGCCATGCACAGGTTTAAGCATCTTTCTAGGAGTTCTTTGGGAACCCATCCTCGCCTGTACGAGAACTACCACATCTTTAATTTCTTTCATTATAGTAACTTATTGTTTTTATAAGGGCTTAGAAGATGCAACGATTTGCAAGTGCCGGCGCCGTGATGCAAGTGGCCACTCCAAATTTCTGTTACCCAAGAGTGAGTTTGATCTTTGAGTTCATTCAAGACTTTTTCAAATTCTATGTTGCCGTCTCCAACTTGTACGCCCTCTCCGTCAATACCTTTAGCATCAGATATGTGCATATGAGAAACTAAGTGTTTAATTTTATTAGCATAATCTGCTAAATCTACACCAGAGTGATTACAATATAAGCCAGCGTGACACATATCAAAAGTCATACCTAGATTGAAATGCTCACAAAATCTTATCATATCGTCCGCAGGCATGAAACCGTACTGAAACCATTGACCACCTAAGTACCAGGGCCTAGGCGGCAAATTCTCGGGCAATACGGCGATATCTGAAGGGTTGAACTGAAGGCGTTTGAAATTATCGATCGCTCTTTCGATCATCAGTTCATTCGGCTTCTCACCTATAACATGATCTAGTGACATTCCTCCCAAGTGCATAACTATTTTTGGCTTCTCTTTTGGAAAGTTCTTGGCGATTTGTAGAGTCTTGTCAATTGTCTTTTGTAAGATCTCAACCGAGATATTAACAATGTCTTCATCGTCGGAACATAAATCAACAAGCTTCCTATCTACAATCTCCGGTGCATGTACAATCAAGGAAGAGTCTCTTGTACCTCCTTGGAAATCCACACTCAAATCAGTTTCCGAACAGTGGAATTCTATAACAGGAGTCTTAAGTACAGAGTATTCTTCAAAATCGTGAAATCTGCACTTTACACCCCATTGTTTCCAAAACGTAAACTTTGGCCAATCTTCTATTCTTCTTTCCTCTTCGAAATCTGTTTTTGAGATATAATGGTCTTCTTTAATATCTCCTTGTAAAGTCATACCATAATATGACTCGATCTCATGAACATATATACCCTTGCCGGGTGAGCGAAAAACAACGTCTTCCGGCTGCAGCACATGTCCTTTTTTCAGAGGAGCTACTGTAAAAGCAGATTTGGCAAATGACTCTTTTGCTAATGTTTCTGCTTGGTTAACTTCCTTTTTGGTTCCCAAAGCTAGTTGAATTTGTCGCATATTTTCAACCATGTTCTTAAAATCTTCAGGATACATAGAGGCTTTATGATCAGGACCAGTTGCGTCTCTATCAAACGTTATATGCTTTTCAATAATTCTGGCGCCAAAACCAACTGCGACGTCTGGTATAAAAATGCCTCTCTCGTGGCCCGAATATCCGACTAATGGATGTATCTGCTTTAAAGTCTCAAAAAATCCGAGATTAAGGGATTCGTATGGGCTAGGATATGTAGAATTTGCTAATAAAAACGCATACTTAATTCCTTTCTCTTCATAATACTTTGCACATTTTCTAATGTCTTCTTCTTCCCACATCCCAGTGGATATTATCAATGGTTTGTTGTAAGAAGCGCACTTATCAATCAAAGAAAAATTAATCATATCAGCAGACGCAATTTTAAACGCTGCTATATCCAAAGACGCTACAAACTCTGCTGAATCTTCATCGAATGGTGTGACTATTAAATCAAGGCCTAATTCTTCGCACTTATCCTTAATAATATAATAATCTTCTTTACTTAGCTCAACCTCTCTAAGCAAGGGGATTAAATAATCCAAACTCCATTCGGCGCTATTCGGATCATCTAAAATCTTCTTTGAATATATTTTTTCAAGATTTCTTTTTTGAAATTTTACTGCGTCGACGCCAGCTTCAGCAGATGCTTCAATAAGCTTTAATGCTTCAGATAAAATTCCATTATGGTTAACGCCGATCTCACTAATTACATAAATATAAGGATTATCTTCTGCGGAGAAAACCTTATCAATCGCTTTTTCCATTTTTGATTTCCTTCTCTACCAGGGCAATATCACTTCTAACCATCTTTTCCACTAATTCAGAAAAATTAGTTTTAGGCTTCCATCCAAGCATTTTTTCTGCTCTTGAAGAGTCTCCACACAAGACATCAACCTCTGCCGGCCTCATATATCTGGGGTCTTGTATTATATAATTTTCCCAATCCGAGATGCCAACAACGGAAAAGGCTGCTGCTAGAAAATCTTTAATCGAATGACTTTCTCCTGTTGCCACGACATAATCATCCGGAACTTGGTGTTGTAACATTAACCACATAGCTTCTACAAAATCCGGTGCATAACCCCAGTCTCTTCTAGAATCTAAATTTCCGAGAGCAATTGTGTCTTGCGTCCCCAAATAAATTCTTGCGACGCCATCAGAGATTTTTCTTGTTACAAATTCATGACCTCTGCGCTCTCCTTCGTGATTAAAAAGAATCCCACTACAATTAAACATCTTATAAGATTCTCTATAATTTTTGCACATCCAGTGCCCATAGACTTTTGCTATCCCGTAAGGGCTCCTGGGATAAAACGGGGTCATCTCATCTGATTTTGTTTTCAGGGTAGTTCTGTTACCATCTAACTGTAGATTGGTTGTATTGCCAAACATTTCCGACGAGCTAGCCTGATAAAACTTAACTGGTTTTCCATACTCTCTAATCGCCTCTAGTATTCTCAAAACTCCCAATCCTGTAACATTGGATGTTTGTTCCGGGATTCCCCAGGAAGCACCAACAAACGACTGTGCTCCTAAGTTATACACTTCATGCGGTTTTGCTGAACGTACTAAGCGTAATAAAGAGTTTTGATCTGTTAAATCTCCAGACACAAATTCAAAATCTGGTTCATTTTGTAAATGAGCAGTATTAGCTCTATTTTTTGTTGAGGAGCGGCGCTCCATGCCATAAACTTTATAATCTTTTTCTAAAAGAAAGTCTGCTAAGTAACTACCATCCATACCGTTTACGCCGGTAATTAATGCTCTTTTTTTCATTTTTTTCCTTTTTATTTTTCGGCTTTGGTCGTTGATCTATTGGGATCATAATTACCTACCGTGCCGTCACTGGATACTTTTTCAAATAAGCCTGGTGGGTGAAACCTTTGGGTGGTCTGAAGATGTAGCTCCGCGTCGACCTGAGTTGCGTCCCATCCTAAAGAATTATATTCATGAAATTCATGGATTCCCATATTTGATAAATTTAATTTTTGTACTATATCTTCACTTAATGGAAAGTTTTTTACGGAAATTTCAGTTGATACATTGAATTTATGACCCTCGCCTAGATTATATAAATTAAAATTATATTGATCCTTAAGTTCAAGTATATAATTCCAAAAGGATACAAATTGTCTGTCTTGAAATCTAGGACCGTATGTTTGAAACCAGTTTGGATTAGCTTTATCTTTTTCAAAAGCATGTCCCGAACTATTTTCTTTAAAGCCATCTACACCAACAAAATAAATGTCTTTAGCTCCCAACATTATGGCAAAACGTATCATTCTTAAAGAGACCCCGGGAGCGCCCCTATATCTACAATGAAAAAACGAGCAAATATCTGGGTGCTCATTAACAAAATCATTCATATTTCTATAATCTCGGGAGAAATCTCCTCGTTCGATCTCAAAGGCCACTTTTGTGTTTTTCTTTTTTATATAATTTTCTAATTTTTCGTTATTTAAAAAATCTACACTTGGCGCCAAAGTAATTAAATCTACATCCACATCTTCAAATTTAGGATCTAAAAAGAAATTATTGCATGACCATATATAATCAGTTTTAATATTCTGCCAATCTGTATCTTTAGTCGAAGGTCCACCGGAAATTATTAATATGCTACTATCTTTGTATTTTTCTAAAAATTCAGGTTTGCTATAAATGCACTCTTCATCATAAACAATAGGTTGTTTTTTAAAATGTTGCATATCGTATTTTTCTATATTTTTTTTAACAAAAGGTGCGCCCCAAATGCTGTTGAGAAAACCGGGATTTGGGGCGCAAAAACTATGTTCTTTTCCAGTATATCCGCCCCTAAACAAGCTCGGACTAAAATACTTATTTTCTTCTATATCACACCAAATTGTATCGTTTTCAGTACAAGGATTTAAAGTTATGAATCTCTTAATATGAGAGATTAAAACTGCATCTTCTTTACAGCTTTTCATTGTTTTACCTTTTTCATAGATACACATACAATGATTCCACATTTTACCTAAAAACACTCTATTTCTCCGTATTATGCAATTCCTGACCCTCACCTAAATTTATATAATTTGATTCTTTGTATAAATTTTTAGTATATTGCCAAAAATATTGGTATTGTTTCTTAAAAATATCTTCAGAAAAAGAAGAAGGGAGAGTTTTTTTACCAGGCTCGAATGCATGATCTCCCTTATAAATTGGTTTAAAGCCATCCAAACCTGCAAACTTAATTTCCTTACATCCCAGGGCTGCAGCAAATAATATCATCCTAGGTCCAATGCCTAGTTTTCCATAAAACTGAGTATGCATACAAAAGTACTTTTCGTAATCATTGAAGTCGTGTCCAAACCACTTGTCATGTATCTCAAAACCTAGAAGCGGTTTATGTTTGTCTGTATAATTTTTTAATTCTTCGCAATCGAGATCGGCTTCCGCCATCATCATAGCTAAATCAATTTTCATATTAGCTAATTTTTCGTTTCTAAAAAAATTGTTGCAAGACCAAATATAATCTCTTTCAATATTGTCAAAGTCTAGTTTATTCGTTGATGGACCGCCGCCAAGAATTAAAACTGTCGAACCTTCATATTCTTGAAATTCAGGCAAATTACTATAAACGATTTCATTAGTCGCAACAACACTATCAACAAATTTTTTAAAGCTAAGTCGACAATCTCTAATAACCCAATTAGGAAAATTCTCTGTAGCCCTGTGATGTTGGAAGCAATTATGCATCAAGTGCCTCTTAGTTTCTTCCTAATGAGCTTTTCTCCCGCAGTCACAACTTTATTCCCGTCTCCAAGAGCCGTTTCTAGCTCTCTAACGCCCTTTACAAGCTTAATAAGGCCTTGGGGTTCTACGGAGGCTAAATGGTCAGAGCCCCACATTGTGCGGTCTAATGTGATATGCCTCTCTAGAATAGTTGCTCCGAGATATACGGAAGCTACAGTTGTTCCTAGTCTAAACTCGTGACCACTATAACCCACCTCGCAATTATAGCGCTCTTTTAGTGTCTGAATGCATTTAAGATTAAGCTCTTTTAATGGGGAGGGATAAGAAGAGTTGCAATGTAGCATCGCATATTCTGCTTTTTCTTCTTTTAGAACCTCTACTGCGTGGTCGATCTCTTCTAGCGTACTCATACCAACGGAAAATATAATCTTCTTTCCAGTCTTCGCACACTCTCTCAAGAGTTCGTCATTTGTCAACATCGCAGATGGGATTTTAATCCATGGCAAATTGTATTGCATCAAGAATTTTAAACTATCCAAATCCCAAGGAGAAGCAGACCACTCAATACCCTTGACATAACAATAAATATCGATTTCGTCGTAGTCCTCTTGCACAAATTCAACTTTATGTTTGTATTCTAGATATGTCATCTCACCCCAGGGAGTATCTCTAAGAATGCTTTTTTGATGTTCGGGAACACAAACATCTGGATTTCTCTTCTGGAATTTTACAGCATCACAGCCGGCGACTGTCGCAATATCAATTAGCTTTTTTGCTGTCTGTAAATCGCCATTATGATTAATTTCGATTTCTGCAATTATATATGTTTTCATAGTTTTACTCTTGGTATATTTTCATACAAGTTACTTTTATTAGATACCAGTTCTAGTTCTACGCCATTCTCTTTAAGCCAATAAAATAATGCCTCGGAAGCTTCGCAAGTTATCGAAATCTCCCAAGGTAGAATATCTCCTTTGTTAAACATCTTTTTGTCTTCATAAAAATGCTTATAATCATTATCTCTCTTGGGATCCTTCTTTGATAAATCCCAACCTAAAGCAACTATCTTCTTAACCCCTAAATGTTGAGCCATATATATAACCGTTTCATAAAGTATGCCCGGGCCGCAAGGCCTTGTTGGTGATTTAGACATTGTATAATCATCAAACTTTTTTGTCAAGCAAATAAATTCATTATTTATCTCTGTTCTGACTGGAATCTTAAAGAAGATATCATGTTTCTGAAATTCACTCCACCTCATATGAAGAGGATAGTTGCTGCTCGCAACCACAATTGGATCGCTTTCATTGTATTGATAATGCTCGGGTACAAACTTACCTACTGGTTCTGGTACGTTAGCACAATTAAAGAAGTGGAAATCGACAATTTCCGGCGTATATTCGTATGCTTGTTTTACCGCAAATACTAGTTTATCTTTAAGTTTGTCCTTTAAAACAGCCTTCTTATTATCAGTTAAAGAAGGGCCACAATTAAGAAGATAACAAACTTCTCCCTCATACGCATTGTGCAAAATTTCCATTTGCTTTTCAATAGACTCAGTTCTAGCTAGTTGTTTTTTAAGTTGTCTAGTTTTTTTCTTAACAGGTGTAAGTTGTTCTACAGTATTTTCAATCTCAAGATCTTTTAAGGCACCAAGCATTGTTTCGCCAATGCTACAAGGGTCATATCCATTGTTTAATATATGCGCTGCACCAGTCTCACCCATTTTTATTAATTCACTGCGCTTGTTTTTCCACAAATCATAGGCGGCCCTTAATTGTTTTCTCGCAGAAGAGATGTTTGATTCAAACCAGCGGCCATTACAATCATAAGGAACAACAGTGAAAAGACAGCTATCCCATTGGCCGTCGACCGGAAATAGAGCTTCTTCGTGAATAAAGTCAACATGTCCGCCCTCTTTTGGTACAATTACGGGTTTTTTATGGGTTAGCGCCTCTGCAACAGGCAAACAAAACCCTTCGCCTCTAGAGAGCAAAGAAAACACATCCGACTTCTTATAAAGCCAAGAGATATTTTCATTAGAAATAAAACCAGGAATTAATACAATATTATTAGATTTTGAAGGTTGGTTCCACGGAAAAAGCATAGACTTTTTAATATGCATAATTTCATTTCTAATCTTTGTTATATCATGTGATTGACTTCCAAAAGTTTTTATAAGCAATATAGCTTCATCGTCAAACTCAAACTCTGCTGTAAATGCTTGAATTAATTTATCAAATCCTTTTCTTTTGGTCCATTGCGAAATAGACAAAACAACAAATTTTTCATCTAAATTAAATGGTAATTTCATAGGATTATATTTGCCGTTTGGCGGTTCCACAATATGCGGAACAACTTTACAAGGTATATTTAATCCAGCTTTTTTAGTATCTTTTTCAAAGGTTTCTTTATTCCATTCACATGGAGTGATAATCATATCTGGTTTTAAATACTCGTAATCCCTTATCCATTCCTCTGGAACTAGATCTGTTTCCCATGCAACATAGTTTGCCTTATACTTGGCATTTTTTATAAGCCTCTGCATTGCCGGCGAACAGTTTGGTGTGGGCTTAAACCTCTTATCAGCAAAAAGAATAAGCGGTGGTGGCATGTGCCATAAAAACACATATTCACTATTAATAGCATCTTCGATATCGTTGTCGTCTTTAAATTCATACTTCTTCAGCAATGCTTTCTCATCAGAAGTTAATTTATCAGACTCTGAAACTACGGATGAATATACCTTTAATTCGAATGCATCCGGATTTTGTTCCAAATAAGCATCTAAAGCTTTTATATAGCCCCTAGCGGCGACACCGTATCCACTTTTATCACGAGACTGACAACAATAAACTATTTTCATTACAACACTACCACCTGATCAAGTTCAGCCTCTGTTTGCATTTCTTCTTCGCCCAATATTGCTTCAACGAATTCTCTATACTTATCTTCAGCTTTAAAATTTTCTACAATCCAAGCTTGAAGTTTTTTTGCTTGAGACTTAAATCTTCCCAAATCTTTATAGACCTCAGTCAATCTTTTTTTATAGGAAAACTTATCTGCGTATGCCCATTTAGAATCTGGTTGTACAACGCCTTGCCACACGGCTTCTCTTTGAACATTTTGTAATGTATATTCAACCTTGGCAAACATTGGCTTAACTTTTGTTTTACCTTTCTTGTCTGTTACTGGCATGCATAAAAAATCTAAGTGACCACTCCAATCCGGCGCTATGATAGGCAAGCCGTTTTGAGCCGCTTCAAACAGTGGCAAGCCAAAGCCCTCGCCATGAGTTAAGGTTAAGTAAGCCTTAATTTTAGGGTGACAATACAAGCCAGTGAGTTCTTCGTCAGACATATTACCGTGAATTAGATAAACTTTACATTTAAAATCAGGATTTTCTAGCGTCGCTAAAGTTGATTTAAATTTGTTTATTGTACTATTTTGATCCATCGTTGAGTTATTAGCTAAATTACACTTAACAATCAAGCCTACATCTTCGTTTTGATGAAATTCTTCAATAAACCATTTAATAGTTTTATCTAAATTTTTTCTTGGGCCCCACTGAGCGACTGTTAAGAAATTAAATTCAGTTTTCAAATCCAGATCAACCGGGGTTTCTTCAAAAAACCTACACGGATAGTTAACTGGTTCAATCGGGGTTCTAACTCTAAACTCAGGAAAAACTTGTCCAGTTTCTGTATCTTCTGCTTGATAAACAGTATTGACAAACCCTTCCTTGGAAAAGTTAGAAACGACGATTAACTTATCCATTGCTTCACATTTTTCAACCCACTGAGGTGCTATTTTTGTTGTTTCAATACCTGCTGTATATCCAATATTAATTGGCGCCATGTTCTCATACTCGTTTGGTATTGTGACTTGCAAAGAAATATCAAACGTTCCTTGCTGTTGCTTGTAGAAATGTGTTTTTTGAATTAGCATATCCATCCAAGCTCTCTCTTCGTCATTTTCTATCATAAATCCAGTTCGACCCCAATTTATATTATCTAGAAAAATATCAAATCTATCTTCGTGGGCTCTTAAAGATCGTAAAGCAAAGCGACATTGTTCTCCATATCCTGATCTAGAAAGCGCTGGGCCGCGGACAAGTATTCTTTTTTTCATTTATTTATCTCCTGAAAAATCCATCTCTTGTATTTCTTTCTCGTATCCCAAGATCCGTGTTCTTCGTGTACTTTTGTTAATAAATTAAACCAGTTATCTCTATAAATATCAAAATTGTAATTCTTTAAAACGTGCTCGCGCCCTCGGAGGCCAAGCTGCATTCTCTTGTCTCTTCCCATTTCATACATCTGTACCAAAGCGTCCACAACATCTTTTTCACTAACCCTGTCTTCATAAATCCAAGGTACCGGTTGTGAACCAATTACTGCTTTTGAAGATGGTTCTATACCAATTCCAAACCACTCTTCACCATTCGTAACTTGTTCTTGCAATCCTCCCGTCATATTAACAACAATAGGAGTTCCGCATGCTAGAGATTCCAGAGTACCTAAGCCGAAACCTTCGGCGTCAGCAATATTAATTGTACAATCTGCCATATTGCAGAATAAAGCTATCATTTCTGGTGGTACTTTCTGTTCCGAGAATTTAATCTGGCCGTCTAGCATTCCCAAATTACCACCAATCGCTAACAAATCCTGACCATATTGATCGTGAACGTCTGTATGCATCAGCAACATTGCTTTGTCTTCACCGACCTTCTTTAAAAATTCTTTAAACCACCAAACTACACTACCTGATTGTTTTCTTTTTGCGTTTCTATTGTTCCAAAAAAACAACATTTTATCGGAGTCCGGACCAAAATCCGGTCCAAAATTTTGTACTCGATGTTTATATCTTTCCGCTTCTGTCATCGGCTTAAATATATCAGTGTTAACAGAGTGAGGTATATAATGTGTTTCAACGTCCGGGGAAACATTTCTAACAATGTCATCTGTTACTTTAGATATCGTTGCAATAACATCATTAGAATCATAAAGAGGCTTATTAAAATAAGGATATGGGGTGTTATCCCAAACATGATAATATATCATCGGGATAACGGATCTAATTTCGTCATCGAAAGACCAAAGCCACTCGTAAAAACGAGGATCGGTCATAAACCAAAGCATATCAGGCTTTTCTGCAAGGAGCGCGGCGCGGACTTGAT
>Ga0098052_1002715_pt1 | contig 10661 bp, 9 predicted proteins | sample 15_taG_FD_81591 | JGI IMG/M metagenome (GOLD analysis project Ga0098052, IMG submission 81591) | Marine viral communities from the Subarctic Pacific Ocean - 15_ETSP_OMZ_AT15312 metaG | ecosystem: Environmental > Aquatic > Marine > Oceanic | place: Pacific Ocean | collected 2015-01-18 | reverse complement strand
ATAGTAGAACGAATTTTAGACTTGTATGAACAGTGGAGACCAAGCATAATTGGTATTGAGAAAGGTCATATAGAAATGGCCCTTGGTCCATTCTTGGAAAAAAGGGTAAGAGAGCGTAAACTATACGAGGCCTATTTCAAAGATTTGAAACCGGGAAGGCGAGATAAAGAAGCGAGGGCTAGAGCAATACAAGGTAGAATGCAACAAGGAATGGTTAAGATTCCAAAAGATGAAATATGGACAGGACCTCTAGTTGCGGAATTATTACGTTTCCCAAATGGTGTGCATGATGACCAAGTGGATGCTTTGGCGTGGGTTGGATTAATGATGGCTGAGTTTGCAACTTATATTGAGCCCGTAGAACATGTTCCATCATGGTCAGATAAATTAAAACACCTTGTAAAAGGCGAGAGTAAGAAAACAGCGATGAGAGCATAATGCCAGACCCTAGATATAAAAAGAAACAGAAAAAACTTACAGGGGAAGAAGAGCACCGTATCTGTAAAAACCAGTGGGATCGATATAAAAGAGCAAGGGACAATGGTCATTTAGCATATGTAGATATGGCTAAGAAGTGTGATGCTTTTTATAGGGGGGAGCAATGGGACCAAGCTGATATAGCAGCACTGGATGAAGAAGGCAGACCTGCACTAACAATCAACACAATACTACCGACCGTAAATACTGTAGTGGGTGAACAGTCTACAAGGCGGATGGATATTTCATTTAAGCCTAGAAGAAATACTGATGAGGCAACAGCCGTTGTGCTTAATAAATTATTTAAGCAGATTGGTGATAATAACAAATTAGATTGGGTAGAGAGTCAGATATTCACAGATGGTCTTATTCAAGATCGCGGATACTTCGATGTAAGAATGGATTTTAGTGATCATGTGGAAGGGGAGATAAGAATAAAAGCAGAGGACCCATTAGATATATTAATAGACCCTGATGCAAAAGACTGGGACCCAAAAACTTGGAACGAAATATTTAAGACCCGTTGGATGACTACAGATGAGATTGAAGAATTATATGGTCAACCTAAAGCAGATAAATTAAGAATTATTGCCGAGAATGGTTCAAGTTTTGGAATAGACTCTGTTGAGTATGAAGAACAGAGATATGGCACTGTTAACACAGGACTTGAATATAGAGAAGACCCTATAGCTGACCCAGAAGAAGTTGGAGCAGTTAGAGCTATAAGAGTTGTTGAACGACAACATCGTAAGCTTATGCTGTGTGAATTTTATGTTGATCCAGAAACTGGAGATATGCGGGAAGTTCCTACAGGGTGGTCAAAACAAAAAAGAAATAAATTTGCTAAAGAGTTTGGACTGGATGTAATTGAGAAGTTAGCTAAGAAAGTTAAGTGGACAGTTACAGCGGATAAAGTAGTACTCCATGATGATTGGTCTCCCTATGCCGATTTTACAATTGTTCCATATTTCCCTTATTGGAGAAGGGGTAAACCATTCGGTATGGTGCGTAATCTACTTTCTCCACAAGAGCAGCTAAACAAAATTTCCTCCCAAGAATTACATATAGTAAACACCACTGCTAATAGTGGGTGGATGGTGGAATCTGGATCGTTAGTGGGTATGACTGCAGATGACTTGGAAGAACATGGGGCGGAGACAGGATTAGTTCTCGAGTATAATCGTGGCTCCCAACCCCCACTTAAAATTCCTCATAACACAATACCTACTGGTATAGATAATATAGGTAGAAAAGCAGCATTTAATATAAAAGAAATTAGTGGTGTCAGTGATGCTATGTTGGGTACTGATAAACCAGAAGTATCTGGAGTAGCCATAAGAGCTAAACAAGAGCGTGGTGCTTTAATGATACAAGTGCCTTTAGATAATTTAACTAAGACAAGACAATATTTAGCTGAGAATATGTTGGGCCTCATACAGAGGTTTTATACAGAACAAAGAGTTATACAAGTTACAAATGAAGAAGATCCCATGAAACCTCGTGAGCCTATGGTTATTAATGAAATGACTCCTGAAGGTATTGTCATTAATGATTTAGCTATTGGGGAATATGATGTAATTGTTGGCACGGCACCAGCTAGAGATAATTTTGATGATGTGCAATTTGCACAGGCACTTGAATTGAAGCAATTAGGTGTCCCCATACCTGATGATGTTATTGTAGAATACTCAAACTTACAGAGAAAAGGAGAACTTGCTAGGCGTATAAGGGTAATGACTGGGCAAGAACCACCAACCGAGGAGGAAGCGGCAATTATGCAATTCCAAGCAGAAGCACAAATTAGACAAATACAATTACAAATAGCTCAGCTAGAAGCAGAAGTTGTAAGGACTCAATCTGAAGCACAGCTTAATGCAGCTAAAGCGCAGGATATTTCTGAAATAGACCCACAAATACAGATAGCTAAACTACAAGCTGAAATACAAATGAAGAGAGAAGAATTAGCGTTACGTCAAAATCTATCTGCTGATACAAATGATATGAGAAGAGGACAGACAGAAACGCAAGCGGCTGTTAAAATGGCTACAGCTGCAATTAATAGTAATAAATAACATAGGAGTAAATTATTATGGCGAGAGCAAAAAAAGCAGAAGCCCTACAAGAGGAGGGACCACAATTTGACGTTACTTATGATGGCATGCCAGGGGCAGATAAAGTAACTGATGAAGAAGCATCTCCATTTTCAGAAGACTTAAGTTTTGGGTTAGATGGGGATGGTAATCCAGTAGAAGAACCCAAGGAGGAAACAGAGAGTGAAGAAGTTGAGGAGGAACCAACAGACCAGACAGAAGGTGACGAACCAGAGGAAGAGGCGCCTGCAGAAACGGATGACACGCCAGAAGATGGTGACGAGGGAGGTGAATCTGCAGAGGAACCAGTCGAAGAGGAAGTTGCTGAAGCAGATAATGAGCAGGATGAACAAGCTGAAGTAGAAGAGAAGAAAAAAGCTCCTATGGTTCCTAAATCTAGGTTAGATGAAGTATTGGCAAAACAAAAAGCTTTACAGAAACAACTCGATGAACAAGCCACACAGCAGGCCCAAGCTCAAGCTGAGGCACCTCAATATGAGTTTGATAAAAAAGAAGTTGAATACCAGCAGTTAGTTCTCGATGGAGAAACTGAAAAAGCTACAGCCTTAAGGACCGAAATAAGAAATGCTGAAAGGGAGCAGACCATGTTTGAGGTTCAGCAGAAGATGGGTCAAACAGTTCAGCAGAGCCAAGAGGCTATTCAGTTGCAAACTACAGCTCAATTAATACAAGAACAATACCCTATTCTTGACGAAAATAGTCAGGATTATAATAAGGAAAAGGCAGATGAAGTAATAGATCTTCGTGATGCTTTTATAGTACAAGGCTATCAGGCACCGGATGCTTTAACTAAAGCAACTAAATATGTTATGGCTGGTAGTACAACTGAGGTAGTACAGGAAACAGCTCCATCAGCCAAGCCTACAGCTGTTGCTCAGAAGAAAAAGAAAGCCACAGTTAAAAAGAAGATAGAAGCATCTCAATCTCAGCCCCCTGATTTACAAGGCCAAGGGAATGCAGAGAGAGGAGAAGGAACACTTGATGTAAATGCTTTATCAGAAGATGAGTTTAATGCTTTACCAGAGGAAACTTTACGTAGATTACGTGGTGACTTTGGATAGAGACTCATATATCATATAAGAATTCGTAAGCTAGAACGATATCTAGCTCTGGTCGTTAAGGTAAAAAAACGCTTTCGTCTATCATGACGTTAATCTGGTCGAGGTCGCATTCGTTAAAGTCGCGAAGTCGTTTCCTCACGATACGAGGTACACGGGTTGGTTTGTCACCCCAATAAGTTGGCAGGTTAAATAGTAACGTAATATAGGAGAAGCCTAATGGCTAATACTAATTTCGCGTCACTGACCTCCGAACAATTAACGGCTTGGTCACGTGACTTTTGGCGCGTTGCTCGTAACATGTCTTTCATTAACCAATTCGCGGGTTCTGGATCTAATGCAATGGTCCAAAGAATCAGTGAACTTACTAAGTCTGAAAAAGGCGCAAGAGCGGTTCTAACACTCTTAGCCGACATGACAGGCGATGGTATAACTGGAGATAACACTCTAGAGGGTAATGAAGAATCATTACGTGCATACGACATTGTGGTCCAACTAGATCAATTGAGATTTGCGAATAGACTCGCAGGTCGTCTAGCTGACCAGAAATCCGTTGTTAATTTCCGTGAACATTCTAGAGATGCACTTGCTTATGCAATTGCTGACAGAATAGACCAGTTGGCGTTTTTATCGCTTTCTGGTATTGCTTACACGCAAAAAAACAATGGTGCGTTAAGACCGGTTTACACTACTGGCCAAAACTTAGGAGACCTTGCTTTTGGTAGCGATGTCTCAGCTCCAACTTCTAATAGACATAGAAGATGGGATGCAACTAGTGGTTTGGTTGCTGGTGATGTCACAGCTACAGTAGCTGCTGATAAACTGTCTTACAATGCAATTGTGGATCTAAAAGCTTACGCTAAAGATAACTACATCCGTGGTATCAGAGGTGCAGGCAACGATGAGGTGTTCCACCTTTTCGTAACTCCACAAGTTATGGCTGACCTTAAACTAGACTCTGACTTCTTGGCTAACGTCAGGAATGCTGGAGTAAGAGGACCTAGCAACACTTTGTTTGCTGGTTCTTCTAGCTTAATGGTTGATGGAATAATGGTACATGAGTTCAGGCACGTGTTTGATACTTCAGGAGCAACTTCTGGAACATCAAGTAACGCTGGATCTGCTGGATACAAGTGGGGCGCTGACGCTGACGTCAATGGCGCTGCTTGCTTATTCTGTGGAGCTCAGGCTCTTGCTATGGCTGATATCGGTTTACCAGAAATGGTTGAAGACAACTTCGACTATGGTAACCAAAATGGTATCTCCATTGGTAAGATTTTTGGCCTCAGAAAACCAAAATACAATAGCGACCATAACGGTTCTACAGAGGACTTTGGTGTAATTAGACTTGATGTTGCATACGTGTAACTCAGTCTTAATTGAAGTGGGAGCCATCTTTATGGTGGCTTCCCTTCTTTTTTAATTTAGGAGTATTATGAAAATAGTTTCAAATGCAGATATGTATGTATCTACAACATGGGGCGCTTCCATACGTTTGTATGCGGGTGAACCAAAAGAAGTTGGTGACGACATCGGATATGTTGCGCTTCAACAGGGTGCCACAGAAGTAAAAGAAGGGGGAGGAGAACCTAAAAACCCCAGCCTTATAGCTTCTGAGGAAGAAGTAATTGAGGAGGCTATTGTTGTTGAAGTAAATGACAATAGAGATAGAGAAGACAAATTAAAAGCGGCATTAGAACAGATATTAGATGAGGGGAGTCCTAGTGACTTCACTTCTGATGGGTTACCTAAACAGTCTGTTATAAAAGGCGTATTTGGAGAACAAATAAGTTCAGATGAAAGAGATGAAGTCTGGGCAGATATAATAGTAGATAAAGAAGAGGATTAATGGCATCAGTAACCACAGGGGCAAATATATTAGCTCGAGTAGAAGCTACACTACAGGACACGGCAAATGTTCGTTGGACTGAGGCAGAGCTATTAAATTATATTAATGATGGCCAACGTGAGATAGCTAATATTCAACCTGGATCTACTGCACTACATGCTAATGTACAATTGGTTACTGGTACTAAACAGGCTATACCTACTGATGGATTAAAGCTTATTAGTGTAGTAAGAAATATGTCTGATGCTTCTGGTGGTGCTACTGGTGGTCGAGCTATTAGGTTAGTATCTTGGGATATTTTAGATACACAAGATCCAGATTGGCATGATCCTACTGTAACAGGAGATGCAACTCATGGAACAACTCCTAAACATTACCTATTTGATGAGAATGACCCTTTAAATTTTTATATATACCCTGGGGTATCTGGTAATGCTTACATAGAAATTGTGTATTCACAAAGACCAACAGATTTAGCTAATACTTCTGCGACTATTGCTGTACCAGATAATTATTCTAATGCTCTTATAGATTATTGTTTATTTAGGGCTTTTACTAAAGACGCTGAATTTGCTGGAAATTCCCAAAGGGCCGGTGTTCATTACCAGATGTTTGCAGTTAGTGTCCAAGGTAAAGCACAGATAGACGCTTTTATTAAACCCGATATACAGATAGTGAGCGATGGCTAGTTTTGAATCATTTATGAAAGATGTACTTCCGTACGTACCCGGATGTCCGGATACTGTTGTGGAGAATGCGTTGCGTTCTTCTTCAATTGAGCTTTGTGAAAAAGCTGCGGTATATACAAAAGAGTTAGATCCTATAAGTACTGTGGCTGGTATATATGAATATGAATTCAATCAGCCTGTGGGTACTAAAGTGGATAAGATAATTTGGGCTATGTATGATGGCAAGGATTTAGAGGCTATAACTCCTAGGGGGTTAGCCGCTAAAAAACCCAAATGGAGAGATACTAATAATAATTCTACTCCAGAGTATTTTTTACAGCAGTCTCCAGATTTGTTTTGGTTGGTACCTGTTCCTGATACAACAAAATCGGGTGGGATTATAATGAATGTATCATTAAAACCCTCTCGTAGTTCTAATAATATACTTACACAGGTAGCAGATGATTATAGAGATGGGATTATATTTGGGGCGTTGTATAGGTTACTTAGAATGCCTGGTAGGGATTGGTCTGATCCAAAAGCAGCGGTAGATTATGCTGGGCTATTTGCTCAAACAGTACAAGAGGCCGAGATAAAAGCGAGGAGAGCTGATATTGGTGTGGGGAGGAGAGTTTCATATTCTGGTGTTGGATTACCTCCTACTAGAAGATATCGGAGGTATGGATCGGAGAAGGGGTAAATGTCTGTGGTATTTTCAAAAATAGCCGAAGATGATTTACAGTTTGTTTATGAAGAAATAGAGGAGAAGTTAAGATATATAATTAAGAAAAGTTATTCGGATTGGGTGCCAGCAGATATATATGTGGCATTAAAAAATGAAGAAGCATATTTATATATAGGGTACGAAAAAGATAAAAATGTGGGATTTATCATTACAAGTGTACAACAGAACCATGGGGGTGGACCCACTCTATTTGTGTGGGCAGCTTACCAAAACCCTAAATACAATTATTCGAAGGACGGTTTTGAATTATTGGATAAACTTGCAGAATATCTTAAAGCGGATAATATTGAGTTTCAAACAAGTAGAAAGGGTTGGGGCAAGGTTGCTCCAAAGTATGGGTATAAATTAGTTAGTTATGTATATAAAAAAGAATTATGAGTAGTAAACCAAAAAAATCAAAATATAAACCTAGTGCGGCTGAAAAGGTAGAAGCTGGTGTTTCTATGGGTGAATACAATAGGTTCAAAAAAACCTATGATCCAGTATTAAAAGAATGGAGAGATGAGGCGGGAAAAGATTATGCTCCTATGTTACGGGGTAGAGCTGGTGCAGATGTAATGCAGGCTACCACAAGCAGAATGCCTAGTCTTAGCGCAGTTGAAAGTGTTAGTGGGGCTGCTGATAGGGCAAGCCTTGGTACTTCTGCTATGTTAGCAGGTACTCTTCAAGCTAAAGATGTAAGTACAAATATGGCTGCAGATGTATTAGCTTCTTCTCGTGGGCAACAAGCCCAAACTTTAACTGGTTTAAGTCAAGCAGCAAGACTTGGCGCTAAAGGAATTATTGAAGAAAGTGAAAGATCAATGATGCTCAGTGGTGCACGAATGGGTGCTCTTGGTGAGATGGTTGGGACTTTTGGTGCAATGAAAATGGCAAAATACAGGCCAGGAGGGGACTAAATGGCAATACCATCAGGATTTAACCCAATAGCCCACAGTAGTTATATTGGACAAACGCGCAGAGAAGGTGAACCAGGAGCACCTGAATATAATTCACTCATACCTAATGTACAAGACCCTGAAAAAGCCTATGCTCATATAACTAAGACCCAGTATATTGATTGGATGAAAAATTTTGGTGACTTTGAAGAAGAAACAGTTGGTAGATTAAAAGACACTTCATTAGTAGATGAAGCTCCAGAAGACGCTAAGAAGCAAGCGGAGATATCTAGGGGGATAAGACAGAGAAATTTAGAAAGATATGGTACCGAATTAACAGCAGCTCAAAGATCAGAAATGGGTAGAGCCAGCCAAAGAGGAGAGTCATTATCTATAGCGGGGGCTACCAATAATGCTCGAATAGCACAAATAGAGAGTAATAATAGGTTGAGAGCTAATTTAGCTAATATAGCTCAAGGTGTATATGGTGGTGCGCTTGAAGGTATGGGTAGTGCAGCATCTAATGCACAGGCTAGAAGTGCTGCATACCAAAACGCTAAAGCTACAGCCAGAGCTCAAAATACTCAAATGGCTGGGCAGTTGGCTTCTGCAGCAATGCTAGCTTGGGCAATTAGTGATATAAGGTTAAAAGAAGCTATTGAGTACCTAGGTAAATCTTCAAAAGGGTATAACATTTATACTTGGAACTGGAATGATGAAGCTAGAGAGCTTGGTATTGATGATCCTACTACAGGAGTTATAGCTCAGGAGATTCAGGAAATTAAACCTGAAGCTGTTCATACTGGTAGCCATGGTTATTTGATGGTTAATTATGGAGTACTGTAATGGCATATGATAGTTTTGGTAGTGGCCTAGCTAGATCTCCTTTACAAAGGGTACTGTTGTCAAAATTAGGGGACAGTGGTGTACCTACTGTACAAGAACAGCAAGCACAAAAAATGGCAGCTAATAACTTATGGTTAGAAGCTGAAAAAGCCGGAATAATTGTTGAAGACCCTAATGATGCTGATCTAGGTTGGAAAATAGATATCGCAGCTCTTAATAACCCAATCAATAAAATTGTTACTGATAAACTTGGGAAACAAATTCCGGGCTTTTTGAAGTATACAAGGAAGAGCAGAAGGAGTTTAAGGAAGTATCCAGAAAAATATGCTAAAGGTAAATTAGTAGGAATTCAGGACGTGGGTAATGGTGAATCGGTTATACAAAATGGGAGCCCAGAAACAGGAGTGGGTGAAAAAGGAGTAGAAGGTGAAGAGAGTTTTATTAGATTCCCTAATAAAGATATAGAGGGGCTAGGCAAAGTAATGCTAAGGAACTTATGGGTTAAAGGCAAAGGGGAAATGCATTATTATAATAAAGCAACAAAATTAGCTGAAGGAATGGGAGTTGATTTAGATGAGCTAATGACGCTGACTGGAGCTGAGTATGAGGCAGAGAATGCAGAAGTAGAAAGATTACAGGGGGAATTAGCTAGAGTACAAAAGAGTATAGATAACTATGCTGCAGACGATGGTGATTTAGAACCAGAGGAGATAAGATCGGCTGTGGGGGAACTATTAGTAGAAGAAGAAGATATTAAGGAGCAATTACAAAATTCGGTTGAAACACTTGTCACAGCATCGGGAATAGACATACAGACAGACCCTATTAGCCAAGCTAAAAAATTAGAAGAGGATAGGAAAGTTAGGGGTGGTGATATAGCGGAAAAAATTATGGAGGGGGTAAGACCCCCAGAGGAAGTAGTTACAGACCCAGATGCTGTATTAGAGCAAAGGGCTGCACTTTCAAGGAATGAAGACCCAACTCATTTTTCTGAGAACTGGAGTACTAAGTTAAGTCCACAAAGTTTAAGGGAACAATCTAATAGACATACTGATATTATAAAAAGAACTGAGGCGTTCCCTTTGTATGGTGGACCAATTATGGGATCAAGAGGTTCTGCTAGAAGGGTTAAAAGAGCTTCATTAAATATAGCTAAGAAACAGGCCCAGATAGATACATTGATATCACAAGGTAAAGCGGGTTCTCCTAGCATTCAGCGTCATAAAGATCAGATGGCTAAAGATCAGCTCTATATTGATAAAGAGATGATGAAATATGAGCATAAGAAAGTAGTAACTGCCAAGGAGGATATACCAGGTGTAGGACCAGTGACAACCCAAACGTTAGTCTCTACTGGTGATGGGGATAATGATGTTGAAAACCAACCACCAACACCAGCCGCTGGGGAGGACCATATAAATAAGAGAGCTAAATTAGACCCAGATAAAAATGCTCTAGAGATTGAACTCAAGCAAATTAATGCCAAATTAATAGCGGCTAAGCGTAATTTAAAAACACCTAGTGATGTTATAAAATCAAAAAAAGCTTCCCTTGCAGAGAAACGATTAGTACTTGATGAATTAGCTTATAACTGGTCACTTATGGTAGGTGAAAAAGGAATAGTGCGCTTAAATGAAATGCGATCTCTTATTAATCAAGTTACGTTGGGATTAGGCCCAGCAGAGCTTGAAGCTAAAAATAATGCACATAAAGAAGCATTGAAGCATACGCTAGATATGCGTCAACATTTTATGGAGAAGTTTGAGGACTATAACAGTACTGTTCGTACGCATACATATAACATACTTGATGTTTTATATGATAAAGAGACAGGGTTTAAAGGGTTTTCTCCAGAGGTAATGAACTCTTTTACATCTAATATGAATAGTATTTATTCTATTTGGGAAGAATCAATAGACCAAAAAGCAGACCCATTTGCTGGAAAGGATCCAGATACACAAGAGCGTTTAGAAATGACTATTAGACAATCGGAAGATGCACTTTTTGAACTTGGTGGTCACGCTATATT
>Ga0098052_1002697_pt1 | contig 10688 bp, 20 predicted proteins | sample 15_taG_FD_81591 | JGI IMG/M metagenome (GOLD analysis project Ga0098052, IMG submission 81591) | Marine viral communities from the Subarctic Pacific Ocean - 15_ETSP_OMZ_AT15312 metaG | ecosystem: Environmental > Aquatic > Marine > Oceanic | place: Pacific Ocean | collected 2015-01-18 | reverse complement strand
GAAGAAGGAGACCGTTATACTCAAATAAATTATTGTCATAACAGATATGGAACTCTAGAAATTAGATTATTACCAATGTTTGAAGATAAACATACGCATATCGAAGCAGTTAAACTTGTATTAGACTATACTAGTGATTTCATAAGAATGCACTTGGCTTACTCACAACCAGAAAGAGTTGTAACACAGCTAGGAACAGCAGGTAAAATAAAGAGGAAATCACACCTTGAAGTTTATAAGAAACAATCAATTGGTATGAAACCAGAAGTTGTCGAGAGAAAAGAATTGGAGGTATTAGAATAATGTGTGTTATAATGCAATTTACGGATAATTATCCTACAAAAGAGATATTAGCCTCAGCAGAAGCAACCAATAGTCATGGTGGAGGAATGGCTTGGATTGATAATACAAAAGGTGTAGTACGTTGGGAAAAGGGTATGCACGTAAAAGCACAATTTATCATGGATAAGATTGAGCAAGAAAATATACAATTACCTGTTGTTGTCCACTTTAGAATAGCAACACATGGTGCTGTTGATTCTCCTCTCTGCCACCCATTCGCTCTAACTGAGGGTAATGATGATTTGAGTGAAAGTGGTTGTGATAGTGAGGGTGTTTTATTCCATAATGGTGTTTGGAGTGATTACTCTGATTATGCAATGAAAGTTGCAATGACTAAAGGTGTTAAAATACCTGATGGAGATTTCAGTGATAGTAGAATAATGGCTTGGTTAGTTAGACATTTAGGACAAAACTATCTTGGGTTCATAGATGAAAAAGTACTAGTATTGAGACCAGAAGGAATATTAAGATTTGGAGAATGGTCTAAAGTAATGATGGACGTTGATAAGAAAGTCAATAAAGAAAAAGAGGTAGAAGTTGAATGCTCTAATGACTATTTCGACCATACATACGGTGGCACAACCATCACAACATATGATGAAGATGATGCACTAACAGATGAATATGGCTATTATGGAGACGCTTATTCCCATAAACAATGGGCAAGAGATAAGAAAGAAGAATCGGATTTTCAGGTAGCCTCGTTGATGGACGACGAGGTAGAAAAGGAAAGTCTAAACGATCAAAGAAAGCGAGAAGCAATGGACGAGCTGGGGGAACTAAATCTAAACGCAACAAACCTAGAAATAGGAATAGGGGTAAATCCAATGGAAGATCTAGACGCATACGAGGAAGAATTTCTACGTCAACAAAGAGGTCTAGTAGGTAAAGAGAGATTCGTTAAAAGTATGTCAAAACAATCTGATTTAGGAGAATATGTGTGTGTTGATGGAGAACTTGTTAAGAGTAATAAAGTGGAGGGTAATGACTAATGTTTCTTTTAGATAGAAAGATTGATGAATTACTTCATCTACAAAATTACTTCTTTAATGATATGGTATCAACGACAATAAGTAGTAAGAAAAGACAAACCGTTGCCGATTCAGTACGTGATACAAGAATAAAGGGAATACCAAAAGAAATAGTATATCATATAACAAATATGCAAGATATAAAAACATTCGACCCTTACACAGAATTCGCAAAACAAATTGGGTTCATAACTGATTTTGAGATAACATCACATAGAATACCAGAACTTGGTATGACAAAGTTTCTATCAAATATGGGTATCAACACAACAAACAATCTTACAAATGTTTTAGATTTGTTTTGGAAAGGAAGTGGAGCTAGAAAGAAAACAGGTTTCGCTATAAAGAGTTTCAGAGATATGGGAGATAGTAGTATGGCACTTCAAACATGGTTATATAATGAATTCCAATTTAAAGAATATTATAAAGAAGATGGGTTTAACTTTAAGGCTGTATTGAATGATATGGAATTAACTAACGCTTGTGTGAATTCTGCAGAAACAACAGCAAAAAGATACATCATGGAATACATTACAAATGATGACAAATTTAATAATAGAAGATGGTCAGAATATCTATTGGATAATAATATAAATAATGACAGATGGAATGAGAATGTCTCTAAGATAGTAAAACCATCAAATGATGAGATAAATGAATTATACAGAATTTACTTACGAAACACTGACCAATAAAACACCAAACAATAAGATACTTATATGTCTTAGGTGTGGAGAAGGTAAAGATATTTGTGAGTGTAACCCTATAATAAAACTTTTACAGTCTAAATTAACCAAGAAGTATTATGTGTAAAAAAATCATGTGGGTTCCTAAAAGAGGCTACTTTTGTACAGATGATGATGATGATGAATAAAGAATTATGCGATGTAAAGAATGTAAATGCACTTTTAGAAAAACTCACGAGAGTAGAGTTTGTGGACACTGTAGAAGAGGAATAGTAAATCCTAAATTTTTCAAAGAGTATTATAATATGACCGAAGATATAAAAACACCTATTGAATCTGCTGGAGTTGAGCTTGAAGGAGGTTTAACCCAAAGTGATGAACAGTGGAAAGAAGAATATATAAAAAGACAATTACAGGCTTCTTGTAGAAGAAAATCTGTAACTGTTGATGGCTCTATGTATAGAGTTATGAAAGCTATTTCTTTCCTACAAGGTAAACCACTTGGAGAGACATATAGTACAGCAGTTTTTGAATGGGCATCTAAAAGATACCCTGAACTCGTAAAAGATGTTCAGGCACAATTTCAAGAGGATTTAGAAAAATCTATTCAATCTGAATAGTATCCCCTTTTTTATAATTATGACAAATAAAACAAAGAAAACTTTCCGTGAATTAACTGGTGGTAGTAACGATTCATTTGGTCGTGAATTTGCTGACGTAACTGGTATAATCGAATTTGGAAAAATCTGTAGTAATACACACCCAAATGCACAAAAATCAGTTGTGAAAGTTTGTAAATATAATGAAAAAGATGAAGAGTTATCTCTTTGGATTGCTTTAGATAAATATGCATTAGTTGTTAATGTCACTAGAGGATATTATTATGTTCATGGATATGGATCGTGATGGATTATGTATGCAAACTTAATTGGAGAATTATAATGAGCGAACAACAAGATAGAAAAGCAAGAAAAGTCTTACCTTACATAACGGTAGTTGATGAGAACACGTGGGTAATGCCATCTGCAAGTGATGATACAAAAACACACACAGTAACATATCGTGATGGGATAGAGGTTACTGGTGACTATGATTGTGATTGTTTGGGATTTCAGTATAGTATGAATTGTTATCATATAATGGCAGTAGAATTATTCAAAAAGAATAATCAAAGTAGAGAACTAGCGAGTGATATAAAATGAGTAAAGATTGGGATAAAGAACCAAAATATGTTGGCTGTAATTTTAAACATGAAGAAGGAATAATTATTCATGATTTAGAAGATGGTTTATATATGGAACTTCCACCAAGTGAAAAAGGATATAAAATTATGACAAATAAAACAAAGAAAATGCATTGGGTAATCGATGATAGAGATTGCCCTGTGGAGTGGTAAAAATGGCTAAAAACATATACATTACAGCAGAAAACATAATGTGTCCTTGGTGTGAATATGAAGATATTTATGAAGTGTGGACTAACAAGAGAACTGATAGTATTATACAATGTACTCACTGTGAAAAACAATTCGTTGTCTATTTAGATGTGAGAGTTTGTTTTGATGAAGAAGCTACAATTGATATCGAGAAGAAAAACAAAAGGAAAAAGTGGTTATTAGAATGAAAGAAAGAAAATATGAAAATAATGGTATAGATGGAATTCCATTCTTTACACAATGTATTGATGAGTTTGAGGAGTTTGATTTGAAATTATATTTAAGCGAATTAGATGATAAATCAGAAAAACGAGTGTTTAAACTAGCAAATTTCTTAATTGATAGTCTAGCAAAAGGAACAAAAACACTTGGGTATGATAATATCAATACTGGTGAGTTGACTTCTGCTATAAAGATATTTGGTGCTAGAGTTATACAAGCCACAATGATTCAATATAATGAAACAGAAAAGGAGGATTTAAGATGAAATATAAACAAAAATACTTTGAATGCTATGTATGTGAAGAAAAGAAAAACAAAACGGAAGCAGGTCTTTCTGTAGGTTCAGGTTTATTCACATATGATATTTGTAAAACTTGCTCTAGAGAAAAGTATGCAATATATGAGGACAACTACTTTAAAGAAATGAACAAGAAATTCAACAAGAATAACTTGAGTGAAAGCCTAGACAGTGAAGAAGTATTGATAAGACAAAGACAATTCATAGCTTTGATAGATAGAATGGTAGATAAAATGAAGGAGGATAAGAAATGACTGACATAAATGTTTGGAAACCAGAGGAAAACGAAATAAAATTCATTAATAGAACAGATGAAGAAGGTTATTTTGTAGATGTTCCAATCAATCCTATAGACTTTGAAGAATATGACCCAAAGAAAATAAATGTTTGGGACACTTACAAAGAAGTAGGAGATGAAGTGGGAAGAGTGACAAGAGCAATCTTAAAAGCAAAATTCCCATATCTAATAGAATCAGAAAAAGGTCAAGGAAAAACTTTGTTAATTCATACAATATGTAGGGATAATAACATACCTTTGATTGAAGAGCCTGTAGGTTCAGGTACTAGAAGAACTGATCTCATTGGTAGTAAAGAAATCAACAGAGATGGAACTTTCTTTAACTTAGGTCTTTTACCTAAAGCTATAGAGGTTGCAAATAACTTTGGTCATGCTTGTTTATTCTGTGATGATGCAACTGCACAAGAGCATGATATACAGAGATGGTGGAATGGTATATGTGATGGTAGAAAATCTATTGTTGCTAATGGAAAATCATTCCATTTGAATAAAGGTTCTAAACTTGCTATAGTGTGGACAATAAACCCAGCTTCATATGCAGGTATCAATACTATGACAGAGGATTTACGTTCTAGGTTCATAGGTAATGTTTGGGATTACCCTAAGAATGATGAGATAGAGAAAGTTATTGATTGGGAAAACTGTTCTGAGGAACTTGTAAAGACACCATTACTAACATTAGTGCAAGATATCTATGCTTTGAGAATGAAAGGAGATTTAGAATATGCTTTATCTATTAGAGATATAGCACAATTCACTGAACATTATAGAGATAGTATGGATTATCCTAAACCTATTCAGAATACAATTAAAGAGGTTATTTTAATTAAATACACCGACCCTGCTGAAAGGGAACTCGTTAGAATAAGATGTTGTGATACATTTGGAGTGAACTTATAATGACAACTTTAGATGCTGTTAAAGCACAACATGTGTATTTAACTGGAAAAGCTTTAGGTTTGGTTGAGAAAAAAGGTGCTGACTATAATAGAAAACAACAGAATGATGGAGATACATTATTCAATCTAACAGTAGCAAAACAGTTAGGCATAGTTGATAACACTTGTCAGTCAATCCTAGTGAGAATTTCTGATAAAATGATGAGGTTGGTATCATTAACAAGTGATCCGTCAGTTGAACCAAAAATTCAAGATGAGAAAATAACAGATACCATAGTTGACACCATTAACTATCTCATATACTTGAGTCTAATGTATTCAAAAGAAAGATCATTATTATTAAAGGAGAGATCTAAATGATAGAAGGTTTTAAACACGTAAAATATTGTATGGAATGTGATGAATTTGGAGATCATTGTGAAAAACATGCATATATACCATATGAACAATGGGCTAATAATAATGAAGTGCGTCCAAGTAAATTCGTTTGTGATCATTCCTATAATATAAGATGGTTTAGAGGAAGCTTATCACCAGAAGGAAGAGATGGAGATTACTCTAGACGAGGAAGATGTCTAGAATGTGGCTCAATGATTTTAGGTGTGTTTAAATTGGCATTCGCAAGATACCAAAAACCAGATGGATCTGACTACGTATGTGATAGTGAAAACCATCTAGAAGAAATTGACGACACACCTACAAGTGATGAGATAGATTTGTCTGCAATTGAAACAGGCTGGCAAAATATTACTGACGGATTTTTCAATGATAATGGTTCACTAGAGGAGACAGAGGAACAAATACCAAGTGAACTTGAAGATGATTTTGAAGGTCAAACTAAAACTTGTGTTAGGTGCAATAATGAATACAATAGAGATGATAGAATGACTGGTACTTCAATAAATGCATTCTTCTGTAGAAGTTGTCTTACTGCTAGTTTAGACAGAGCTGGTGTATTTTTAATAGATCCACATACTGTAAATAGTAGTTACGAAGATTGTGATGTATATGATGAATTTATATCAAGACACTGGTTTGAAGCATTTTTGGAAAGCTGTGGTACTTTTGCAAATAGCAATTATGTTGAGGAAGTTGAACATCGTTATGGAATAAGCATAAACTACCCACACCAATTATCTGAACCTTACCATTCTTGTAATCATTGTGGAGGAGCAATAACTCAAGTCACAACTAGTTTTGCTAGAGATGTTGTCTTAAGGTATGATAGTGATAGTTATACTGGTTATGAAAGACTAGACATGATAACAACTTGTGAATCATGTGTAAACGAGGCGGACACTGCAACAATAGATTTGTACAGTAACCCTACAACGTATCAGGAGGATGAACCACGATACCATTGATTGTATGTGATTGTGGAGAAGAAGTAGAAGATCTCTGTGATTGCCATAGAGACAATCTTTGTAACACTTGCCATGATAATGTTTGGTGTAATGTTTGTGGAGAATATATTGAAGATGAAAACTCTAATATAACTCATATGTGTGAGGATGATGATGACTAAAGAACCTAAAGAAATAATGCAAGAAGCAATAGACAGTGGTTTAACTGACTTTTATGTTGCATTCTCTGGTGGAAAAGATTCTGGTGTAGTTTTAGATATAATGCAAAAAGAATTCCCAGAACAATTTAAAGGTGTATTATTCTGTGACACTGGAATAGGCACAGCTGATACAAAAAAATTCATAAAAGAATACTGTGAGGAAAGAAAATATCCTTTACATATAGTAAGCCCAGAAGATGTAATTAGAAAAAGAAATACAAATAGAGGAAGTGCTGGAGAATCATACTCTTATGAGGCTTTGGTTCTTAATTATGGCTTCCCAAAACAAGCATTTCATACAGTCACTATGAGGCATTTGAAGTATTTTCCTATGAGAAAATTCATTTATGATAGAATAGCACTTGGAGAAAAACCTTGTATTGTAGGTGGAATAAGGAAAAATGAATCTGCACGTAGAAAATTAAAATGGAATAAATACTTCTATAATGATGGAAGGATGTGGTTTGTTTCCCCTATATTCTTTAAGGAAGATGAGTGGGTTTACAAATACTATATAGAGAATGGAATAAAACGTAGCCCTGTGTATGATACATTACACATCAGTGGTGATTGCCTATGTGGTTGTTTTGCACAGAAGAATGAATTGGAATTATTGAAAGGATTCCACCCAGAAGTCTATGAGGAAATAAAAAGATTGGAGAAATTAATAAAAGATAAAGGAACAGAAGAAGCAAAAGAAAGTACTACATGGGGTGGTCATGGTGTAACTACACATGAATCAGATGATGATGCTGAGAACTTTGTATGTAATGATTGTTTCTTTGATAGAGAAGGTAAGGAAGAAGATAATAAGAGATTTGATTCCGAACTTGAAGATATAGAGAAGAAATTGGAGGAATTGAAATGAGATGTAAAAAATGCCAAAAGACCACAAAACATGCAAATAGATATAGACATTGGCGTGAAAACCAACTTTGCTCAGTATGTGATCATGGTGGAAATGGAAGATATAGGAGGTTAAGATATGAAAAAACGAATAATTTATCGTGATGTGCCACTATGTAAGAATTGTGGAAGTAAATGTCCTATATCATATCATGCAAAACAAACTCACTTTTGTGATTTAGCTTGTAGATATGAATATAGAAGAAAGTCACATTATTGGAAAGTTCCGAAACCTAAAGATATTCCATGTGTTGTTTGCCATGTTGTATTCAGTAGAAAGCATGGTAGGAAAATCACTTGTTCGCCTAGATGTTTCAATTATAGAAATCACCAAGCAGATAAGAAATACAAAGGAAGGATTCGTATTGATATGACACTGAAAGAATTTAGAAAATGGAGAAAAGACAATGCCTAGAAATAAAGATATATTAACTGAGAAAGAATTGTTTGTGAAAACTTCACGTATAATTGAACAAGCAATTAATGGTAAGATAAATCTTATTTTGAGTGGCAATGATAATAAATGTGCGTATTTAGGTAAACTGAACCCTGACAACAGTACTATTACACCAGTTGATGCAACAGGTGTATCACTTTGGGAAGATGTTTATAATGTGTGGATAGCATCGCCACCTGTTAAACACATTGCTAAATACACAGCACTACTACACGAATTAGCACACTTGCTATACAAAACACCCTTCACTCTTGCACAACACTTGATACATGGTAGTGAAAATAAAGGACTGTGGTTTAATCCAAGATTAGCATTCCACGTGTTCAATGTGCTTGAAGACCAAAGAATCGAGTCTCATCTAATGAGATACTATTTGGCATATAGGAAAAGGTTCACAAGAACTAGAAAAGCATTAGGTACTACAATTCAAAAGGATGATATGGATATTAATAATCCACTCAATGTCCTTTTAGCCATACGATTCAAGAATGAGGAAGCCGTAAAAGACGCTAAATATTTCAAAGAATACAAGGAAGCTCTTGAAAAGGTAGAGGGTATGGATAGTTTTGGTGCAATTCGTGTTTTACTTTCACTTAGAGATAAGATTAATGAGTTTCACACTGAAAGATCTAAAAGACCACCAGCTGAACGTAATGAACCAATACGAGAGAGAGTTGCTCCAGAGAAAAGCAAAGATAAAGGTGATATGTCAATGCCACAAGAGTTAAAGAAAACTATCAAGAAGTCTCAAGAACTTGCAAAAGAAGCAAATGTACCTAACAGTGCAAGAAATAAAGAGTTCGAGGAGTACATAAAAGACAAACAAGAATCTGTTAACAAAGCAATAGAAAACACATTAAAGGAAGGTAAGAAGAAAGGTGAGAAAGAGTTTCATGATATTAGAGGTAAACTACTAGGAGATAGTGGTGACACACCTAATGTTAAACCACCTAGTGTTAAGATGATAGAAAGAGAGTCACGTCCCCCAACCCCTGATAATAGACTTGCTAACAAACTAAACAAAGTGTTTAGAAAAGTAAAGGCGAAGGCAAAGACATACATAGATATTGATGGAGATGGTGTAGATGTAGAAGAATATGTGGATAGATTCATCGAAGGAACGAGTTTGAATAAGTGTTTAACAAACACAAAGAATCATACAGGTGCTTCAATAGTAGTATCAGTTGATGGCTCTACATCTATGGCAGGGAGTAGGATGTTTTTAGCACGTAATCTGCTTGCTACGCTTTTCCGAGCAACTAAATCAATACCTAATGTAGAAGTTAAAGGTAATATTTGGGGTAGTAATGGTAGTGGAATAGTAGGTGTAACAGATATTAACAATGAGAATGATGTCAAGTATCTCAATGTTCATAAGAAATACTTTGCTACACCAACACATATAGGTCTAGAATATTCAAGAAGGCAATTGAAAGATATGAAAGGTAGGAAGAAACTCTTGATATTCATAACTGATGGGGTTCCTAACTATATGGAAAACAATGTCCGAGTAAAGAGAGATAAATATATGGACATATGTAAGAAGTCAGCTAACAACACAAAGAAGGTTGCATCTGAAATCATTTGTATTGCAGTGGGTAATAGATTGACTTGTAGTGCAATGCAAGAGATATTAGGAAAGAAGAATGTTCTTTGGGTCTCTAATATCAAAGACGCAAACGAAAAGGTTATAAGACAATTTAAGCACTTAGTATTAAGTGCAACTAAATGAATAGGAAAAGTATTAGAGACAAAATCATTAAACGTATAGTAGAACTACAGAATGAACATTTCATACCAATGCATAGAGATTCATATGATGAGATAAATCTCAAAGATGATCAGGGGCTAAATCTATATCTAAAAGCTCATGAACAAATGCATGTTGAATGGGCTGTGGGATCTAGGAAAAAATGACACTCAGTGAAAGAGAAAAATTCATTCAGCATTATTGTACACTTTCAACAATAAGAATTATCTTACGAAAGTGGAAAAAACAAAATAAAATTCAAATCGTTGATGAAGCTGAGGGTTTAAAAAAAGATGTTGAAGCTATACGTGAAACAAGATGTAGAAGATTAACAGAAGAAAACGTTGTTGGTATTCTAGACGATTTAATTGAAGAAGCCATGTTAGGTGGTTATGTTATTAATGATCTTTTAGAAGATAATTAAATCAATAGGGTTAAATGTGAGTACCATATATAAAAAATATGTGTAATGGTGTTTGTAGTGGATTCATTTCAAAGAGAATGGAAGAAAATTTCTATTGTCAGAAATGTGCAAAATATATCCCAAAACATAACATTCAAAAAGAACAGAATAAATTACATAGACAGAGATGTGGATGTTGTAATGGGTTAGTTAGAAACAAACCAAGAGTTTATCTTGTTAAAAGATTAGTCGTTTAATTTAATTTTTTTTCGAGAATTTGTCAAGTCAGAAATATCAACTCCGACAAAATTTATGAATCTTCTCCAACCTTTCGGACATTTGAATTGCTTTACTTTACCATCTACAACTCTATCATGTACCTCAGATGAGAAGAACT
>Ga0098052_1002694_pt1 | contig 10690 bp, 26 predicted proteins | sample 15_taG_FD_81591 | JGI IMG/M metagenome (GOLD analysis project Ga0098052, IMG submission 81591) | Marine viral communities from the Subarctic Pacific Ocean - 15_ETSP_OMZ_AT15312 metaG | ecosystem: Environmental > Aquatic > Marine > Oceanic | place: Pacific Ocean | collected 2015-01-18 | reverse complement strand
TTCACGCAAACCGAAGAGAAGAATTAGAAAACCAAAAAAGATAACGTGAAAAAAACAAAACTTCCTTCAAAGGTTACTATTGGAGCTTTTGAAGTAGAATTGATCTGTATTCCTCACGATATAAGTTATGAGGTTTCAGAATCCCAAGGAGCTTTTGTAGGAAAACCACCTTACAAAATTTATCTTGATGAGAATATAATTGAGAATGGCGGTAAAGATGCTGTCAATGTAGTCATACATGAATTTCTTCATGTAGGATATTATCAATATTTGTTAAAAGAAAAAGATGAAGAGTCTGTAGTTAATGCTTACGGAAACTTTATTACTGAATTGCTATCCCGTTCCGAATTAAAAAATTGGATAAAGGATAATACATGAATGAGTGGCACCCCTTACGATTTGATAAAGATTATATTTCTAATCAACTCACAGAAACTCGAAAGGCATACGGAGAGTCTAAAGCTGCCTATGATAGTTTAGAACGTCAGAAAAAAAGATTAGAAGCAAAATTATATCTTCAGTACAGACAAGAAGAAAAATGTACTGTGGAAGATGCAAAAATGAAAGCTCGTAATGATAAAGAATACGAGGACATGGATAAGTTATTAGATGATGCAGAATTATCTACAGAACGAAATTATGCTGACTATGAAGGATTACGTTTAAAGTGTCAGTTATTGATACAAGAGAACAGTACGCAGAAACAAGAAATGAAACTCAATTAGTGGTGTACTTTTTGATGTACTTTTATTTTATAGTTTTTTATAATAAATAATAAATATGAAAACCATTACAACCCGTTACATATAAGAAAACCCCAGAAACTAAACACTTCTGGGGTCTTTTTTTATTTGTAAAAAGGTGTACACCATCTTTGGGACGAGGGGGTCGAAGGTTCAAATCCTTTCTCCCCGACCATGTTTTCTGTCATTTTTTTTATCTACTTTTTTAACAGAATGACTTTGATGTACTATTTGATGTACTCTTTTCCCAATTTTTTTTAGACTTTCTGTTCTAACAATCAAATCGGTCTGGTCATATATTCTACTTGTTTCAATATCAGAGTGGCCATAAGTTTTCATTACATGTTCTGCATTACCAATTAAATGTGCAGTAGTATGTCTTGTATCATGCTCTCTATATATTTTACTTGTTCCACCCTCTCTTTGTGCCGTTTTATAGGACCTACGAATACTTTTAAAAGGTTTTCCTTTGTACAAAAACACCGAACCAGGTTTAGTTAAGTTTAAACATTTTAATCGTGCTTGGTAGTCTTCCTCACTTTCACTAAAATATAATTTTTTTCCTTTTAATAAATTTTCCATTTCATGTGTAATAGGTAAAATGTATTCTTGATTACCTTTTTGTTTAAAGACAATTTGCATTTTATCCCAATCAATCATTTCTGTTGTTAATTGCATAGAATTAAATTTTCTTAAACCAGAAACAAGTCTCCAATAAATAACATTTTTTGCATGAGGTTTAGCTGCTGCATAAATGATAAGAATATCTTTATCCGACATTGATCTATCTATTGGTTTTTCTTTCTTTGACATAAATTGAGTCCAATTCGGCTCTTCACATAAAAAATATTTTTTTCTAATTTTTACACGTTTATATGCTTGTCGTAAGAAACCAATTTCTAAATTAATAGTTCTAGGTTTAACTCCATCATCTTGTCTTTTATTCTTATATGTTTCAATTATATCATCTAATATAATTTCATTCATATAGGTATTTTCGCCAATGAAATTTACCCAATAATCAACTAAACGTAAAAAATCTTTTTTTGTATTATCTGGGTGTTGATTGTGTTTCCAATTATTATGTACTGATTGTTGGTACAACCCAAACATCTCAATACATGTAATTTTTATTTTACTATTACCAGGAATATTAATATTTTTTCTTAATTCTTCTGCCCATTTTCTACGGATTTTTTTAGCTTCCGACTTTTTAATTGTTCCTGTAGATTTTGAGTGTATTTTTCCTTTAATTCTGGTAAGCATGTACCAATAGGGCGACCCTTCACGTTGATAGATTCCGTCCATTTTACTCCTTCTTTCAGTTCTTCAATATGTTGAGGATTAAACCGATAATCCCTTCCATCTTTAGTATATTCTATTATGCCGCTTTTCATTCTTTTAATCAATGTTGGTCTTGAAATATTTAATTCCCAACAAACATCTCTTACTTTTAATAAAGGTTTTCTCATATAAGTTTTCTCTGTCTTGGGTCTTCTGTTAAAGGTTTAAAGGTAATATCAACTAATCTATAAGACCCCTTATATTGAGATTGAAATTCCCTAGTGCTAGGTTTTAATGTTTTTAATTCCTCTGGTTTTAGTTCCATTGTTTTATCATTATGAATAACTTTTAAACCACCTTGTCTAATGGCTTGTTCTATCTCATAATCTCTGACAGAAACATACTTACCTTGCCATAATTTTGTTACAGTTTTATTTTTCATTTAATTTCATTCCAATACGAAAAACCATGAAAGCTATAAAAATTAACACTAATAAAATTAATCCATTAATCAGTAGGAGTATCATCAATTTTCTCCTCTGGCATAAATTGTTTTAATTCTGGTTTATCAACATTAAACCACTCTGTTAAAGGAACAAAGTCTGTATCACTTTGATTAAATAAATTTAATAATTTGTCATACGTAGTTTTACTAAATACTTCTTCTGATATATTTTCTAAGGTTTCTTCGCTGTAAGTTCGACAAACAATAACGTCTTCTTTCACTTTACTAGATATTACGTTTCCATAATATGTTTTAGCGATTGACTCAGCTAAAGTTTGTCTAATTCTTTGTGTGTAAATTCTCATATTCTTTCCAATAATACTTTGCTATGTCGTGAGGATTTTTCTTTTTGAGGGACCAATATCTTTTCTCCCCTTTCTGATGTAGGTCGTACAAATGACAACTTTCGCATAGTGGGATCAAATTTCCATTGTCTTTTACTTTCTGTCCCTTTCCTCTCTTGTCTTTGTACTTCTCCTGTATAGTTATATGGTGTGCTTGTATTTGGAACCATGGAGGTTCCTTTTGACATATACAACACTTTTGGCTGCGAATGTACTTGCGATATTTCTCTATCTTTCGAGATTGCTTCATTTATGTCTGCTCTCATAGTTGGCCAAACGTATTCAACTTCCTGGCAAATATCGTACAAATGATGAAATAATTCTTCATCGTCCATTGCGCATTTGATTGATTACAGCACTAATTGCTATTGCTCTCTTATTTTCTTGGTCTAAATTTTTAAGAGTCTCATTACTTTCAATAGCAGAATATGCCTCTGTTATTTCTTTTAAATAATCATCATACTTGTTTTTAGAACTTACAATTTTTTGTTGAACTGGTTCTACATTAGCTCCATGAGGAAAACTTGTATCTGGTTCATCACTAACTTTTTTTATATTCCCAATTCTGTCATACGATTGACCTTTAAAATTTAAAACTTCAATTTCAAAATCAACCATATCGCCAACATTAAATTGAGTAAGATCATGTCTAACTTGACCATAATCATTTATGGATTTATAACCCCAACCTTGCGGTTTTTGGTCCCATTTAATAGTCAATGATGGTTTACCACCATGTTCTTCTGTTTTAATTACTTCGCCTATAGCCATTATTTTTTTCCTTTCTGTTCAAACAATTCACTAATCTTTTTATTAAAATTCCATGCTTTTCTAAAATTCTTAAATTGTTTAAATCCTAAAATTAAATCTTTTTCTTGAAAAGTTTTAATATCAATTTCTTCATTATTCTTCGGTAGTCTTACAATGGCAGAGTGTAATACTCTTTCATGTAAATTTTCTTCTATGAGATTTTTATAAGCTCCCATTTGAATTACTGTATCAGGATAAATTCTTTTTCCTGTTTTAAAATCTATGAGCCAGAACATGTTATTTGATTTTTGCCTCACATACAGATCAGGGCAACCACCATATTTATATCGTTCTGAAACCATTTGCTTTTCGGTCCACACAACTTCAAATTCTTGTGTGTCCCACCAATCTTTAAACTTGTTAAATGTTCGTAAAACAATTTTATCTTTTGGAACTTCATACATTCTATCAAGAATATAACACTCGGCTAAATCGTGAACATTTGTTCCTCGTTCTGCTGCTTTGTCTCTGGTGTTTCTGTAATCAAGTCCTGCCTTACCTTGTTGCCAAGCCCAATGAACCAAACCACCACTATCTTTAAAAGCTCCCATAATGGTCGTAGTACCAGGAACAAGAGTACCATCTTTTAATTTATATATTCCTGTTGGCACGTTGCTCCTTTAATTTTTTTAATAATCTTTTAGATTTAATTTTTTTAGTAAATTTAGGATTGTGTTTATTATCTGCATCTAAAGGAAGAATACCTTTATCTCTGTAATTTTTTTTTCTTAAAAATTCAAAGATGTTTCTTTCATTAGTGCCTTTCAAACCTATTGTACCCATTGTACTTTTCATTATTCTTCGCCTTTTAATTTTTTAATCATTTTAGTAATTTTTTTATCGGGGTTTTTTTTATTACCTTCTTCTAATTTTTGTAATCGTTCACGTATTGCAGCCAACTCGTTTTTTAATTCTTTATACATTTGTTTAGTTAGCTCATCTTTCTTTTCGCCTATGTTAATCAGTTGTACCATTTGACCTCTCTTTTAAATCTTTCACTTTTACTTCTTCAGCTTCCCAACGTAATATTGTTTCATCATCAACGTAATTTTTCATTTGTTCGTCAATGTACCAATCATTATATTTTTCCTCTTGGTCTGAAACTTGTAATGATTTTTGTTTCTTTATTTGCTTTGTCATTATCGAGTAAAGCCAATCGAATATATTTCGCAGGACCTTCGTTAGATAAATTTTTGTCATTTTTAATATCCCAATCAATTATTCTTTCATGTTTTTTTAAATATCTTCGAAGGTGGTAAAAAATTAAGGAAACAAAAAACCCACCTCCAAAGATCAACAATGCCTTAAACATTCAACTCCCTAGGAGAAAATATGAATATGGGGGCCAAAAGCCCCCATGTGTTTTAGGAGTCCTTGTTGAAGACAACATGAACTGTATTTGCATGAGTAAACAAGGAGTTTTATTACAAATTTTGTTCATATAATGACTTTTAAGGGTAGTTTTGTTTAATTTCAATCATAAAATTAACAAAAAATGATAATTTTTTATAAAATATTATAAAATAAAGGCATTTCCTTATTTTTTTAAAGGTATATGCTTTAAAAATGTTAAAAGAATTGAAGGAAAACATTAAAAAATCTGGTTTTTTACAAAAAGATTTGGCTCTAAAATTAAATATTAGTGTCATTTATCTAAATAGGGTCCTTAATTGTCAAGTACCAATGACAAGAAAATTAGCTCATTCTTTGGCAGATATTAAGGAATTACACTTGTTAGAACATGAATTAATGTACCCACACTTAAAAATTAAGAAAATACCCAATCCTTTCATATAAGTTTATTATTATCTTTTAAATTATCATTTAATGATAATTTTATTTGACTAAAAACAAAAATTTCACTATTTTTATTGCATAGGGAATTAGCTCTATAAACTTATCGTGTTGAGACATACGATAAGTGTACTTCTTCGGAACGGGGGGCATTTTTGCCCCCTATAAAATAGGTAAAAATGTTAATACCCTTAACTCCTGTTCAATCCCATATGTATAAACTTATTAATTCTGCATATAAAAAAGACAAAGTTGTTCCTACAATTAGAGAGTTAATGAGAGAATTAAATTATCAATCAACAGGTTCAGTACATAACATGTTGAGAGTGTTGCAGCATAAAGGGTATGTTAAAATTATAGACTACAAGGCAAGAGCTTATATTCCTTTGGTGGACCTATGACAGAAAAAATATTTTCTATGCCAGTTAGGGTTAATGATTTAGTGGCAAGTACAGTTAATCTTTCAAATGAAAAATTTGGTATGTATTTTCGATTACTTTGTTTTGCATGGGAAGATAAATCTCAATTAACTACGAATCTTGATGAAATTTATGAAATTTGCAAGGCCTATGACAAGGAAACGAAGAAAAAAGTTGATGATCTTATAATTAAATTTTTTGAATTTAATGAAATATCAAAATGTTTTGAACAAAAAGGACAAAAAAAAGAGTGGGAGAGAGTTAATAAAGTTTCAAATGTTAATAGTGAAAATGGTAAACTAGGAGGAAGACCTAAAGCTAATGAAAACCGAATTGAAACCGAAACAAAAGCACTTATACTTAAACCTATACTTAAACTTAATAAAAATAAATATATAGAAGAATTTAATACTTTCTGGGGAGAGTGTGTTTACAAGGTAAGTAAGGGACAAGCAGAAAAGAATTGGTCTAAACTACCAGAGGAGATTAAAAAAAATCCTAAAGAGTTGGTTAAGAAATACAATTCCTATGTCTCTGATTGTAAAATAAAGGGTAGTTTTATTAAACACCCTTCCACCTGGTTCTCGGCAGAAAGTTATTTAGACGAGGGTTTAAAAGAAAATATACCTTTACAACATGAAATTTCAGATCAAATGATAAAAATTAAGGTGGAAATGTGGGAAAAGGGAATGATGAAACACTTGGCCAGACATGAAGAAATACAAAAAGCATTAAAAGATAAACTAATAACACCAGAATTTGCAAAGGAATTAGGTTGAAACCAAAAACAAAAGACGTTGATTATGGGGCAGCCAAACTTGTTGAAACTGAAAAAGGTTTAATTAGATTAGTTGATAATTGTTTAATGAAATTAGAACCTATGGGAAAAGGTCCAAGAGTATTACAGAAGGTTTTTAAGTCAGAATTAGATAATTTATACCAAAAACAATGTTTATGCCCTTGGGACAATAATATTAATGGGGAAATGTACTATGCAGGGGAAAAATTAGCTATTTTTCACAGTATAGGACAAGGAAATCCTAAAATTACGAGTACAATTAACGATATTGTTAATTCTATGGGACACCATGATAGTGTAATGAAATACCTAGATTTTAAGGATTTATACCTAAAAGCACTACAATTTTGTGGGAATACATCAAAAGAAATAAGAAGAGTCGTATTAGAGGATAAAAAAGTAGAAAAAATGCACAATTTACAAGATGGTTTGGACAGATTAAGGGAATTTTGGAATCCTAAAAGAAATAATACAGAAAATAAATAAAAATCTATTGCATCTTTAGGGCATTTTTTAACCCTTACTTGTTCACGTTTTGTTCTCATTGCGATAGATTTAAAAAAATATAGTATTCTAACAACCGACAGAAGTGTTTTCACACAATGGCGGTTATGTACGATCTCAAAGAATTAGTAAATCAAACACCACTCAATAGATTAATTTATTTATATAGGGCCATACTACATAGAGCTTTATGTGATTCACTTGGAATATTAGGATTAAAGGAAAAAGTTAAAAAAAATTTTATAAAAAAATCACAAGAATATATTGGTAGTAAAGATTTTTATGAGATTTGTTTTTTGGCAAGGACCAATCCAAATGAAATTATTAAATTATATGAAAAACTTAAAAAAGAAAAAATTGAAACAAGAAAATCTATTGCAAAGAGATTACAGACTAACAGATGAATTAATACTCCAGGCAAAAGAAATTATTTATCCTGGTGGTTTATCATTGCAAATGACAATCTCTGGTTTTCAGAATAGGGAAGATGTTGAAAGATTTGCTAATTTGTATCTAGGCAACCAATATAATTATTCACTACCTAACATGAATGAAACAATCCATTAAATGGCAGCCAAACCTATAATTGTAAAAATTCAAGGTATTTGGGGAAAAAAAAACCCTCATATTTGACCATACAAGGGTTTTTAAGGGAGTCGGTGTATGTTTAGACCTAGAAATTTATAATTAACATTCAAATTTAATGTTAAATTTAATATCAAATTTTAGACCATCATAATCATCTTTTTGAATATCCTCTAGTTCCTTTAAAAAGATAATTAAGTCTTCAACACCAATATGTTTTTTTCTGGGTTTAACTGTATCAATAAATTTTTGAGTCGGTTTTGTTTTATCAACCCACTTTTTCTTTTTTGCATCCCATTTACGATCATTAAATTCATATTGATCTGCACTTAAATTTTCAATATTCCAATACATTTATTTCACCCCCTTTCCCTTTTTTTTTCCATCTTTGAATATTTGTTCAAACATAGAATAAACATCATACCATTTCACATCTTGTTCAAAATCCATTATTGAATTAGTGAAACTTTTTATTTTTTTATGAATTGTTTTTGGAATTGTTTTATCATCCCCACATTTTTTTAATTCAATCATTTTAATTGTCCTTTCTCATCCATTTCACATATTGTTAAATCACGATCCTTTTCACATTCATTGCAATGACCAATATATGGTTCATCCTCTTCCGATAAACTATAAACATCACTTGAATGACAATGAGTACACATAGGTTCATCTTCAATAGGACCTTTTTTAGGTTCTTTCTTGATGACTAAATCCAATTTTAAGTTTTTACACTTGGACCAATTTTCCCTCTCAATGAGTCCGAGGTCTTCATTCAAGGAAAATAACAAGGTGTACAAAAGTTCATCGTTATAGAGTTTTGCATCATTGAGTAAAAATTCAACTCTCTTGATGATCAAATCCAAAAGACCTTTTGTCAAATCCTTGAAATGAGCTTTTTCCCCTATGTATTCCCCTATGGGATCATCTGGGTGGAGTTCTGTAATGTTCATCTTGTCCAACCATAGGACAAAATTAATCAAATCTATGTTTTTATTTATTTTGGTAATATGAAAAATGTCTAATTGTCCGTGTTTAGGTTTCATTGATTTAATCCTTTTCTACTGTTAAACTTTCTTCTTCACACTTAAATATTTTTAAAACCTCTTTTTTCACTTGTTTTCTCATAGTGCCATAAGGAAAGGTTTTTTTATAATTTTTACCCTTGTAACAAATGGCATAACTATAAATTGCCGTGTCTATATCTAACTCAATTTGGTAATTATTATCAAAGTCAATGTGATTTACAGTTAAATTCATTTTCATTCTCCTTTTCTTGGCAAGTTCCATAAATAAATATGGCCTACGATTATTATTATGAATAAAATTACTTGAATAATTATTTCAATCATTCTATTTCTCCTTTTCTACTTGGTTTAAAACTTTTGAAAGTCTATTTATTATGAGGTCTGCCACTTGTTCGTCAGTATTACCGACACTCTTTAAAACATCAGTATGTTTACGAATATAAACCTCTAAATGATAATCAATTTTTTTTAATTCGTTTAACTTTTCAATATTATTCATTCTATTTCTCCTTTATTTAATTCTAGTTATTTCACAATTATCTGAAACAAATTTTAAACTTAAATCTTTCAAATCATCATCATTTAAAAACTTTATAACCTCATGCATATTTTTAATGGTTCTTTTTTCCTCTATTTCATTTAATTCAAAAAGTCTGGGAGGATAACCAACCCAAGATATATGATCATCAAATAAATTGGTTTCCCCATATTCCTTCATTAAAGTTTCTTTTGAATGTATTGCAATGTGTTCGTCTCCATTCCAGGAAACACGAAACAAAGGGCAATTAAATTGATTTAAATAAATCTCTTCCTTAAAAGGTTTTATATTTTCATTTGTCATTCTTTTTCTCCTTGTTAATGTAACTAACCATCACAACATTAAAATGATTGTCTAATACAACCGATTTAAAAATTTTGTGTTTGGGTGGTGTAAATTTGAAATAATAGGTAATTTGTCCATTCTCTATTACTTCAACCTTTTTTGGCAATTCCTTAAAAGATAAATTATGTTTATTCATTATTCATCTCCTAGTATTGCACTAATTTTATTTTTAATTTCTCTTAAATTATTTCTCATCTCCCAATTTTCTTTTGTGTAAAAACTAGGGTTATGAAAATCAATAATTTTTTGATCTACATAGATGGAATAATGTTCAGAGTGGGGCAAAGGTACATAACTTTGATTGCCGTGTTTTTTTCGTGATCCTCTCCCCTTGATTCTTATTTTATATCTATCCGTATTAAGATGTTTTTTTAATTGTCGGATAAAATCCCAACCCTCTGAAGAGTTGGGAACATTTGTAAGGAAATGGACAAAATTATTCTTTTTCATTTTGTTTCTCCTCTTTGTATTTGTCTAAAAGATTGGAATTAATATTCTCTGCAATTTGAAACATATATTCCTTGTCTTCTTCGTGCATTTCTTCAAACTCTTCTACAAGTTCAGAAAAGAAACCCTCTATTCCCTCATAAGGGGTAGAGTAAAAACTTTCTAAAGTTTCTCCGTTCATCATTGCACAATCAAAATTTGAATTAGTTAGAAATACATTTCCACTATTCATATTAAAGGCAAACTTAATTCCGTCTTGTTCAAAATCTTCTGGTAAGTTTCCCTTATTCCATTGAATTAAAAGTTCACTTGCAAGTTCTCTTTCTCTATGTCCGAACTTTGCAAAGTCTTCCGTATAACTTATTGTCTCCATATTTATTCTCCCTTGTTTAATATGTTAATAAGTTAATAACATAATAGGATAATAAGACAATACATTAATAGATTGATTTAAAATAAATAATGATTAAATAGGGGGTATGGATAAAGAGACACTAAAGACAGTACAAACCTTATTAAATACCCAGGAATTAAAGAAAATA
>Ga0098052_1002690_pt1 | contig 10694 bp, 4 predicted proteins | sample 15_taG_FD_81591 | JGI IMG/M metagenome (GOLD analysis project Ga0098052, IMG submission 81591) | Marine viral communities from the Subarctic Pacific Ocean - 15_ETSP_OMZ_AT15312 metaG | ecosystem: Environmental > Aquatic > Marine > Oceanic | place: Pacific Ocean | collected 2015-01-18 | reverse complement strand
CGATGGTCATGTGTATAAACAATTTACTGTTTTTAGAAATGCAACAAACGCTAATGGAGCTGGTACTCCATCATCAGGTGCTGTTAATTCTAGCGGTTCAATGACTTCAGTTCCTTCTAATTGGTCTTTAACTCAAAGTTCTCCATCTACAGGACAATTTACTTTTGCAAGTAATTCTACTTGGAAACAAACAAATGGTAGTGGTAGTTATTCTTTAAGTGATTCATGGACTGCAGCTTCTCAAGTTAGTGGAGATACTGGAGCTCAAGGACCTGAGGGAGACGCTGGTCCACAAGGAGACGATGGTCCAGAAGGACCTGCTGGTCCAGAAGGAGATGATAATCAAGATTTTAGTTGGGCTGGTGAAACTTTAGCAACTTTAGATACAACAGGAGGTTTATCATCAGGATTGGCTATGACATCTGATTTATTAGGTTTTCATGGAGCAATAAGTGCAGGCGATAATACAAATGCTACTGAATCTGATTTTAGTACATATATGGATAGTTCAGGTAGATTCTTTTTTAAGAATGGTAGTAATTCATTATCTTGGGATGGCACTGCTTTTGTTGCGAATGATAGTAGTGCATATATAGGATTAACTACAAATGGAGACGATACAGCTTTAGGTGATGGAAGTAGTGGTAGTGGAAGACAAGGATTCTTCGCAGGTGCCACAAATAATACTGGTGCTAACGCCACTATCGCATTTGGTTCTGATGGTAAAATCAGAGGAACTGGGGTTTATATAAGAAAAGAAGGTTCAATTACTAAAGAGTGGAGTATAGAACAATCTCGGATTTTCGGAGATGGTAAAGATGGTACAACATATATTAAAAAATATTCTGGTGGATATATAATGGGTCCATGTGTATCTCAATCCGATACTGCTTTAGCCAATGAAGTTGGAACTTCTTCAGGCGAAGGAGTAGCTTGTACCCCAAACGCTGGAATAGGTTCTTATACCTATGGAGAAAACGATTCATTATTTACAGTTAAGAGCTCTGGTTCTATTGTTACTCATTATCTTCGTATGGATAGAGATGTTTATTTAGAAAAATTAATTATTCAAATGGGTGATAGTTCAGGTAGCATTGAAATTCAAACAAATGGTTATAGATTGTTTATTAGAGATGGTATCTATTTTGAAAATGCTAGTGGACAAAGTTCTTTTGGAGGCACTAAATATGTTTATTTTATGAATAATGGTGAAAATGCTGATGATGGAAATGATGGTACCGATGGGCAATCTAATAATGGTACTGCTGGTAGTGGAAGACAAGGTGGGGCTGGTGGCTCAGGAGGTAAAACAGGTACTTTAGTTGGAGGAAAAGATGGAAAAACTGGAGCTTCTGGAGGCAATGGTGGTTCTGGGCAATTTGGAAACGTTGGAAATGGTGCAAGTGGTGGTGATGGTGTAAATGGTAGTAATGCTTCTAGTAATACATTATATGGATATAGTGGAAGAGCATCAGGCTCAGGAGGTACTGGTACTCAAGGAAATTCAAGTACTGCGGGAAGTGGTGGAACAGTTGCAGGTGGAGGTACTGGAGGAACAAGTACACAGGCAGGTACAAAAATACAACACACAGACCCTCATTTACTTACTACATTTAGAGATGTGTATAGCTCATCTGACTCAACCGTTAGAATAGCATCCGCTGCAGGTTCAGCCTCTGGAGGAGGCGGTGGAGGTGGTGGAGGTGGATACCAATTTTATCAAGGTAGTGCTGTTCAACTCGGAGGAGGCGGAGGAGGCGGAGGAGGCGGCTCAGGCGGTAGCGGTGGAGTCGTTATGGTTTGCACTAGAACAGTTGTTGATAATAACACACTTGGTGATGTAAAAATGAAATTAGATGCTAGTGGTGGCGATGGTGGTGATGGTGGAACAGGTGGAAATACACCAAACGAAGTATTAGAGGAATAATATGAAATGGATTAATACAAAAGTAGTCCTTGAATGGGACGGAGAAAAATATGTTGAAACTTACACAGATGGTTACTATTATAATGGTGAACTAGCTCTTTGTGAAACAAGCATCCACGCAGGATATGGTGGAGGTGGTGGAGGCGGAGGCGCAGGCAATGGAGGTGTAGTTGTTTTTGTTACATCTAATCTAGCTGTTGATTTAATAGATAATAGTACTATTCAATTTGACGTAAGTGGTGGAACAAAAGGTAGTGGAGGCTCGGCTACAGGTAACAATGGTGGGGATGGAAGCAATGGTTTAAATGGTGAATTAATTAAGGTAGTTATGTAATGAATCATGATAGGTATCTGTTGAAATAGATATTGTATAATATAATGAAAAATGTTAATATTGAAAGTGAAATTGTAAGGATGCATTTATAATGGCAAGGTCAAAATATAGCGGTTCTAAGTATATGAGAGCTGCTCAGTCTTTTGGTGACTATCAGAAAAGCATATATGAAGCTTCTGATTTTTCTGAAATTGGTAAAATAAAAGCTTCTGCTATAGAAGATAGAGCTAGTAGGCAACAAAAACTATTCGGTTTAGCAAGTGAGGCACTTGTTACAGTAGATAAACTTCAAGGTATAAAGAAAACTGAAGGTAAAGTAGAAGACGCTGTGGGTAAATATGAAGAAATGTCTGGTGAGCAAATAGACTATTCAAAAGTTTCTTTAAAAGATATTATTTCAGGTGATGCAAAATTATCTGATTACGGCAAAGAGTCATTTAAATTTGGTGACCAATCATACACCCAAGCCGAAATGTTAGCTTACGGAGAAAAGTCTGTTGATTCTAAATTTGATAAGATGCTAGGAATAGAAACTCCAAAAACTTCTTCAAAAGGAGATTTCTTAGATTCTTTACAAGGCTCTGTTGAGCAAATGGAGGGATATACTAAATCAGCAGCAGAAGGTGGGGTCTCAGATGAAATTCGAGCTAATCAAAATCCTGGCAATATCCAGTGGAGTGAAAATATTGGCAAGAAATATGAAGGAGCATCTAAAGGTTCTGCATATAAAGACGCAGAAGGAAACCCTTATGCAGAAGGGCATGAATATCATGGCAAGCATCATACCAAATTTGAGACAGTAGAGCAAGGTAGAGCTGCCTCACGACAGATTATAGAAAAACACTGGGAAAAAGCAGGGGGAGATGCGCACAAGTTTGCCTCTAACTACACAGGGCAAGATATCGATAGCGAAGAGGTTAGAAATTATGGTAGTCAAATAGAAAGAGATTTAGGTAAAAATACAAATTATGCTCAAGGTTGGGAAGGTGGTAAAGCTGAGGCTAGCGGTTGGAAATATGGTGAAACAAGGAAGAAGAAATATGAAAAGACAAGAAAACAAGGGATAAAAGACAACCCGTGGTTAGAACAATCAGATGAAGAGTTTTGGCAAGAAGCTGAAGATGACGCAGCTAAACAAGATTTACAAGATTATGCATCCGAAAATGAAATTCCCATGAAAGATTTAACTAGAAGAGAAAAAGGTGAATTAACTATATTTGATAAAATAGGAGATTTTATTGATAATAATAAGCCTATGAGCGTAGAATCTTTAGAAGAAGCAGGGTTGGGAGAGTTTGCTGTTCAAAATGAACAAGAATTATTTGATGATAGTAAAGCTGTTGCTGAAATAGGTGGTAAAGCAGTAAATCAATCGCAAATTGATAAAGCTATGGAAGCTGCTAGAGGTAGAATACGAAGGAAAGAAGAAGAACCTAGTAAATTTGAGTCTACAATGGGTTATTTATTTGGGAAAAGAGATAACTTGATAAGTTCAAGAAGTCTCTCAGAAGATATTTTTGGGACAAAATAATATGTGGTTAAGAAGATTAAGACAAAAAAGACAACGTAAAGAACAAAAAAGCTCGTCAGATGATGACGAGGTTGAGTGGGTTCAGGCAGCGATGTTTGGTCTCCAACTTGCAAGTACAATTGGAGGCGCAAGCGGTAAATCAAAAGCATCACGTTCTCAATTAAGAGCTAATAACCAAGCAATTGGAGAGATAGATTCAGCTCTTGGAAGCTTAGAAGATACTGCGTTAGCGAGGACTGAAGTAGCTGAAGAAGAATCTGATGTAGCTTTTACTGAAGGAGCAAGACAAACATCAACTATGTTTGATGATTTACAACGCACTACTGAAGATGCATCTGGTAAACAAGGATTTGCTTTTAGTGGTGAGGTTCAAGAGAATTTTGAAAAAATGCAACATCGTATGCAAGACGAGTTTGGTGTAACAAAGGAGAACATAGATAGGAATTTAGAAAAAACAGTCGCTAGTATAGAAGAATGGAAAATGGGAGAAACTGAGAGGTTACAGTCCGAAAAAAGGAAGTTACGAGCTCAGAATGATTCTCTCAGAGGTACTTCATCTATATTTGGTGCGTTAGGATTTGGATAGTATTATGGCAATTGAAATGGCAAATGTATTAAGAAGTTTAAATTCAATGCTTGATTCAAAAGAGCAAAGGCAACGGTTTGATGTGCAAGCAGCTCTATCAGGTATGGAAATAGCTATGAAAAGAGAGCAACAGAGAATTGGCGAAAAGCAATTCAAAGAAGAGCTCAGTTTGAAAAGAAGAGGAATGAAGATTCAAGAAGAAGAGCTTGGCATTGCTAAAGATACTTTTAAAATGCAAAAAGAAGAGAGATTTATGGAGGAAGTTGCTCAATTAGGTTTAATTGTTGAAAATGAAAAGATAAAAGCAGCTAGTGGTACATGGACTTCTTATTTTAGTGGTATACATGATAATTATTTTAGGAGTGGTAATTATACAGAAACTGAAAGAAAAAAACTTACTAGAGAGATAAATAAAAATATCCATAATTTAGGCACTTCAAAACAAATTACTAATCTTATTGCTAAATATGGCTCAAGTCTTACCTCTGACGGAAAAGGCAATACTGAGCTTATGATGAGATTAGCTCATATGATGGGAGACAAATTGCCTACTGATGTTAAATTTGCAAAAGGTATGCAAAAGTTTCTAGGTATCGATGATAGTTATGATGGCGCTGTGTTCCAAAAAGATTTTACTGATTTATTACAATATGATATTATGGCTGATAAATTAACACAAGAGCAATTAGAGGTTTCAAAAGGTGATTATGAATTTTCTACAGGTATTTTAGGAGATGTTGAAGAAGCTAGAGAAGAGAATTTAAAGGGAGAAGAAGGATTCAATTATGTAAGAGTTGGGAGTCAAACAGTTAATAGACAAGATATTGTAGATTATGCAAATGAGAATGAAATATCATATGAAGATGCAAAAAGAGATATTGTAGATTTACAAGAATCATCAAGGCAAAATACAGGTGATGCTAGATTAGATGCTCTATTAGAAATTGAAAAGCTTTCTGGGGAAAAAAGATTACAAGCTATTGCTTCTGAATTATCAGAAGATGAACGCTATGGTATTAGTGGATATGATAGTAAACAAGGTTTTACTATGAGTAGAAAAGATATTGATGGAGAAGACGATATTGAAGAGCATTGGATGGATAAGACAGGCAGAGAAGGTCAAAGAAGACAAGTAGGTTCTCGGATGTCTATGGTAGAACAAGAAATGGGAATTACAAATAGAGGAATACGAGAGCTTGAAGAAAAGATGGAGGGTAGAAAAAGAGGGGAAGAGATTATGGGTATAACATATAGTGGCACAGAACAAGCTAGTAAAGATGCAGTTAATTTAGCCTCAATGAAACTCGCTGCTGAAGCATATAGATTCCAAACTGAAAAATTAAGAGAGCAAGAGCGTTCTTTATTGACACTAACACAAAGAGAGCAACGTGACGCTAAAGAGAGAAGGAAGCGTATGGGAATGTATTCAACTATGCAAAGCTTTAGATAATAAATGCCTAGACTTAGCACAATAGAAGAAAGTCTCTCAAAGAGAATGTCAGATTCTTTATCTGATATAACAAGTACTACATCAATAGATTTACCAGACCTCACTAGAGCTAGAAGAATACCTTCATTTGAAGAGATTCAAGCTATGCCTGACCCTGACCCTATAAAAGATGATAAGAGCATGATGGAGGGATTAGGAAGAGCATTATGGGTAGGTGGCACTACATTTGCAGAAACATCAACATTTGGACTTGGTAAACTTATAGGTATAAAAGCACCAGAAGCAGAAACTACTGGTGAAAAAGTAGGACAAGCAATTGGTGGGGCTGCTGGTTTCTTAATTCCATTTGGTGCTGGTAAGGCTGCTGTAAGCGCAGTCGGAAGGGCATTCGCAGGAAAAGCTTCTTCTAAGTATATGGAAAATTCTATTCGTGGTGGAATAAAAGAGATATTAAAGAAAAAGAAATCTGGATTTGAGCACACAGGGAAGCTTGAAGGTATAAAAACCACTGATGATGCAATAAATCTATTTGATAAGGCTATTGTCAAACAAACTCTAACAAAACCAATTTCGCATATTGATAAAGCATTTAAAACCTCAACAGAAAGAGCAACTTTTGCTAATCAATTAGATAAACAAGCAGGAACAATATTACAAGAATTATCAGCAACTAGGGGATTCCAATTTGGAGATGACGCTGCTAAGCAAATAAATAAGCTTGTGGGAAAAGTTTGGTCTGAAGCAGGGAAAAGACCTGTGTCTGATTTACAAGGATTATTAGCAAAGCAATTAGGAGATAGTAAAGCTGCTAATTTCTATTCACATTTATTTGAAGAAGCGGTTATCTTTGCAGGCGTTGAGAATCTTATGCATGGAATTGATGTAGCCGCAGGCGAGGTAGAAGCTGATTTTGCTGGCACAACTACACACGCTTTCTTATTAGGTCATCTTCTTGGTGGTGTAAGATTTGTCCCAGGTGGAATAAAGGGTGGAACTTTAGGTATATTTAATCAACAAGGTCGTGATAGAGCAAAAGCTATGGTAAAACTTGCGGGTAATTATGGTAGAAACTATGATGCATCTGTTTTAGCAAATCAAAAATCAGTAGGTCTTCAATTTAAAATGTTTGCTAATATGAAAGAAAATCCAAGTAGCGGTTCTGCAATTGGGAGAAGATTAGAGGATGTACCTAGTTATGCTAGACCAAATATTAAAGCTAAAGTAGATAAGGCAATAGAGAAAAGAAATGAATCCTTAGAGTATACATGGAGTCAATTAGATGATATTTTAAGAAATGGCACGAAAGAAGAAAGAGCAGCAGTCACCGAATTAATGATAGATGGACTTGGGTATGTTGGTAAAAATCTTCAAAAAGAATGGAGAAAAGATTTTATAAAAACATGGGCTGGTGATTTAGCAGGAAGTTCCCCTCGTATGCTTTTAGGTGGTTTAGCTATGGGTAATGTGGCTCTTTTTGATGAAAATATACCATTTGAAGACAAGCTTATTACTTTTGCGACTGGTGCTTTTTTAATGAAACATGGCAAGGAATTGACTTATAGAGGAGCAGATGGAAGTTATGAAGTAAGAGAAAGCCTTCGTGAGTTTCCTGAAAAACTCCAGAATGTAAAAGACTTATTTGATGCAGTTGGAGTAGATATTGTTGACCCATTATGGTTGAATGTAGTTAATAAAGCATCATCTGAGAATAGAGGTGACAATGCTATGTTTAACGGTACAGACCCTGCTGATATTGCACAATTAGTAGAAATAGCTAATCATAGAGGTAAAAATGATAAAGCTATGTTCTTAAAAAATGGAGATTCTCCAGTTAAAATATCAAAAATGAAAGGTAAAAAACCTGGGGCTGATATTGAAAATATCTATAATATTTTTACAGATATGAATAGTAGAGATAGTATTGTGGCTGAAGGTAAAGTTTTTAAAGATTGGGATGAGCTACATCCTTTTCAAAAAAGAGAATTTAAAAAGCTTGTAGAGAAGAACGATATATGGGATGGGATGGATATATATGATGTATATGTTGAAGCAAATACAGCTAGGTTTGAGCACGTTAATGATATAATAGTAGAAAATGCAAAAGAAGCAGGGAGAGTAATTCAAGACGTAAATGGATTGCCTTTAGGAGAACCTATTGTTAAAGAAAGAAGTGATGGGACTAAGAAGTTAGCTTTTAAGCCAATAGATGCATCGATGCGAACAGATTTAACAGATGGTCAGAAACACGCTATAACACAATACAATGCAATGTTAAGTATTATTGGAAGAAGGGGAGTGAATGAGATTGACCATTCTCAAACAATTAAGCTTACCAATAGCACTAAAGGTATAGAAGAATTTACTCAAAGAGTTGAAAACTCTATTGATTTATTAAACTCTAATCTCAATTTAGTTGGAATAGAGCGTCATGTTACTTTTAAAGATGGTTGGTTAAAGGATGGATTTAAATTACTTGATTTAAGAAAATCTATTACAGACCTTGCGAAAAATATAGAGCCGTGGTTTAATCAAAACCCAGAAACAAGTCCACATAGTAGACTTTTAAGAAGTATTTATTTTCAACAAGAAGGTTTAGTAATTGCAAATAAAGTAAAGGTTACGGGAGCTGGTAAAAATTCACAAGAGCAACAATTTGTTGATTCCATGCATCCTTTAATTAGGCTTCTGAATGAATCAACAGATAGTCGTGTAACAGGGGTAGCTCAAGAGACTAAATCTGTTAAAGCTTCTGAAGTAAGACAGTTGATGGAATTATTTGAAAACGCAGGTATAACTGAGTTAAATAATCCAAATTTAGCATCTAAAGTAATGTTTGCTAAACAAGTAAGGCATCATTATTTAAGAAATAGACTAAAGAAAACTGAATTAGATGATGGAAAGGGAGGAACAAGAAAGCTTGATTCAGTAGATATAGCAATTATTCAAAGATTTATTGATTGGGGTATGCAAAACAATTCTTTAACTATAAAACCAATACAACAAGTTATGTTTGATATTGATAGTGCTGGTGTCTTTAGAGAAATGAAAACTCCTGATTTAAATTCATTCATGGCAGCAGCTGAAGGGCTAGGCTTTAAAGACCCTAAGATTCTTGGAGCTGCTAAAGATATATTTTCTCAATTTGAAAGGATGGCAGGTAAAGAAGATGTGAGGACTTTTGGTGAAAGCTTTTTAAAAGATTTAAGGAATTTTATAGAACCTTATATGGAAAAAGAAATCAAGCTAAAAGATGGGACTACAAAAAAAGTTGGATTATTAAAACGAAGTACAAAACAAGAGGCAAATATTCCTCTTCAAAATTTAGCTGCTATGGTTGTAGAGCTTGAATTTATAAAAACAGGTATAGTTCCAGCTCAAGCAGAAAGAATGTTAAAAAGCATGAGGGAAGAGCTTCTTTCTTCAGAGTCAGAGTCAAAAATGATGATAAATACTTTACTAGAAGCTATTGCTTTTAATGGAGGAGACCCTGTTAAAGTATATTCATTGGCTGTTGAGCATGGGTTATGGAATACAGAAACTGCATCATTTTCTGAAGGCTTAAAAGAAACTCAATTAAAAGGTATAATGTCAAATCTTTTAAAGACAGCTAAGAGAGACTGGGGGATAGAAGCTGATGCTATAAAAGAACTTATGGAGTCAAGACAAAAATCCGATTCGTTAAATCAATCTCCTGATGGATATAGAACTGTTACTTTATCTCATTTAATTAATAAAGAAAATGGATATAAACTAGATGGAAAATTTGAAGATAATGCGTCATCAGGGAGTACACACTCTCAACAAATAAAATCTATATTTTATAGTAAAAAATATAAAAATGGTGAAGATATAGGTGGATTTTTAAAAGACCTTGAGAATAATATTATAAAAAATAATGATAAATTATTTGGCGAAGAAGTTGAGGGTAGATTAAAAAATAAAGATGAACTTGTTGGTCAGCTAAGCAAAGCTATGTTAGATATTATTTCTAGTAGAAACATTAGGAAAATAACATTTTCCCAGCTAGAAAGTAAAAATAGCACATGGAATGATGGTGTAGTTAAAGAGTCACCTGCTATGAGGCTTGTATCAGAAGCAACTGGAGAGGTAAGGTTTGGTGTAGAGACTGGAAATATAACTATGATTGAATCTAGTGGTATGGGAAGAGACGGAAAGATAGTTAATCTATCCGATAGAGGATTCTATGAAAGCGTTATAGAGAATATGTTTCAAGGCAATTATAATGCTAACTGGGCAGAATTTGGGGATGCTGGTATATTTGCTCAAGCTCAAATGGGAAGAGGAATTGGTAATACTCCATATATATTGTGGAGACTGGGCTCAAGTGATTGGGCTTATGGCATAGAAAAGGGTAGAATAGATGCAATTGGTAAGAATTATTATGAATATATAAAGCAAAAACAAAAAGATGGAATCTTAGACGCTAAACAAGTTGAAAAATTATTAGATGAAAATGGGATAACAGAAGTAGAAGGAGAATTTAAAAATATTATAGAACCTGCTTCTGCTGTTAATGCTAATGAACTAGTGCACAGAATGATGAATGACCTTGTTATAGGTAAGGTTGTAGGTGATAGATGGTTTACAGAAGATATGAGAAATTTTTCTGATGCAGATATGGCTAATCTAGTTAAAAGAGTCGGATTATTTAATAATATTAGTGGTAATAAATTATCATCTAGTGGTGTAAAAGAAATATCTAAGTATTTAGAAAAATCAGATAGCAAATTCGAAGGTAAAGATGACGTTGTTAAAAGATTAAAAGAGCTTGGAGATGGGAAATTAAACGAAGTTGTTATCGCTGATGAGGCAATGAACAGAGATGGTAAGTTAGATAAGATAAAT
>Ga0098052_1002686_pt1 | contig 10714 bp, 7 predicted proteins | sample 15_taG_FD_81591 | JGI IMG/M metagenome (GOLD analysis project Ga0098052, IMG submission 81591) | Marine viral communities from the Subarctic Pacific Ocean - 15_ETSP_OMZ_AT15312 metaG | ecosystem: Environmental > Aquatic > Marine > Oceanic | place: Pacific Ocean | collected 2015-01-18 | reverse complement strand
GCATCCCCGCTTTTCCAGTCCCGGCGGGTAATCAGCTGCATCATCGCACCAATCATCACCCGGCTGAATGCGGTTTGGGTGGCCGGTGTGTCACCGCCCATTTGACCGACAATGAAAATGGATACCGGTCCCCCCGTCAGATCATCCATACCAAATGTGCTATTGCTGACGACACGTGCAATCGCCGGATTGTCAAAATCGGCCGTTGCCATCCGGCACGCCTCGATAATCGACATCCGCTGATCTTCGGTCATATCAAGGATCGTCAGGGCGATATCAGAAATCCTGCCATCTGCGGATTCAATCCCCATCAGATCCTCAAGTATTTTATAGAAACGGTGCGATGGCATGACCAGGTTACGGCGAACTTCGGCAAGGCTTCTGCTTTCTTTCAGGCTGGTTTGCATTGTGTAAACAATGAACCCCTGCAAAAGGGTGCGTGCCGCGCGGGTTTCCTGCTCGTCCAGTTCCTGTACAAATGCCGGTGCCAACAATGTATCGGCAATCAAACCGGCATCGGCAATTAATCCTTCGCCCTGCTGGCGTATAAAATCGCATGGATTGAACTGATCGGTTTCTGCGCCGGCCTGACCATGCGGATCAATCACGATGATCCGCTGCCCAAGTTTTTTGCGGCGCTCATGCACCGCACGATAGATGCTGCCATAACGTTCATAAACAAACAGCGCACCAGTATGGAGCAAGGCGTTTGGCTCCGCCGAAGCGCGATAATATTCTTCCGGCTTGCTGGCGAATGTTATCACTCGGCGCAATCCCGATGCCCCGATCAGGCGCTTTTCAGCCCCCCAGCGTCCCAGAACGATTGACGGCTTGGGATCAAGAAGCTTTCGCGCTTCCAGGTCTTCGGCCTTGGCCCATTGGCCCTCGGCTTTCAACTTGGCCGCTACCATTGGTGATACAGATTGTTTTTTCTTCGACGGGGATGATTGCGCACGATTAAGCACGATCACAACCAGCGGCAGGAACATCGGAATGATAAAACAAACCGCCCCTAACAAAGCCAGCTCATAATCACCGTTAAAAACGCCAAGCGCGACAACCATAGCGCCAAGCGCCCACAGCAGTACCATGATGACGCGGAACAAGCCTGCCCCCATCATTCAACCCCCAAGAATGTTTACCTGTCTTTTAGCGAAGAGACCCCAATGCATTAAAATGCCTTTCGATCCTCCAGCAGGTCATACTTCCATCAAGTGATAGCAGTTAAAATCTGCAGTTGCATCATATTAACTATTTATGGATGCGGGGTTTCACATCAAGAAGTCCAATTGACAGCACCGTAAATAAAGCTGTGGCAACGTGGCACTTCGAGGGCCCGGAAACAACAAACCCCGCGGGATTTCTCCGGCGGGGTCTGTTGTAATCGTGACAAGCCAAATGATCAGGCGGAAACCGGTTCCGCTGATTTGTCTTCGCTTGTACCTTCATCGCCATCTTCGCGACCGGCAGCACGGCTGCGGCCACGACGCGCTGTCGGATGACGGCCACGTGTGCGGCTTGTTCCGGCAGCAGCTTTGCGCGGTTTCTTTTCTTCGCCGTCCGCCGACGTATCGGTATCAGCATTGTCAGCTGGGCCAATATCCAAAGATGGCTGATCGCTGTCTTCGGATGCGGCTTTTGGCGGGCGACCACGCGGCGCAGCACGGCGTGCACGCGGTGCACGTTTTACCGGTGCAGCATCACCATCGTTGTTGTCCGTGGAAGAAGCAGCAGAAGAAGCTGCAACATCATTGCTATCGGCCGAATTGGTGCCGGTATCATTGGACGTATTATCTGCCGACGCCGCAACATCATCCTGATTGACAGAATTGTCGCTGCTGTCGTCCCCATTCTGGTTCTCGCTGCGCTCGTCACGGTTCGGGCGGTTGTTACCCCGATCGTTACGGTCATTGCGATCATTTCGCTGCGGACGCGGGCTGTTATTGTCGCCACGCTCTTCACGACGCTGGTTTTCCCAGTCAATCGCGGCTTGCAGGATACGATGATAGTGTTCCGCATGCTGGTAATAGTTTTCAGCAAGGACCGGATCGTCAGTACAATCCTTCGCCAGCGAAACGTATTTTTCGTAAACCTGCTGGGCGTTTCCACGAACGCGCCCGTCCGGACCGTTACTGTCAAAAGTCTGAAATTTCGGATTTACAGGACGTTTATTCGGCTGCTGCCGACCGCGCGGACGCTTATTGTTGTTGTTGTTGTTGTTGTTATTTCTCATATCAACATGTCTTTGGTGTTGAAGGACAAATCCGGATTCATAAAGGAATCCCGGAACCACTCCGTCTGAAAAACATATTTCCCGCTAAACAGCACCGATTGAACGGCACTACGACAAACCTGCCGAAAACCTTAAAGGGAACGGAGATTCATTACTGTTTACAGGGGAACACGGCGCTTTCATAGCGCGTCGGGCACCCGGCCCGTAAAAAACAACCTATATGGCTTGACGCCTTATTCCAACTGTTTTTTTCAATGCCCGTATTTTTTTTGCAATGACGTGGCAGATCGGTCAGATCACACAGCGCCCGACAGAACAGCGGGTCTTTTTGGCTGCAACGCAGCGCACGATGCCCCCCAGATCCTCCCGATATTCCACGCCGACAAATCCGGCCTCGACCAAAAGACGGGCAACGTCTTCTTCCTGCCCTTGCCCGATTTCAAAAATCACGAATCCGGCCGGTTTGACGAGTGAAAATGCAACCTGTGACAGAATGCGATACGCACCAAGCCCGTCACCTTCATCGGTCAGCGCCATACGCGGATCATATTCGCGTACTTCAGGCGATAATATTTCCATATCTGCCCGTGTGATATAGGGCGGGTTGGACACCACCAGATCAAAACCTTCCTGGCGTTCCTCGTCCGTAATCGCACTGTCCCAGTCCGACACACGAAACTCAACCTGATCGCCAAGATCAAGGCGGTCGGCATTTTCGCGTGCGCAGGCAACTGCCCCCGCACTGATATCAACGCCAAGCCCACGGGCATTTTGCAGATCGCCGACGATGGATAACAACAGACATCCCGTGCCAGTTCCGAAATCAATAACCGTCGGCGCGTCGCGGTCTTCAAGCCAGTCCAAAGCCAGTTCGACAAGCGTCTCGCTATCGGGGCGTGGATCAAGGGTTTCGGGGGACAGCTTGAAACTGTGACGCCAGAAATCCCGTTGCCCCAAAATGCGTGATACCGGTTCGCGCTTCAAACGGCGTGCGACCATGTCCCGGAATTTTGCTGCACGGTCATTGGCAACCACATCCTCGGGCCATGCCGCAATCCGGCTGCCATCGACTTCTGCTGCGTCGGATAAAAGAATACGGGCATCCATTCGGACATTTTCGATACCAGCATCACGCAATGCGCCAACCGCCTCGGCCATCAGCGCGCCAAGGGTTACCGAGTTGTCGGTCGTGGTGGCATGGTCTGCCGTCATGGGATCAATTCTCGATCTCGGCCAGTTTCTGGGCCTGATCTTCCGCAATCAGGGCATCAATCATTTCATCAACCGACGGTCCGCCCGTAATGAAATCATCCAGTCGATAAAGGGTCAGGTTGATACGATGATCCGATACACGCCCCTGCGGGAAGTTATAGGTGCGGATGCGTTCAGAACGATCCCCGGAACCGACCTGCGATTTGCGGTCGGCTGCGCGCGCGCTGTCCTTGCTTTCACGCTCCTGATCATACAGACGCGAAAGCAGCATCTTCATCGCCTTTTCCTTGTTCTTGTGCTGCGACTTTGCTTCCTGGCTGGCGGCGACCACACCGGTCGGAATATGGGTGATACGCACCGCACTGTCCGTGGTGTTAACGTGCTGGCCACCCGCCCCTTGCGAACGATAGGTATCGATACGCAAATCTTTTGGATCGATATGGATGTCGACCTCCTCGGCTTCGGGCAGAACGGCAACGGTTGCCGCCGAGGTATGAATGCGCCCGCCACCTTCGGTCACGGGCACACGCTGCACCCGATGCACGCCACTTTCAAATTTCAGGCGCGCAAACACGCCCGAACCCGATACGTTGACGATGACTTCCTTGTATCCGCCAAGATCGTTTTCATTGGCGTCCATCTGCTCGAACTTCCAGCCGCGGTTTTCCGCGTAACGCTGATACATGCGATACAGATCGGCGGCAAACAGGGCAGCTTCCTCGCCACCGGTACCGGCGCGAATTTCAAGGATGGCGTTCTTTTCGTCCGCATCATCCTTGGGCAGAAGCATCAGCTTCACGTCATGCTCGGCCTTCGGCAGCGCGTCGAGGATTTCATATTTCTCGGCTTCGGCCATTTCGCGCATATCGCGATCAGAACCCGCATCGTCAAGAATTTCCTGCGCACCTTCCAGATCAACGCGAAGCTTTTTGACCTTTTCGACCGCTTCGACAATCGGGGACAGCTCGGCATATTCGCGCGACAGTTTGGCAAACGAGTCACCATCCACCGCTCCACCTGACAGCAGGGATTTGAGCTCGTCGAACCGGCGTACAACGCCATCAAGTTTACCGGGGTCCAGACTCACTCTTTTTCCTCCTTCGGGGGTTCATCATTCTGTTCGGCTTTGGTGCCATTCGGTTCGGACTGCAACGCGAACAAACGCGTCAAAAGCTTTTGCGCCTTCATCCATTCGACCGTTCCCGCACCATCCGTGGTTGCCGCAAGGTCTTTAAGCGCTTGGGTCGGTGCATGCAACAACCTATTGATCAAAAGCCGGGTTGCCTTTTCAGCATCACCGTGGCTCTCGCGCAGCGCATCATCACGCACCGTTTCGAAATGCGTTCTTAAATCCGCCATCGCCGGGATCGCGGCACGCTCGGCCCGGACACGGACGAAATGTTCAACCTCTTCCTCGATCAGCGCCCAGGCTTCGTCGGCCTTTTCTTCACGCCCGCCGCGCCCTTCGGCGGCAATTTTTTCAAGATCATCCAGCCGGTAAAAGAACACTTCGTCGATTTCGTCAACCTGCGGGTCGATATCACCGGGAACGGCGGTATCGATCATCAGAACCGGCCGATATCGTCTACGTTTGATTGCGGCAAGGGCGCGCGTTTTGTCAATAATATAGCGGCGCGATCCACCCGCGGTCAGAACCATGTCCGCCTCGGCCAACAAGCGATCCAGATCATCAAGTTCGGACCAGTGGCAATCAAGGCGGCGCGCCACAAGACGCGCCCGTGCCGCCAGCCTATCGGTCACAAGAACCCGACCCATACCGCGTTCGGCAAGGGATGCGGCAATCAGTTCGCCCATGTCCCCGGCACCGGCCAAAAGCAATGTGCAGTTGGCTATATCACCATGCAGGTCACGCGCAACAGACTGTGCAGCCGCGGCAATCGAAACCGCCCCCTGCCCGATCCCCGTCCGGCTGCGCACCTTTTTGGAAATGGCATAGGCCGTCTGATAAACCAGTTCCAGTTCGCGTCCGACAAGCTGATGCTGCCGTGCGATCCGGTGGGCATCCTTGACCTGTCCGAATACTTCCGGTTCGCCAATCACCAGACTGTCTAGCGACGCGGCAACCGCAAACACATGGCGCAACGCATCACGCCCGGAACGGATATAAAGCTCGCTTGCCAGCTTGTCGCGATCAATATCCGCCCAAAGCGCCAAAAGATCGATCAACCGTTCCCGGCCGCGTTCGGCTTCGGACGCAAGCAAATGGATTTCAGTGCGGTTGCAGGTCGAAACCACGATCGCCTGCCCCAAACGGGCCTGCAAAATCGCCGACAGGAACTGCGGCAGGCGGGCTTCGTCGATGAACAGACGGTCGCGCGTATCCTCGCTGGAGCGCCGATGATTGGTCCCGATCACCATCAGGCGATCCAGTGGCCAGTCTCCGGCTTCTTCACGCGCGAATGCGTCTGTCACCCTGCACTTACCTTTTGCCGATTACGCCTGCAAGCTGATCAAGTGCGATTTCCTGCTGCTCGCCACTGTCAAGGTCGCGCAGCTGTGCAATCCCCTTGGCTAGTTCGTCATCGCCAAGAATAACCGCAAGATGCGCATTGGCCTTGTCCGCACGCTTCATGCGCTTTTTCATGTTACCGGCATAGCCAAGCTCGACCGCGATCCCCGCCTCGCGCAAGGTCTGCGCCATCGTGCGGCATCGTGCCTCGGCAGCATCCCCCATCGGGATCAGCGCAACCGGGCGCGGTGCTGCCGGGGCTTCACCGACCATCAATGCCAAACGTTCAACACCGGCAGCCCAGCCAACGCCAGCCGTCTGCGGGCCACCCATGGTCGAAATCAGGCCATCGTAACGGCCACCGGCCATCACGGTTCCCTGTGCACCAAGGGTGTTGGTTGTGAACTCGAAACAGGTATGGCAATAGTAATCCAGACCACGCACCAGACGCGGGTTCAACTCATACCCGATCCCGATATCACCAAGTCCACCAGTCAGCGACTTGAAGAATTCCTGACTGTGTTCATTCAGATATTCGGCAAATAGCGGTGCATTGGCCACAAGCTCCCGGTCGCCTTCATCCTTGGAGTCAAGGATACGCAGCGGGTTCTTTTCAAGACGCGCCCGGCTATCTTCCGACAGCCTGTCGAAATGTCCCTTGAAATAATCGACCAGAACATCGCGGTACGCAGCCCGGCTTTCCGGGTCGCCAAGGGTATTGAGCTCAAGCGTTATGCTTTCCCAAAGACCAAGGCTTTTAAGGATATGCGCGCCGTATGCGATCATTTCGATATCGCCCGCGACCTGCTCGACGCCCAGAAGCTCCGCACCGATCTGGTGGAACTGGCGCTGGCGGCCTTTCTGCGGGCGTTCATACCGAAACATCGGACCGTAATAGGAAACCTTGACCGGCGACATCTGCTGCATGCCATTCGAGATATAGGCACGTGCAATCCCGGCCGTGCCTTCGGGGCGTAGCGTTATCTGTTCGCCGCCGCGATCTTCAAAAGTATACATTTCCTTGGTTACCACATCAGATGTGTCGCCAAGGGTCCGGGCAAAGACCTCTGTAAACTCAAAGATTGGCGTAGTCATGCGGTGGTAACCATACAACTCGCCAATGTCGCGCGCGACCTGCGCGATATGATCCTGCAGACGGTTCTGTTCAGGCAGAAGGTCATGCGTGCCACGGACGGGTTGAAGCGATGCCACTTTGGGGTCTCCGATCTAACTTGAATTCCAGATATTTGCGCCAAAATGATCGGCCCAAATTCATATGAACATGAAAATAGCTTTCCACCCGGACGGCGGAAAGCCAAAATTCGTCAATTCTGCTACGCTATTCTGCCGCGGCCAGCTTTGCCGCTTCTTCGGCTTCGATCTTGGCGGCGCGTTCTTCGACCAGTTCGACGATATGGTCGACCATTTTTTCGGTGCTGATATTGTGATCCGGGCGACCGGAAATATACATCTTGTGGTTTCCACCACCGCCACCGGTAAGCCCGATATCGGTTTCACGCGCCTCGCCCGGGCCATTGACGATACAGCCAATGATCGACAACGAAATCGGCGTCGAAATGTGCGCCAGCCGTTTTTCAAGCTCCGCCACGGTATCGACAACGTTAAAGCCCTGACGTGCACAGGACGGGCAGGAAATGATCTGCACACCGCGGGTCCGAAGGCCCAGAGATTTCAGAATGTCATAACCAACGTGGATTTCCTCGACCGGGTCTGCCGAAAGCGACACACGCAACGTATCGCCGATACCGGCCCACAGAAGGTTGCCCATGCCAATCGCCGATTTAACAGTACCACCGCGAAGGCCACCAGCCTCGGTAATCCCCAGATGCAAAGGATAATCGCATGCCTCGGCCAAACCGTAATAGGCGGCAACCGCAAGGAATACATCCGATGCCTTGACCGAAATCTTGAACTCGTAGAAATCCTGATCTTCAAGGATTTTGGCGTGGTTCAACGCACTTTCGACCATCGCCTCCGGGCAGGGCTCGCCATAACGTTCCAGCAATTCCTTTTCAAGCGACCCGGCATTGACCCCGATACGCATCGAACAGCCGTGATCCTTTGCCGCCTTCACGACTTCACGTACACGATCGGTCGATCCGATATTGCCCGGGTTGATCCGCAGGCACGCTGCACCGGCTTCGGCGGCTTCGATGGCACGTTTGTAATGGAAATGTATATCGGCGACGATCGGGACATGCACCTGCTTGATGATGTCCTTAAGCGCCGCGGTCGACTCCCGATCCGGGCAGGAAACACGAACAATATCGGCACCTGCTTCTTCAAGGCGCAGGATCTGATCCACGGTCGCAGCAACATCGGTGGTCAGGGTATTGGTCATCGACTGCACCGAAATCGGCGCGTCTCCACCAACTTCCACATTACCAACGCGGATCTTGCGGCTTTTGCGGCGTTCAATATCTCGATAAGGGCGGACGCTCATTTCCGGTTCCAAGCAAATCTGTGTCTCTAGGCCGACTATATAGCTTATCAAGTGCCAATTAGAAACCGTTGCCTTACGGTTTTTCCGTCAGATTTTGCAAAGCTGTCATAAAAAAAGCGGCCTGATATGGCCGCTTTCCTCAAAATCTTTGGGGCCCTCATGATAACGAGAGGGCATCGGCACTACTGTGCCGGTGCCGCACCGGCCCCTTCAAGGGCCTCAACATCAAGAGAGAAGTCTGAAATCACCGCACCATATTCACCGACCGGCAAGGCTTCCTTGCCATCAATGCTGTAGGTAAGTGCCCCGGCATTACCGACTTCAAGCATCAGCCCGTTTTTATTGGGCACGCGATAGGTATCCCCCGCACTCAGCATCCGGGTCAGCAGGATGTTGCCATCACCTTCGCGAATGCGAACCCAACTGGTTTCGACCGCCTCAATGGTAACACGGCTATCAAGATTGACCGCACCAAACACACGCCCGCCACCAACTTCGTCAACAGCCGGTGCTGCCGGAACAGAAGCCGTTTCCGCCGCTGGTGCAACTGGTGCCGATGACGGCGACTGTGCGGTTGATTGTTCCGGTGCTTGCGCTGTCGGGGCAGGTGCTTCGGCAACTTCGTTCTGTGCCGCAGGTGTTTCTGCCGGTACCGTATCAGCCACTTGCGGGGCTTCTGCGGTTTCCGCCACCGGTTCCTGTTCTGTCACGACAGATGCAGGTGCATTTGAATCATCCGCTGGCGCTTCCGCCGTTTCGGCAGGTTGCTCTGCCGATGCGGATGGCTCGACTTCTGCCGCACGGGCATCCGCCGCATTTTCAAGATTGCGTTCCGGAACGGCCTGCTCACCACCCGACGTATAACTTGCAAGACGTTCAGGCAGCGGATCAACGAGATCAGCAATCGTTTTGCCCTGGCTCGACAAGTAATACCAGCCACCATAGGCACCGATACCAAGCAATGCCGCAATCAGAAGAACCGCTCCACCGGGAACGCGACTTTCCTGAACAGGTTTTGGGAAACTAAGCTCGCTTCGGGCTGCGGGCGCATTGCTTTCCACGCGGAAACGCCGCACGATTTCTGCCCCGTCAAGTCCGAGATGTTCGGCATAGGCTTTAACAAAGCCCAAACCATACGGGCCACCGGGCAACACCGAATAATCGCTGTTCTCGATCGCCTCAATATAAATCTTGCGGATACGCAATAACTGACAAACGTCTTCCACGCTCTGACCAAGGCCGTTCCTGGTATGGCGCAAGAGGCGTCCTACCTCGGTCTGGTCAGCGGAATTACCGGTATCTGCTTCCATCTTAATGTCATTTGACGGCCCATTTCCAGGCAAAGGCCTGAAACGCAAGCGCCCCCCGGATTGCTCGTCCAAATGATCTTCCTTTCGCTTTCCGATCGCCAACTCCGCACCCCCACGTTACGATCTAGCAATAAAAATAGCAGAATCCCCACCAAAAGCGATTGTTTTTAAAGTTTTACACCGTGATCTATTGCGAAAGCCTTAAGACGCGATCGCAATGACTTGGTCGAACTTCCCATCACCGACAGGACATATCCCTCAACGCTTCTCACATTCAGGCTCCGGACCATTTCCTTTACAGGACCGATAGAAGCCGGGGCCATGGACAAGCGGCGAATACCCAATCCGATCAGGGCCATCGCTTCAAGTGGTCGTCCGGCCATCTCGCCGCAGATGGTCAAACGCACATTCCGTTCGTCACACAATGTGACAAGCTGCCGCATAAATGCAAACACACTTGGCGAAAGTGTATCATATCGCCCTTCCAACCGCGGGTTTCCACGATCAGCAGCGAACATGAACTGCAGCAGGTCGTTGGTTCCAACCGACAAAAAGTCGACACGCTCCAGAAGCGCCGGTGCCTGCCATATCAGCGCCGGAACCTCCAGCATCGCCCCAACCTCGACCCGGTTCGGTACATAGCCGCGTTCTGCTTCGCGTTTCAACTGCTGATCCAGAAGCGCCCTTGCCTGGTCGAACTCTGCGACTTCGGCAATCATCGGGAACATGACATACAGGTCCCGCTCATGGGCGGCCCGGATCAACGCGCGCAACTGATGAACAAGCACTGCAGGCCGATCCAGCGTAATGCGGATCGAGCGCCAGCCCATCGCCGGGTTCTCTTCTGTCATATCCTCCCAATAGGGCAACAATTTGTCACCCCCGACATCAAGCGTCCGAAACACGACCGGACGACCTTCCGCCTGCTCAAAGATCCGGGTGTACAGCCGGGTCTGATCGCCAATATCCGGCATGGCCGATCTGACCATAAATGGAATTTCCGTCCGATAAAGCCCGATCCCGTC
>Ga0098052_1002682_pt1 | contig 10722 bp, 18 predicted proteins | sample 15_taG_FD_81591 | JGI IMG/M metagenome (GOLD analysis project Ga0098052, IMG submission 81591) | Marine viral communities from the Subarctic Pacific Ocean - 15_ETSP_OMZ_AT15312 metaG | ecosystem: Environmental > Aquatic > Marine > Oceanic | place: Pacific Ocean | collected 2015-01-18 | reverse complement strand
ATTAGTGTATAGCACACCAGCATCAAAAACACATAAGTTTAACATAGGTGGAACACCAGAATTAACTATTTCTAACAGCTACATTAGTGCATCATCAAAAAGAATAACTAATGTGACAGACCCAACTTCAGCTCAAGATGCAGCAACCAAAGCGTATGTAGATGCTGGTGGTGGAAGTAGTTGGAATGGAAATGCCACAGGAGACTTGGACATGAATGGAAACGACATTGATACTGACGGTGGTGATATTGATATGGATAATGGTAATCTTACTGATGCAAATCAAATTGATGCGACAACAATCACAGGAACAAACGGTGTTTTTACAGCACTATCTGTTTCTGGAACAGCATCTTTCAACTCAACTATGAATTTAGGAAATAGTAGTGGTGATGATATTAATTTGAAAGGAAAATTAGATGTCATAAATAATCACTCAACAATAACATTAGGATTTGCACCACTTCCAACAGGCTATATAACAATAAACATTAGTGGATCATCTAAACGTCTGTATTACTATGATGGTTAGTTACGTTTTTATATGGGATTAACGGTTTAGGATTATGGGATTATTAGGATACCTAGAAAATTTAATAAACAACGCTGAAACAAAAATAGCACAGCTTGAACAAGTAGTTCAACAGCAACAACAAAGAATACAACAGCTGGAAAAAAATACAGTAACAGAAGTTGTAGAGTTAGAAGATAAGTAAGTTTTAATGATTGAATTAGAGTATATTCTAGGGTACAAAGAAGAACCAGATAAAACAAAACGTATGTTGTTTAGGCAAATTATAAACGAGCATCATAAATATAAAAAATATAGTGACTATGTTGGGAGGACATTAAACTATTTTGTAAAAAAAGACGATAAGATAATTGGGTGTATTGGTGTTGGGTCAGGTGTATTAGCATTAAAACATAGAGATGATTACATAGGTTGGGACAGAAAACAACGATTAAAGAACTTAAGGCATATAGCAAATAACTATAGATTCTGTATGATAGAGCAGGGGTTTGGTAGTCAAGTTCTTAGTTTATTAGTAAAAGAAGCAAAAAAACATTGGATGCAAAAGTTTGGGGATAGGCTTGTTTTATTAGAAACAATGGTTCAACCACCATTTACAGGTGTGGTATATAAAGCAGCAGGGTGGGATATGTTAGGAATGACCAAAGGGCTGTCATTTAAATCAAGACCGTCAAAATCATTATTATTAAAAGGGTCTAAAAAAAGAGCAGCGTTAGTTGCAAAGAATAGTTATGAGAAAGGCAATTATAAATATTGTGGTGATAAACAATATCAAGATACAAAGAAGGTAACACCAAAATTTATATTTGTCAAACCTGTTTATAAAAACTGGAAGGATATATTAAATAAAAATTGACATATATAATAAAAACAACAGATAGGCAGACAGCAAAACCGTTTGTAGAACAACACCACTATACAGGCTCTATTGGTAAAACCAGTCTTATATGTGGTTTATATGATAACGGTGTTTTATCAGGTATTATAACATTTGGTCAGGTTAGCGGAAGATTGTTAGCCCAAAGCATATGGGAGGGTGGAACACAATATAATACATTTGAATTTCTTAGAATGTGTGTTTTAGATGATTGTAAGTGTCCTAGAACATTCTTTATCAGTAAGTCTATTAGTATATTAAGAAACACCCACCCAGAGATAAAATGTCTTGTTTCGTTTGCTGATCAAACAGAAGGTCATTTTGGTATAGTATATCAGGCTGCAAGTTGGTTGTACTGTGGTAAAACAAAGAATAAGTATCACTATATTAAAGACAAAAAAAGAGTCAACAAAAGAGTGGTATGGGATGCAGCAAAAAAACATAACACGACTGAAAAAGAATATGCTGTTATTCATAATTATGAAAAGATACCTGAACTTCCAAAATTTCGTTATATTTTCCCTTTAAAGAAAATTAAATTAAAGTTGGAACCACAAGAATACCCAAAGGCATAGATTTATAAATAGATAAAACATATATTACTTAATGAGTGTACAAGAAATTCTATCAAAAGAAACAACACGCTGGAAATACAAAGAGTGCCAAGAAATAATTAATTCTTCTGAAGCAACTGCAGACCAAAAGGTAACTGCACAACAACGAATGGAATCAATTAAACAATGGCTAGACCAAAAAAACAATGGGGGAACAACCAGAGCAACAACTCAAAGTTTGAACCCACAAGCTCAACCAAAGGTATGTTCATGTGTCAACCTAGCAAAGATTGACCTAAGTGCAACACAGATAGACGCATTAACAAAACAAGCAAAAGAACACCTTGCAGTTATTTTAGTGCAGTATCACGTGGTTGAAGAAGAATTAAAACTTCATGGTCTTAACAATCCACCAACAGTGGGTATGTTTGTAAAACTCTTACGTGACATCGAATAGTTAGGTTTTTATAGCCTAACCACCCTATTATTTTTATGGATTTTAGTTTAGAAGACCTACCGGGCATAGGACCAACAAAAGCAAAGCGATTAAAAGAGAATGGTGTAACAAGTCCTTTAGATTTTATAATTAGAGGTGCAAGAGAAATCAGCAGACTTACTGATATAACACCATCAACCACCGCCAAGATGATTAAACAAATTAGAGAAATGTTAGCAGAAAGTGGAACACCTATTCAAGTTGACAGTATAGAAACACTAAGAGAATTAAAGAAAACACAGAAACGATATTCTGTAGATGTAGATGAGATAGACAAAGCAACCAGAGATGGTTTTGAAACCCAATCAGTATATGAGATATATGGTGCCGAGGGTGCAGGTAAAACACAGTTAACATTTTCATTGACTTCTGCAGTTATGGCTAAAAAAGAATCAGTTTGGTTTATAGACTGTGAGGGAACATTTGATGAAGAAAGACTAGAGGAAATATGTATTAACAGAAACGTTGAATATGATACAAACTTGGTAAAATATAACCTAGTTACAGACTCTGAAGATTTGTTAGAAATTATTAATACAAAAGGACTAGAACATGTTATTGATGGTGATGTTAGAATTATAATAATAGATGGTCTGGTAGGATTATTCAGGATGCTTTATCATGGTCGTGGTGAATTGGCAGAACGTCAGGATGTATTAGAGCAAATACTAATTAAACTAAGAAATCTGTCTGTATATGGTAATTGTTGTGTTATACTAACTAATCAAGTTATGTCTAATCCTGATCCATTTGGTGCAAAAGAGAAAGCAGTAGGTGGTCACGTATTAGGTCATTCGGTAAAGTATATCTATGCTATTAGAAAAGGACTTAAAAATAATAGAGTTTTATCACGTGTTAAATCACCAAAAGACCCACAGGGAGACTTTACATTTTTCCTTAATGAGGAGGGTGTTTCATCTGAAGAGACTGTTAAGAAAAGTATTGCCAAAAAAAAACTTCAAAACCAACTGAATAATTCAGAGAGTACAAAGGATACGAGCCTATTGCTGGAATGAGCGACAAACGCTGGGCTAAACATTTTATGGAGCAGAACCGTAACAATCAATTTAGAAACGAGCAGGTAGAACTTTACAAACAACTAAGAGCCATCAGGGCAAATTCACGTCTTTTAATGGAGTATGAAATTAAATACAAATATGATGATGAAGAACGTACAGCCATAGTAGACATAGCAGATATATCAAAAAAAGAAGTGTTTAGAATTAATGGTCCTATTCATTCTTCGTCTGCAAAGAGGGTACTAAAAGACGAAATACAGAAAGAGGGGTTAGAGGCGTTGGGTTGGAAGGTTACTGATGTAGATACCGTTTACTAACATTACAAATTATATACATACACTACATACATTATACATACACTACATACCTTTTTAGTTAGGTTTAAATTACGAGAAAACTATATGACTACATGAATCATTTGACTCTATATGTAAGACCACATCAGATTAAAACACTAAAGAAGATGGATAAGTTACGTGGAACATCTTCTAAATCAGAGTTCATATTGAAGTCAGTGGAGTACATGATAGACACACATGAGAAGAACAAGGATATACTGTCACCAATAGACCTACCTACACTAGCAGATGATGTTGAGATATGGAAGATTTATTTTCATGGTATGTCACTGACGAACTTAGTGGATACCATTACGAAGTTGGAAAAACTTCAAAACCTTGCTAGATTGGAGGTTGGCGAACGATAATGTTAGACCGAAGTATTTTTAATCTAATACCACTAAGAGACAAGTCAAAATTACCTGCAGTAGCATGGGGTGAGTTTAAAGACAAGCGTTATAGCGGTGAATTAAACAGTGTTAATTATGCAGTAATATGTGGAAAGGTGTCACAATGTGTTGTTATTGATATTGACAGCCCAGAACTAACACCAGAGATATTCCAAGGTTGGGAAGATTTGAAGAAAAAAACACTTGTTGTTAAAACAGGATCAGGTGGGTATCACATCTATACCAAACCAAAAGACGGTAACTATCCACCTAAAATGCCACTAACTAATGACAAAGGACAACACATAGACATTCAATCTACAGGGTCATATGTGTTAGGACCGGGAAGCATACACCCTAATGGCAACCACTACGAAATAATTAGTAGCACTACTGAAGTAACAGAAATGGACATTGTTAGCTTTCTCAATCATCTAAAGAAGTGGGGGTTTAACACAGACCAAGGGGGTCTTAAAAGATTTGACGAAATAGCCAAAGGCAACCTTGGATCAGGTGAAAGAAACAACTCTGCGTTCAAATATGCAATCAACCTGTTAGAGAATGTTGGTATGGATGCAACCACCGCACATGCAGAGATGGAGAGATGGAACAAAACCAATAAACCACCAATGGATGAAAATGAACTAAAGAGTACATTTGAGTCAGCACTTAAAAAATTCACACGAAAGGTCACACCAAAGATAGAAACACCACCAGTGGGTCCTATCAAAATGAAAGACATATCAGCCAAGGATGAAGGAAAGACAATACTATTCAACGCATTTATTTCTGCTATGGATGAACATAGAACTGTAACAATAAAACTCACACATACATGTACCCGATGTGGTGCTAAAAAAACAGTCCAGTCAAATGGCTATGAAAACCCAAGAACACCAAGCTGTGATAAGTGCCACCAAGAAATGATACCTGATGAGGATACGAGGGAGACAGAGGACATTAGAACAATATTATTACAGGAACTACCTGACGAAGTAACCAACAACACACCAACCAAAAAAACCGCTAGAGTTAAAAGTGATTTAGCAAGACTTGTTTACATATCATCAAGACCAGTTTCTATTATTGGCAGATTCAGAAGTGTTAAGGTAAAAGGAAAAATGGAAAACGAGATTATCATTGAGGTTGAGAACTTAGATTATGTTGACGAGGATGTAATGTGTGTATCAACAACAAAAGAACTACAGAAAATACAAGAGAGGATAGACACCAAAGAAAACTTCTTTGATGACCTAGCAGATTCGTTTGCACCACATATTTTTGGTTATGATGATATTAAAAAGTCATGTCTCCTGTTTATGGTAGGGGGAGGAAACCTAAGAAGAAAGGACATCCATGTTATAATAATAGGAAACCCCGGAAGAGGTAAAAGTGAGATATTAAAAGAAGTTGGGTCATTAACCAAGAGTTCATATGTTAATGGTAAGTTGGCAAGTGGTGCAGGATTGGCAGCAGGTATGGTTAAACTATCAACAGGCAACAGTGTAGTACAAACAGGACCATTAACATTGTATGATTTTGTTCTTATAGACGAATTAGATAAAATGAGAAAAGATGACAGAGCAGCACTATTAGAAAGCATGGAGCAGAGAACAGTAAGCCTCCATAAGGCAGGTGTTGACTTGACAGTTGCAAGTAAAGCACGCATACTTGCTGCAGCAAATCCAAGACTTGGAAAGTGGAAAGAAGATATGGGTCTAGAACAAAACATAAACTTAGAGTCATTTCTTTTGTCAAGATTTGATCTAATATGGGGGGTAATTAGACAAAGTAGTATGGAAAGAGCAAAGGTTGCACATCACATTGTTACACAAAACAGAAAAGAGTTGGATGTGTTTTTGTCACATGAAGAGTTAAAACGATACATACATTACTGTGAAACACTAGAGCCAATACTTAGTGATGGTGCCTCAAAATTCTTAGAAGATTTTTACATAAGAACAGCAGAGTTTGTTGAGAGAAATAACCCAGAGTCATTACCATTAGAAGAGAGACAACTAGAGGGTCTTATAAGACTGGCAACAGCACATGCAAAACTACACCTAAAGGACACCGTTGAGGTAATAGACATGCAGGAGGCAGTGAGACTGTATGAGGAGAGTCTACATAGTTTTGGAATACAAACAAACGAGGGTGGATACCAGATGGATTTAAGAAGCCCAGCAGCAAACAAAGAGGAGGCATTTTGGGGTGCAGTCAATATGATTTCAGACGACCAGAAAAACTTTAGGCAAGACGAACTACTAATAAAACTAAAGGAATACAAGTTCTTTAAAAACATACATCAGGCTAAACAATACATGGATAACATGATAGCAAAATCAAGGATACTACTGAATGAAGATGGGAGTTATAGAGTCAACAAACTTTAACCCAAATACAAAGGGTAAAAGTAGGGATGTGCTTATAAGAAAGTTATACCTACACTTTGGTATGGAATACAAAGGAAATAATTCACAGAACAGAATAGAGAAGGCATTTGAGATTTTTATAAAAAATCAAGTGCATCTATTTAGCGACAATCCTAACCATGCAAGAGTGGAGGGAAGTAACGGTCGTGAGTACAAAGTTGTACTTAGTAGAAACACCTGCACATGTCCAGACAAACAACACAATCTAAGTGCAGAAGAAAAATGCAAGCACATCAGAGCAACAGAGATTGCAAGAGATGAGCAATTAGAACTTCTACCAAAAGAGGTCTTAGCACAAATAGCATACTTCAGAAAGAAGGAGGTCACAGCATGAGCACCAGAACAAAATGCACAGGAACAAGACCCTGTAGGGAATGTAAAGAATTACAAAAACTTGGTGTGATTCTCCGCAAGAACTACAAACACACAGTAAGTAATGACCCACCAGAGCCATCCCAACACGATGCACATTTACGCAGAGCAAGAATAGTGTGTCCTGTCAAAAACATCGAAATACCACCAAAGTTCAAGAGAGGTAAGAGGGTATGATACGAGTGAAAGAGGAACAACCAAAGTGTGAGTTTGGTCATTGTGAACACCCACCAGAGGATCACCACGAGGGTACCTGTTGGAAAATCATAAGACCAGAACTAAAAGATGAACCAACAAACAGAAAATACTGTGATTGCTGTGTAACAATGGAACCAAGAAGCAAGAAGAGTATCAAAGGATGGCAAGAGATTGCTCACTATGAAGGCAACGGCTGGATGGAGGCAGAGCCATGTCTTGAATGTAGCAAAAACGATGACAAAATACCATCAGGTCTTATCATAGTATGTGTAGACCCAAAATCAAAAATTGGTAAACCAAAAGAATGTCCAACATGCCTTGGTAAGGGAACCACAGACATGATGGCTACAATGGAATGTCAAAAATGTAAAAAGGTGTCTCTCATAAGAACAGACATAAAACTATGTTTGGCATGTGAAGAGAGACCAATAAAACCAGTAAACTATTACACTGGTAAGGAAATAGAGAAAACTCTCATTGAGGCACAAAACACATCCATGATAGCACAAAAACTGTTTGATGAGAAGCAAGCCAAAAGAGATGCCAAAAAACAAGGTTCTGTTCAAGAAACACAATATATAAATAAGGTGTAAACAACAACCTTATATATAATGGCAGAGCTTGAGGAGATTGTTCCCAGACGTGACTACAAGCTCCAACCACAACTTCGTAAAAAATGTACGAAGTGTGGGGGCATCCTTACTTTATTAAGCCATACTGCAACATTGAGTCAGTGGTGTAATTCATGCAGAATTATTTTTAATATACAGAGAGCCTGTAGTTACTGCGATAAAGTTTATGAATATGATGATTTAGATTGTAAAATATGTGATATAGAGATTGAAGCACTGGCTGATGCAGAGGTGGGTGTTGAAAGGAATGAGAAAACAATAAGGCGAATTAATAGAAAATACAAACGTGGTGAAATTTCAGAAATTGATTATCAGACACAAAAAGAGTTAAGCAAGGAGGAAATTGAATTATGTACAAAAGAGGCAGAAAGAATAAGGGAAAAACGAGGAATAGAGACACATTCAGAGAATCAAACGCAAAAGCAGTAGCGTGGCTCCATGCACATGGATACAAGCAGGTCCTATTAAGAACTCATTGTAGGCATAAGGATTTTGTATATGCAACTAAATTTTATAAATATTTGTCAACAGATTATTGGAATCAATGGGATGGCATGTGTTTTGATAGGCATGGTAATCTGTGGTTCATTCAAATTAAAACATCTGGTTTCCCAAAAGATGGGGGTATTTTGGACTGGATGGAGGGTAAAAAAGGCATTAGAGCACTATCCATTCATTTTAAGCCAAAAACAGCACTACGCTTCTATTATAATATTTAAATGCTAGGAAAGGTAATGTAATCTATGGCATACTTCCAGTTTACGAAGGTAAAGGAAATATTGGGGCAGACAGGCACAAGCAACGATAATAAGATTCAAAACTATGGTGATATGGCTGATACCTATATTAATTCATATCTAACAGACGTTAGGAATATAGAAATACCTGTGACAGCATCTGATTTTTCATCAACTGCAGAATTTAACGTATTATTAGATATAGCAAATCAACTATGTGTGGCATATTTTTATAAATTTGAATCAGGAGACACCAGTACAGCAGACCAAGCAGAGGCAGTATGGTTAAGGTTCTTCACATCCAAATGGCAGAGACCAAGGTTCAAGGCTAGAGGTGCTGAATATTGAATTACGAGTTTTGGCTAGTGGGTGACGGTGGAAATCTATCTGATGCATTACTATTTACTACATTTTTAGAAGCATGGAGCAGACCTACACAAGGGCAGCAAATAACAATAAAGAACAAACTATTTGAGGTTGTTAGATGTGAACCAGCTAGTAACCCAGACAATCAATTAGTAAAATATTTTGTTGCACCATACAATGCACAGAGCCCATTCAAAGCAGGTATGCCTCATAAAGAAGGAATAGAAGTAATTTAGTATAGTTTATATTGAAGAAAGTGGTATGATATTTCAATGGTGAAACCAAATCAGTTTGGTAATTACAAGCGTCTTTTGAGTCTTGATAAAATAAAAACTAGATTCCAACTACATCAAAAACTACATGATTTTGAGGTAGATCAATTATTTGAAGACGTAAAGCACAAACCATTCACTGACATTCAATACAGATATTTAGAAAAGGGAATAAGATACCAAGGTGTTATAGACATCGAGACATCTGATTTTAATCCATACAAGAACTTCATTATAGGATATGTGATTGTTATAAGAGATGTTGTAACAGGCAAGGAGACACTAATTGCAGATAATATAGAAAAGAAGGACATAGCAGCAGCAGTCAAGAACGACTCATTTGATTTTGACAAGAGATTATTAGAAGGATTAGGTGAAAACATGGCAAGATGTGACCATTTAGTGGGGCACTACAGTTCAAAGTTTGATATTCCATACATCAGGTCCAGACTATTATTGACAGACCAAGAGCAATACATACCACCATACGGTCAACTAAGATTCGGTGATACATGGAGAATGATGAAGAACAGCATCAAAGCACCACGTAACACATTAAAGAATCTAGCAATATACACCCATACTAAAGACCAAAAGACCCACGTAGATTACGAACATTGGCAGAGAATATGGTTCAAAGACTCACCATTGTGGGATAGAAGCATGAAGTATATTATGGATCATTGTATTTTTGATGTCAAGATGACAGTAAGAGCATTAAAGAAGATAGAAAAATTCAACAACATTCCAATGGCGATGGTATGACAGACGAAACACCGACAGTACCAACAATACCAAACGAGGTACAGATTGAGATTAATGACAACACAACTGCATACAATCATAATATTTCAGTAAGAATTACTGATGGAAGGGGGGTAATTAACCCAGAAGAACTGTCAAAAATAGCATTACAACGTGCTAAAGAAGCAAGGGATATAGTAAAAGATGGCTTTAACAAGTAGAGAAGGATTTGCAGGTTGGTATGCAGCGTTCATAATGGCTCATACAGTATTAGATGTTGATTTAGAGGATATGGGTGAGGAGTTTAAAATGATGTTTAACAGTGTAATAGATACAGTATGGCAATCAAAATACCCAGACTTAACTCATGAAGATGTACAGGAATTAAAAGAAGACCTTAACATGGAAATGATGCAGATACAAACAATACTGGATGAAGCAATCAAATCCCATAAGATGGGCGAGAGAGTTTAACTCACCCTAATAATAGGGGGAAAGGTATAGATGTTCTTATATACATGTATGACCAACTCTCTGTATGACAAATCAAAAATGGCAACTCTGGAACGGCGAAGAAGATGAACCAATATTAGTAGCAGAATTTGATACAAAGAACGATGCAATACGTCACGCAAAGTGGTTAGAAAGTTTGGATGGGAAAAGTATATCATTTCATTACAATGCCAGCTTTAATATTTGGTCAGGTGATTATAGCGGAACTGGTTATACAGTATCAAACCATGGCTTTCCACAATAAACGTCTT
>Ga0098052_1002677_pt1 | contig 10726 bp, 13 predicted proteins | sample 15_taG_FD_81591 | JGI IMG/M metagenome (GOLD analysis project Ga0098052, IMG submission 81591) | Marine viral communities from the Subarctic Pacific Ocean - 15_ETSP_OMZ_AT15312 metaG | ecosystem: Environmental > Aquatic > Marine > Oceanic | place: Pacific Ocean | collected 2015-01-18 | reverse complement strand
TTCCGGCATGTCAGAAGATCAGGTTATACCGACCTGGCCAGAAGGCGTGGACGGCCCGGCATTGACGGTGGGCATGGTTAGGGCCGCCCACGCCAGATATTCGGTGCCGGATGATACTTTGAGAGACGCATTCATATCAGGAATTCGATATTGCGCAGTTAATTGGGCTGACAGAGACGACCTTTACTCTGATGTCCACTCAGAGGCTTTCAGAAAAGGGATGGAGTCACGCATCAAGAGGATGATCACAGCAGCACAGCAAGGGGGCAACTCATGAGCAACTTCACATCAAAAGCCTACCACCCCATGACCGGAGCGCTGGAGACAGTGGGCATGCTGGACAACTATTTCGGCCATGGCGAGTACGGCGTCAAATTTCCTGACGGTGATATTTTTCGTGAGGCAGATGTTGAGTTTCCGGTGGAAGAGGATGACAAAAAGACCGTTAAGGAGGGTGTTGAGTCGTGAACACAGAAACTATGAGTAAGCTTTTCTTGGAGTTGAGTCAGTTTTTACCTGATACAAAAACAGCGAGAGAGCTGCAATTAGAAAAGAGGCTTCTGGCTAATGAAGATATGGTGACCATTGGTCGCTTGCTTTTGCATGATACAGATAAAGGTTGGGCAAAAATATCATCAGGCTTGTTTCAGAATTTTACCGGTGGCCTTAGCAGCTTCAATGTTCGCCATGATGATGGGGCTGAATATCGCATCAGTTTTAAGATAGAAGAGATCGAAACAGAGAGTGACGGATCATGAAAACCATCAAAGTCAAAACCAGCGAACTGACCGGGGCTGCGCTCGATTGGGCGGTGGCTGAAGCTGAAGGTTTGATGCCATCAAAGAACTGGACCGGGATGTATTACAGGCCGTCTACGGACTGGGGTGTGACCGGGCTGCTGATTGAGAAGTACAAAATCACTCTGTATTGGCACCCGATTTATCACTACGAAGACGGCGACAGCCAGCCTTGCTGGGAGGCGCAGCCGCATGATGTGCTGCTGGTTGCTCCTGATGAATATGACCCAGTTGGGGATACGGCATTGATCGCCGCCTGCCGCGCCATTGTCGCATCAAAGCTCGGCGACACAGTTGAAGTGCCAGAACAGTTGGTGGAGGTGAAGTCATGAGCGGTGATCAGGTGATCTACACGCCTGAGCTGGCTGGCAGTGGCCAGTTTGGAATCTGCGCAGAGTGCGGACTCCCTCCTTCGCCCGAGGGTCACGATGGATGCCTGGGTGAGCTTAATCCCACAATTGTCATGAACGCCTGCTGCGGCCACGGGAAAACAAGCATGGCATATGTGCAGCATTGGGACGGCTCCGCTGTCAGGGGCAATCAAGCAATTGAGGTTATCAATAGGCTTAAAAGTGCGAGGTGAGCTATGAGCCAGAACCTTTTAGACAACGATGAGGTCAAACAGCTTACCGGCTACTCTCGGCCAGCTAAGCAGGCGCAATGGCTGTCATCACGCGGTGTTAAGCATTACATTAACGCCAATGGCGAAGTGGTTGTCCCGGCAGTTGCCCTGCTTCGCCCATTGCATGAGTCAGGAAATACAGAACCGGATTTCGGAGCATTGTTCGATGGTGGGAAGAAGAGCGCGTAGAGAGGATCACTGGATGCCGCCGCGTGTCTATCGCGGGAAGTCGGCCTATGAGTGGCACCCCAAAGGCGGTGGCGCTGTGCGTCTGTGCGCATTGGATGCGACCGAGGCCGATGTCTGGCTGGCATTCCGTGTCGCCCAGGGTGATGTGAAGGTGAAGCACTGCCAGTGGCTGGCTGATGAGTATTTCAAGAGCAAAGAGTTTGCAGATCTCGCCCCTCGAACGAAGAAGGATTATAAGCGCTACTGGGAACGCCTGGCGCTGGTGTTTGGCAAGCAGCAATGCAATTCCGTCAAACCGGAGCATGTTCGCCGGTACATGGACCTCAGAGCCGAATCATCGGTTGCCATGGCCAATAAAGAGAAAAAGCTACTTGCGATCATGATGCGCTATGGCTTTGAGCGGGGTCACACCAAAGAGAACCCCTGTGACCCGGTGAAAAACTTCAAAGAGAAAGGCCGAGACCGTTACATCACAGATGCCGAATACAATGATTTTTATAATCGCGCCAGCCCGATGTGCCAGGTGATGATGGATATCTCATACACATGTGCTGCGCGTTCACAGGACGTGCGAAAGATACGGATGGCTGATATCAAAAAGGAAGGTTTGTTTATTGAGCAGGCCAAGACTGGCAAAAAGCAGGTGAAACTGTGGACCAACCGACTCAGAGCGGCTGTTACCCTAGCAAAGCAATTGAGATCACAGCGGATGAAGTCATCAACCAGCTTGTTCTTGCTGGTGACCTCTACAGGAAGCCCCTATACCGAATCTGGCATGAAAAGCCTTTGGCGCCGCGAAAGAGCCAATTACATCAAAGCCACTGGCAAGGATATCAACTGGACCTTTCATGACATCAAAGCAAAGGCGATAAGTGACTACCAGGGAGACAAACAGCAGTTCTCTGGCCACAAATCGCATGCCATGATGGAGCGGTATAACCGCTCTGAAGACACGGTTCAAGCGCTGGATTTCAGCGAAAAACCCCAGGCTAAACGCTAATCATGTTAGGAAACATGTTAGGAAAGCGCTGTTCACACATACAGTAATTTGCTGCAAGTGCTTGTGGAATATGGCGCGCCCGGCAGGACTCGAACCTGCAACCCTCGGCTTAGAAGGCCGATGCTCTATCCGGTTGAGCTACGAGCGCATGTGATCAGGCGGGGTATTTTACAGGAACCATTGATGTTGTCCATTAATCTGCGCCCACGATTTAGGATCTGTTTTTAGTTGTTACCGATATTCTTTCAGCCGCTTAATCACTTAACCAGGCAATCAACCAGACTGTCGAGGCAAGATTTCGCTTTATCCCAACCGTTCAATAAATCAGGGGCAGGTTGATATTATTGAAAATAAGCGCTCAGGCCACTCAGGGCCGTGGATTTCGCCGACTTCTAATACCAAGCAAACCAAATGGAGCGATTATGGAAAATAACAATAACCTGCAAGATAAGGAAGTAACTGGAAACCTCAACCAGGATCAGGAAGCCACCCAAAGCCGACGAGAATTTTTCCGAACGGCATCCCTGGTTGGAGCCATGGGTGCAATCGGCGTGGGTGCCGGGTTCACACCATCTGTTCAAGCACAGCCGCAATCACCCAGTAGTTTTGCCAAACCGGACGGACTGTTGCCCGGCGGGCAATCAGACTCCCGTTTCCCGGTATCATTTGAGGACTCTGTCGGAAATGGCCTGCGACTGACCATGGCGTTTTTCACCGCCCTGAACCAGCGCGACCTGGAGGGCATTGCCAGTCTGCTTCACTTCCCTTTTGCGATATATGAAGACATTGAACCACTGGTTTATCAGAGCGCCAGCGAGTTTATAAACAACCCGCCGCCCTGCTTCAGTGAAACGGGTAATCGGGCTCTGGGGCAGCGCGCCATGCTGCCCGGCTCTTACGACATGCTGGAAGGCATCAACGTGCATCTGTATTGCCCGGTAGGGGGAGTCTTCTCACTGAAGTTCAAACGCTTCACACCGGACGGTCACAAGCTGATGGAGTGTGACAACCTGCTTTCGGTCACCAACAACGACGGCCGCTGGGCAATCCAGCTGATTTCTACCATTTTCCATGAAGCAGGCTATGAGAATAATACCTACCCCGATGCAGAGGTCGCCTATCGACTGGGCAGCCAGGGTTATCTCTCCGCATTTGGTTACCGTGATGAAGAACTTCTCAATGATCGCAGTAATGGTCGGGGTTCGTATGAACCTTCCCTGCCCCTGGGCACCAGGACAGCCAGTGTCAGCTTCAATTATGGCCCCAGAGGCCGAACCAACAATACCCGTAACAATGAGCCCATGAAGGGCTGGGTTACCGAGGGTGTAACGTCACGGCTGCGCGTCAGTGAAGTGAGCGAACCGTCTGGCGAGTACGACACCAACCTGGATCAGTTTGTGGAGCTGGCCGGTGGTACCGTGGGGGACTACGGCTATACACGCATCATCCCGGTAGAACCTCTGGTTATTCATGCGACACACGACAAGGCTCATGTGATGGGTGGTTACTGGCGTTACACACCAGCAGGGGTCCTGATTTCAGAAACCCGCAGCGTGGGTATACGGATCCGTAAGGCCGGGAACTGGGGTTCAGGAGGCAACCTCGGGCAAGTGACGCACCACGATCGCTCCAACTCAAAAGGCTAAAACCCCCTGTTTCCAGGGATCAGCGCCTGTTCTCAGGTGTCCCGTCCTAGAATAAGTTGACGGTTTTAGTTTTAAGCGGCTGCCCTAGGCAGCCGCTTTGCTATGCACCTCTTCTGGCGTTTTCATGCCAAGGCTTAGATGCGGCCTCATTCGGTTGTAGATCGTTATCGACTCATTAATTAAAACTTTCAGCTCAGCGAAGGTTTTACAGCGATACAGAAGGAACTCCTGCTTCAATATCCCATTGACTCTCTCCGCCAGCGCATTCTGATAACAATCATAGCCATCTGTCATCGACGGCACCATCCTGTTTAGCTTCAGCACCCCTTGGTACAGCGAAGAGCAATACTGTACCCCTCTATCAGAGTGGTGAATAACCGATTCCGTTTGATGACACGCCCGGGTTGCCTGATGAAGGGCTTTTACAACATTCTCTGCCTTCATATCACGACTCAGCTCATGCCCCATTATTTTGCGGCTGTTCGCATCAGTGACCAACGAGAGGTAGTGAACACCTTCATCACTTTCAACGTAGGTAATATCGCTGACAAGTACCTGTTCGGGCTTCTCAACTTCAACTCCCTTCAGCAGATTCGGGTACTTCTTCATCCAGTGCTTGCTATCTGTCGTTTTAGTATAGCTTTTACGAGGTTTCACCAGCATTTGCTGATCTCGCAGATGGGTAAATAATCCATCTCTGCCTAGCTTTATCCCTAACTCGACCAATTGAGGTTTAATCAACTGGTACAGTTTGCGTGTGCCCAAGCGGGGCATCAGCCTTCGTAGCTCCATGACCATATTGGTCACTGGAACCCGTTCGGATTCCCGCCTCTTGTGGCGTTGCTCACTTTGATAAATAGCTTGACGACTAATGCCAAGAAGCCTGCTCGATTGACTCAGGCTTACTTTACCTTGCTGTTGGAGGCTTCTATCTCCTTGGCAATAAGCTTTTTTCTCAATCCTGCCCCGTGCTCAGCATCCAGAATATCCACCACTTCATTGAGCAGCAGGTTTCTGGCTCGCTCATCATCAAGCTCCTTCTCCAGGCGCTTAATCTTTTGGGCTGGTGACTCTTTGGCTTTCGGTGATGTAGACATAATACGAAGAGTTGGCTGCGACCAGTCCATCTTACCGTGCTTTCTTAGCCAGGTCAGCACTGTCGATCGACCCTGAATGCCGTAGATCTTCTGGGCTTGCTTATAGGTCATATCGCCTTTTTCAACAGCAGAAACAACCTGCAATTTAAAGCCCAATGTGTAATCGCGTTGAGTGCGCTTGCGCTGCGTATTTTCTGGCCTGTCCATAATAGGTCCTCTAGGTGTAAACCTATTTCAGGACGGGACAAGGCCAACAAAAAAGGCCGTATCGTTAGACGATGCGGCCTTTCTTGCTTCACGCTGCCAATCTGGTCAGGGTGAAAAATATGGGGTGGCTGATGGGGCTCGAACCCACGACAACCGGAGTCACAGTCCGGGGCTCTACCAACTGAGCTACAACCACCACTGTTCGCGAAATAAGCGAGAAATTGGTCGGGGTAGAGAGATTTGAACTCCCGACATCCTGCACCCAAAGCAGGCGCGCTACCAGACTGCGCTATACCCCGAATATCACTGCTGAGGACTCTGCCCTCATCGCGAGGACGGCATAATACCTATGCAGCCCTGAGTCGTCAATCAAAGATTGCGATTATTTATCACTTCCATGACGTTCAATGCGCCAGCGACTGCCATCGGCACCGTCTTCCACCACGACATCCATTGCCGTCAGTTTATCGCGGATTTCATCAGCCAGGGCCCAGTTTTTATCAGCCCTGGCCTGGCGGCGCTGTGCCACCAGTGCATCAATCGCATCCGCATCGATTCCGGCATCTGCACTGCCGCTTTGCAGGAATGTTTCAGCATCGCCCTGCAGCAAACCAAGCACGCCTCCCAGGCGCACCAGCAGACGTGCCAGTTGTGCTGCCCGCTGCTCTGCATCAGCTTCACCGGACTTGGCCACCCGGTTACATTCACGCGCCAGATCAAACAGCGCACTCATGGCTTCCGGAGTATTGAAATCATCGTCCATGGCCGCCTGAAAGGCTTTTTCAAAGCGACTGTTGGCCAGATCCTTGGCAGATGTCACATCATGATCACGCAGCGCTGTATAAAGTCGTCCCAGCGCTGCTGCCGCCTGGTCCAGCCCCTGATCCGAGTAGTTGATCGGGCTGCGATAGTGCGAACTGACCAACAGATAGCGAATAACTTCGGCCGGGTACTTTTTCAGCACATCACGAATCGTGAAAAAATTGCCCAGCGATTTGGACATTTTTTCATTATCAACACGAACCGGACCGTTGTGCATCCAGTAGCGGGCAAACGACTGCCCTGTCGCCGCTTCTGACTGCGCGATTTCATTCTCGTGATGCGGGAACATCAAGTCGGAACCACCGCCATGAATATCAAAGGTATCCCCCAGGCAGCAGGTCGACATGGCTGAACACTCTATGTGCCAGCCAGGGCGACCATAACCCCAGGGAGAATCCCAGCCCACATCTTCATCGCTGGCCGACTTCCACAGGGCAAAATCACGCGGATCACGTTTCAGTTCACCGATATCAATCCGCGCGCCAGCTAGCAGCTCTTCCACGTTTTTGTTGGACAGATGACCATAGTTTTTAAACTGCTTTACCGAAAAATATACGTCTCCATTTTCGGCCCGGTAGGCATAATCCTGTTCCACCAGCCGCTCGATCATCGCTACGATATCAACAATATGGGCCGTAGCCCTGGGCTCCTGGTCAGGCCGCTGAATGAACAGGCTGGCCTCATCCTCATGCGTTGCGGCAATAAAACGCTCGGTCAGATCGGCGAAATACTCTCCGTTCTCCGACGCACGCTTGAGTATCTTGTCATCGATATCGGTAATATTGCGCACATATTCAACATCCAGGCCGCTGTAACGCAGATAGCGCTGGATCACATCAAATGCCACCAGCATGCGGGCGTGACCAATATGGGCATAATCATAAGTCGTCAGGCCGCACACATACATGCGTACCTTACCGGCATCGATTGGCTGAAATTTTTCTTTCTTACGCGTTAGCGTGTTGTAAATTGTTAGCACTTAGCACTCACTTGCTTGATAAAATGTTGCAGAGTCGGTGACGATTATCGGCCACCCTGCTGCTTGCCCCAGGAATCACGAAGACTCACGGTCCGGTTGAACACCGGTTTCTCAGGGGTGCTGTCCTTGCTATCCACACAGTAATAACCCTCACGCTCAAACTGGAAGCTGTCCCCGGCTTTGGCACTGGCCAGTGAAGGTTCAACCAGACAGCCCGTCAGCACCTGCAGAGAATCCGGGTTCAAACAGTTTTTGAAATCACCATGTGTCTTGTCATTGGGGTTGGCTTCATTAAACAGGCGGTCATAGACACGCACCTCGGCCTCTATCGCTGCCTCAGCCGGAACCCAGTGAATCACACCTTTGACTTTGCGACCCTCCGGGTTTTTACCCAGGGTATCGAGGTCGACAGTACACTTCAGTTCCACGACATTCCCGTCGCTGTCTTTGATGACCTCATCACAACGGATGACATAGGAGCCGCGCAGACGCACCTCAGTGCCTGGCATCAGGCGTTTGAAGCCTTTCGGCGGCTCTTCCTCAAAGTCAGTCTGATCGATGTATATCGTTTTACCGAAAGGCACATCCCGTGTTCCCATGTCTTGCTTGGGGTGTTTGGGCAGGTGCAGCATCTGTTCATGGTCGGCATCCACATTCAACAATGTCACTTTCAATGGCCGCAGCACACACATCGCGCGTGATGCAGTCGCATCCAGATCCTCACGGATACTGTGCTCCAGCATCCCCACATCGACAATACTGTCGCTGCGACCCATGCCAATAATGTCACAGAAGTGACGGATGGCTGTCGGGGTATAGCCGCGACGACGCAGGCCAGAAATAGTTGGCATACGCGGATCGTCCCAGCCGGATACGTGCTGCAAATCAACCAGCTCTTTCAGTTTACGCTTGCTGAGCACCGTGTAGTTGATATTCAGACGGGCAAACTCGGTCTGTCCTGGCAGAACATAACGCGGCGCATCATCAAAATTACCCAGTTCCCGGCAAGCGTTCTCTACTGATTCAATTTCCAGGTTATCCAGAATCCAGTTATACAGAGGACGGTGGTCTTCGAACTCCAGCGTACACAGAGAATGCGTCACATGCTCCAGTGCATCCGAGATGCAATGCGCATAGTCATACATCGGATAAACGTTCCAGGTATCGCCGGTCTGGTGGTGAACCAGTTTGCGGATGCGGTAAATCACCGGGTCACGCATATTGATGTTTGGCGATGCCATATCAATTCGCGCTCGCAGACTGTGCTCGCCATCTGCAAACTCTCCTGCCTGCATGCGCTTGAACAGATCCAGGCTCTCCTCAACACTGCGGTTGCGGTAAGGGCTTTCCTTGCCAGGTTCAGTCAGCGTGCCGCGATACTCGCGAGCCTCTTCCGGCGTCAGGCTGTCAACGTATGCTTTGCCATTTTTGATCAGTTGCAGTGCAAACTCATACAAATACACAAAGTAATCAGAGGTATAGCGGATGTCCCCGGCCCATTCAAAGCCCAGCCACTCAATATCAGCCTGAATGGCATCAATGAAGGTCTGCTCTTCCTTGGCCGGGTTGGTGTCGTCAAAACGCAGGTTGCACGCCGCTGCTGCCTGCGCGCCATAGCGCTCCGCCAGGCCAAAATTCAGGCAAATCGACTTGGCGTGGCCAATGTGCAGAAAACCATTGGGCTCCGGCGGGAACCGGGTCTGCACACGACCATCATGCTTGCCGCTGGCCAGGTCCTGGTCAATCAGGTGTCGGATGAAGTTCGACGGCGCACCATCGTTGCTGTCTACTGTTTTATCATCAGTCGCCACTGTGGTTTCCTTGCTAAGTGAATCGGTCATATTGGCAAATCTGCTTTCTCATCAGAGCTAAAGTCATTATTATAGCTGCTACCAACCTTAAGCTGAAACAACGAGTCCGTTTAAACATGATAGTTTTCAAGACAAATTACGGTGATATCCAGATTGAACTGGATTTCGACAAAGCGCCAGCGACGGCTGCCAACTTCCTTGCCTATGCCCGGGACGGTTACTACGACGGTACATTGTTCCACCGGGTTATCGACAATTTCATGATCCAGGGCGGTGGTTTTGCCAGCGGCATGGAACAGAAAGAGACCAATGCATCGATTGAAAACGAGGCTGATAACGGCTTGAGCAACGAGGTTGGCACTCTGGCCATGGCTCGTACGCAGGACCCTCATTCTGCCAGTGCTCAATTTTTTATCAATGTCGCCGATAATACATTCCTTGACCACAAGAACAAGACCCTGCAAGGTTGGGGTTATGCCGTGTTTGGCCGCGTGACTGACGGCATGGACGTGGTTAACAAGATCAAGCAATGCCGCACTGGCTATGTTGCTGGTCACCAGGATGTGCCACTGGATGAAGTGGTCATCAACGAAACGGTAGTCACCTACCCGGAAGACCAATAAGCACATAACAGGACTGTAATGACGGAAACGCAAAACCGGAAAACCGGCACCAAAACGCTGTTCCTGTCGGACTTGCACATCGAGTCCGATCAGGGCCCGATTATGGATAGTTTGCTCAGAATCCTGCACAACGATGCCAAAGGTGCCGATGCCATTTATTTTCTTGGTGACGTGTTTGAAGCCTGGATTGGCGACGATGATGATTGCCCGGCTGCCGACAAAATGGCTGAAGTCCTCAGTTCACTCAGCCAGAATGGCACCGGCATTTACTTTATGCACGGCAATCGTGACTTCCTGCTGGGCGACGAATTTGCCAGCCGCTGCGGCGGCAAGCTGATCGATGACCCGACAGTCGTCGACCTCTACGGCCAGCGCGTGGTCCTTATGCACGGTGACTCGCTGTGCACACGCGACTCAGCCTACATGGAGTTCCGCCAGCAAGTACGCGACCCAGCCTGGCAGCAAGCTTTCCTGGCCCGCCCCCTGCTCGAGCGCATGATGGTGGCCCAGCAACTGCGCCAGCAAAGCCAGGCCGCCAACTCCAACAAAGCCTCGGATATCATGGATGTGACCCATGAGGAAGTTATCAAATCTCTGGTCAAGCATGACGTGAATCTGATGATTCATGGTCATACGCACCGGCCCGGCATTCACACAATCCGATTGCCTGAAGACGTTAATGGCAGTACTGAGGCGCACCGTATTGTGCTGGGGGCCTGGGATCAAAAGGCGTGGATTCTGGAGTTTCGGCCGGATGGGTATGATTTGAAGCCGGTGGCACATCAGTCCGCCTGATTTTGTTTTTCCTTCTCTTCCCGACACCTTCTGTGGGGAAAACCAGACGCCAGACACGCCCGTGAACCCATCACTGGGGGGCTCGGCGTCGGACATCCATGTCCGCCGACGGTCTGGCTTTTGAATGTACTATCAGTT
>Ga0098052_1002675_pt1 | contig 10730 bp, 9 predicted proteins | sample 15_taG_FD_81591 | JGI IMG/M metagenome (GOLD analysis project Ga0098052, IMG submission 81591) | Marine viral communities from the Subarctic Pacific Ocean - 15_ETSP_OMZ_AT15312 metaG | ecosystem: Environmental > Aquatic > Marine > Oceanic | place: Pacific Ocean | collected 2015-01-18 | reverse complement strand
ATGCAGCTGCAGCGCTCTGCTCTTGACAGAATTAATGTTCGACGCTTAATGATCTTCCTTAAAAAGAAGATTTCACAGATTGCGAATACAATTTTGTTTGATCAGAACGTGCAGTCAACTTGGGATCGATTCAAAGGTATGGCTGAACCACTTTTGGCAAATGTCCAAGCGCGCTTCGGTTTGGAAGAATACAAATTAGTCTTGGACGAAACGACCACAACTGCTGATTTAAGAGATCGAAACGTTATGTACGCAAAAGTCTTCTTAAAGCCGGCAAAATCAATTGAGTTTATCGCAATCGACTTCTTCATTACAAATAGTGGAGCAAGTTTCGAGGATTAAAAAAGAACTTAACAACTAATTACAAATGATGATATAATCATGCAGGAGAAATAAAAAAATGGCAGATCAGTTTTGGCATAGTCCTATTACAGAGCCGAAAAGAAATTTTAGATTTGAGCTTACTATTACAGGCGAGAATAATCTAACATGGTTGGTAAAGACGGCTGATAAGCCAAAAGTTAATGTCTCTACGACACCGCACAAATATATTAACCATACTTTCAATTATCCAGGCCGCGTTGTCTGGAACCCAATAGCTATTACTTTGGTCGATACTCCGTTTGGCGAGGATAACGATACTTCTCAAACTGTGATGAAATTCCTGGAAAAATCAGGTTATAGATTGCCTCATGGTTCAAACGAGGACGCCCAGCAGGCCGCGGGTACAAATATACAAAAGTCCAACGCTGTTGCCGCACTAGGGAAGGTATACCTTCGCCAATTACAGAATGAGGTAATCATCACGGGCCCGAAAAAGGGATACATTGACGAATGGGAACTTCAGAACGCGTTCATTCAAGGCGATATCGCTTTTGGTACGTTAGATTATGCTAGTGAAGAATTGACAACCGTTAGTTTCACACTGCAATACGACTGGGCAATCTATACCGCCGGCGGGCTAGCCTAGGCGCAGCAGCAAACAATAATTCAATGAGGAATAGATGACAACTAGAGATAATAGTGCACGTTTTGCTGCACATGCCCCCGACGCCCAGCTAGAAACCCAAGAAGAAACTCAAGACGAAGTCTCCATCCCCGGAGGCCTGCATTTTGTAGCTCCAACAGAATTAGTCGAGTTGCCTTCAAAGGGCCTTCTTTATCCGGAAGGACATCCACTTCACAAACAAGAAGAAATAGAAATTAAACTAATGACAGCCAAAGAAGAAGATATAATGGTTAACAAGTCTCTTCTTAAGAAGGGTATCGCATTAGATAGGATGTTACAATCGATTATTGTTAACAAGAAAATTAAATTAGACGATCTACTGGTGAGTGACAAAAACGCTTTAGTTATTGCTTCACGCATTTCAGCTTATGGAGCGGAATATAAAGCACAAATTAATTGTCCAAACTGTAATGCGGTTAATAACTATACTTTTGATTTGGAAGATAAAGAAATCAAATATCTTTATGAGCACGATCGCGAAGATATTCGTACTGCTGAAAATGGCAATTTTTTGATTACGCTTCCGAAAACAAAAATGGAAGTAGAATTTAGATTACTTCGGGGCCGCGATGAAAAAGCTCTATTGGAGAAAAACAAGAAAAATAAAGGGAATATCGCCCTTACGGATCAATTCAAAGCTTTTGTTGTTTCAGTCAGCAACGTAACGGATAAAAACATTCTTTCTGATTTTATCGAAGTTATGCCCGCTTATGATTCCAAATATTTAAGAATGGCATATGCCGATGTACTTCCAAATGTTGATTTAAAACAGTATTTTGAGTGTTCAGAATGTGACCACTCCCAAGATATGGAGGTGCCCTTTACTGTGGAATTTTTTTGGCCTAGATCATAACTATCAAAAGGCAATCTATGAGCAAGCTTTTGCTCTAAAATATCATGGTAAATGGAGCTTCATCGAAGTTTATAATCTTCCGGTCGGTCTTCGTAATTGGTTTGTTGAGAGACTCAAACAACAATTAGAGTTCGAACGAGAAGAAATAGAGAAAACAAGAGGATGATTAGGATATCGTCATATCTTGACAGTCTTTTATTTCATATGAAACACTATTTATTATTATCTAGAGGATTTTACTATGGAACCAATTGAAATCGATCTAACCGAACATAAAGTACTTAAAGAAATTACTTATCGGACATTAGGAAGAAAGCTTAAAAATATTTTAAGCGCGATGTTTGGTAGTCAACACGCGTCTTTGACCGTAAAAGGCTCAAAACGAGAAGTCGATAGCTTTTTGAATGCCTTGGTTAAAGAAAAAAAATATATGACTTCTTATTTAGCCCATGGTCTAGACGATCCTCGTACGCTTCGTAATAAAGCAAAATTGGGTAACGCTGTTACCAAATTTGAAAGAGAGACCGGCATTAAGTGGCCTTTTAAATAGGAGGAGATATTAAATGGGGACACCTGATGATCCAAAAACCTCCGGAACCATAAACAAGGCTAACGAGGCACTGAAAAAATATATTAAAAGTCAAAAAGTAAGTTTAGAAACTACCATAAAAATGAACGAGGCCGCGGCCACAAATAAGAGTGCCCTAAATCTACAGATAGAGGCTCGGACCAAAGAAGTAGAACAAGCCCGTGAATATAATAAGGAGATGGTTGCACGTCTGGCTCAGCTCGACGGCCTTGTAGAGGGCACAGAGGAGTATACGAATAAACAGAAAATCATCGCAGCCCAGGACCAGGCGCGGCTGCGGAATCTTGAAGAGATGCTTGAAACAACCGGGAAACTCACGACGGCAGAAAGAGAGGAATACGAAATATTATCAGAAATCGGTGGAGCCTGGGAAGACCTCACCCCCGCGGCAATAAAAGCAGGTATGGCCGCCAAAGAGGCTACTGCAGCCGCGAAGGCCGGCCTTAACGACGCCGACCGAGCAGCTCAAGATCTTGGCGCCGCCTTTGGAGATACAGCAGCAGGAATTCTCGGTATTGATAAAAATTGGAATCAGGCCGGCCTTACTGGAAAAATGTTAAATGCTGTACATAAGGGCTCCAACCTTACTACTGTTTTTGGCCTTATGAAAGATAATGTTCTAAACGCCGTAAATCCAGTTAATTTACTCGCTTCTGGAATTATTGGTATGGTAAAGGGCGTGACAGGATTAACAAAGGCACTGGATGCATCTTTTGGAGAGTTTAAGCAATCCACCGGCGGCGGAGATGAATATTTAGATGTTCTTTCTGATGTAACGGGCGAAAATTATGCTTTTGGTATTTCTTCTGACGAGGCGATGCAGTCAGTAAAATCGTTATATCTTGAATTAGCTATGTTTAGCAGAATGTCTAAAGAAGCACAGACAGAACTAGCAGACACTAGTGCTAAATTACAAGCTTTGGGCGTCGACGCTCAATCTTCTGCAGAGGCCGCTGATATTTTAATGCAGTCTGTTGGATATACCAAAGATGAATTTATCGAATTCGAACAAAGTTTAAAGTCGATGAGCAACGAAATAGGTGTGCCAATGGAGGTGTTGCATTCTCAGTTTAAAAGTGGTGCGCAAATAGTCGCTCAATATGGCAAAGGCGGTGTGGCAGAGTTTAAAAAGCTAGCAGCTGCTGCCAAGGCAACCGGCATTGAAATGTCTTCTTTGTTAGATATTGTTGGCCAGTTTGATACTTTTGAAGAAGCCTCTGATCATGTTGGCAGTTTAAACGCTATATTGGGAGGTGCCTATTTAGACACTGTTCAGATGGTAAAAGCTAGCGAAGAAGATAGAGTTGATATGTTGAGAAAAACTGTCCAGGCAAGTGGAAAAGTATTCGGTGATTTAGAAAAATATGAGAGGAAAGCAATTGCTGCAGCCGCCGGCATTACCGATATGAACGAGGCAAACAAATTATTTGGTACGTCAAACGCTGTATATGCTGAATTACAGATGTTGGCGTCAGATGCTTCAATGAGCTTGGCAGATCTTTCTGAAGAGGCCTACAATACACTTTCTCCGATGGAAAAATTTGAGGCTGTGCTCAAGAAAATGCAAAAGCCATTGGGCCTTCTTTTAAAATTTCTAGACCTCATTGCCACCGGGTTATATTGGGTTGTTGAAGGCTTTGAGAAAGTAGAAAAAGCTGTTGGGGCAACTGGAGCAACTGGTACCATACTCACTATGGTATTGATGAAACTAGCCTTTGTCGTCGCCAGTATGGCGAAGGGAGCTGCTGCAGCTGCCCTCACCACTGGCAGTCTCGGCACAGCTGCAGCTGCAGCAGCAGGCCCTCTCGCCATGGCCGGTGCAGCAGTTGTTGGTTTTGCAAAATTTGCAGCCATAGCAGCTCTCGGTATCGGCGCATTGGGTCTGGCTTTTATGGCCGTGGGTACAGGAATTGCTTGGATGGGAGAAGGTGTGGAATCCTCTACCAGGGGAATATCAAACTTAATAACAAACATGGAAGGCTTAAGCGATGCCGGCGTAAAATCTGTTTCTGATTTGGCTGGTAATTTACGTAAATTTAAGGGAATTGAAGTACCAGTTACTTTGACAAATTTCACAAAAGCACTAGGCTCCCTCACAGCCGAAACTGTCAAAGTAACTCCTGCATCGGCAGCTGCCGTTGAGAAGATTTTTAAAGAGACTGCAACTTTGGCTGCAGTGACGGCTGGTGATAATACTACTCTTGTTGAGGCCATCGCCGGCTTGGTTAAAGCAACAAACCAGGCAACTGCAAGCTCTACTGCTGCGGGCCAAACCAAAACAACAGAATTTAAACTAGATGTTTATCTTGATGGAAAAAAGATGTGGAAGGGTGTAAGACCACACGCCACCCGCGAATTTTTAACATAAGGAAATTAAAAAATGGGCTCAGATTCACAATATAAAGGCGCAGATCCAAAGTTAGAAACTCTTCGTAGAAAGGGCCATGAATTAGAATTTTTATTTATTCCAACCGGTGGTTTGAACGAGAGCCAACAGCTCACGGTAAAATTTTATGCTTTTTTAAATCAATTTGAAGATCAATACGCCGCAGAGTGGACGCCAGATAAAGTATATGGTAGGATGGACCCAATAGCTACTTATCAAGGCACTACTCGTACGATTTCTTTAGGTTGGGCTGTGCCGGCATATAGTAATGAAGAGGCGAAAGATAATTTATTAAAAATGTCAAAACTTATATCTATGTGTTACCCTGTATACGGCGCCCAAGAATCTTCAGTGAGGAGCGCCGGCCAGATTTCGGGTGCCCCCCTTATCAAGCTTAAGTTCGCGAACCTGATAAGAGGTATGAGTAACTCTGACGGCGCGAATAATGGTCTTTTGGGTTGGATTGATGGTATCGTCTTTAAACCCAATCTAGATGCAGGGTTTTATGATCCTGGCGCCAATGAGCTTTATCCGAAACAAATCGATTTAAGCTGTCAGTTCCATGCTCTCCACGAACATGCCTTGGGCTGGGAAAAGAACACAAAGGACGGCGCCGGCTCTATCGGAATTCCCAGAGACAGAAACAATTTTCCTTATGGTCAGCGCGTCCGCGCCGGCGGTACCTATCCAAAGGAGATACCTGCCGATACAAAGGCACAAACCGACGACGCAGCCGTCGCCGAAGCCACCGCGTCCGGCGCGAATCGGACCCTCGTCACCGGCCAGTTCGGTGGCGACGCCGGCAGGGTCGTCGACGCGTCCGGCACAGGGCAAACACAGAGCGTCGTTGAGGACCCGGTGTCCTCTTCCGCCGCGGCCGACACTAATGAGACCTTGGGGTCCGAAGGAGGCAATGGATAATGGCAATAGATAGAGACGCATTAAGAGACATTTTCGTAAATGATACTGATCAGTATAGTTCTATTCTGGAAGAAAGAGGTCAAATATTGATAAAACAATATGCCACAAAACGCTTAAAATACCCCTCTATCGGAGATTTGCGGAACATATCCCGGACAAAGCACTTATGGAAAGTTGGAGACAAATACTGGAAACTAGCTCAAACTCATTATGGAGATCCACAGTTATGGTGGATTATTGGCTGGTTCAATCAAAAACCAACAGAGGCGCACTGTAAAAATGGCGACACCATCTTGATACCAACTCCTCTAGAAAGACTATATAAATATTTCGGAATTTAATATGCTATTTGATGAACTAGACATAGAAAGGCAATTGGCACCTGATTGGATTGAAGGCAAGTTATATTGTAGTGTCAAAGAAATATGTAAAGACGGCACGGAGTCCAACCTTCTTGGTAATTGCGGCGACACAGCCCTCGGCCTCGGCGGCGAGGATCCGGTATGGGTCGTTGATAACCACCCGGAGGGTACCGCCGCGCCCCAATGGGCACGCTCCGGCGATGAGGGAAAGTGGTTAGCCATTGAAGCTCAGGACGGCCCAGCTGCGGCTGCAGCGGCGAAGGAGAAGGCTGCCGGCCCGCTCGGCGGCGGCATCGCCGCTGCAGCTGCCAAGAAAAAGGCCGAGGCGCTGGCAGATCCAAAAAAAGCTGCCCGCGACGCCGCGGAGCGCGCTCGCAAACTAGCCGAGGTTTCTGCAGGCTTCCGCGGTGAGTCAGAGGAGCACACCGCGGAAGCACAAGCTGCAGAAAGAAAAGCTCGATGGCAGGATCAATGTTTTTTGATTGAAGGTTGGGAAGAAATAACAAAGAAATACCAAAACTGCGTAGGAGATAAACAGGTCAGCGGTTATAAACACGTGTTACCAGTCATAGGAGAGTCTGCCGATGTAGTCTCAATATTGGGAAATCGAGCCAATGCAAACTTATTTTTTAATTTATCTTCGGCACAATTGTCAATGTTGGTCCCAACAATACGTTTATTCATAGTACGTTACACACAAGAAAAGAATCGCGACGGAAGAAAAATTATAAGGCCAGAAGATGAGCCTTTGGAACTATACCTGGATGATCATACAGGAAAAAATATAGTAGATTCAATAATGTCTGGCGAGTTAGGAAGAGCTGAAGCCGTCGGCTTGGATAACTTTACTTATGAGTTTGATGGAAAAGACCCAGCAACGACGGATACACTAATCAAAGCTAGCCTTAAATTGGTTCTTAATAGTTTCGGTGCCCTTACCAGAGAACAAGATAACGGTGCAAAATTTTTAGATTTAATGTTGCGGCCTACAAAAATGGTTAATAATACTCGGTACACAAAAGATATAGCAAAGGAAAAGGATGATTTTTATAATTGGTGTAAAGAAGCAGAAAGCGACGACAACGCGTTTGATTCTGAAATGATTTTCAACCCCATGTATAGAAAAATTAAAGCCTCGGTCGGCTGGGCAATTCCTCCTGGTGATTTATTTTTTGAATTGTTTCCGGAAGAGATGCGCGCCCAGGTCGGAGGAGAGTTCACAAGTAAAATGACAACTCTTATGCAAGATCTACAGTTAAATCTTTTCTTGGAAATGACGGACTATGATTTAGATTTCAGAAATGATGGGAAAGTAAATTTAACAATTAATTACAGAGCAGCTGTGGAAGGTGAATTAAGGGAGCCTGAAGCAAATATTTTTTATTTATTGGTGAATGAGGCTGCGAGGCATAATAAACGCGCGAAGAAGGCGATACAGGCTGCCGGCCAAGCTAAGACCCCCGAAGACGCTGGGGCAGACGCCACCGACGAACAAAAGGCCGCCCAAAAGAGCGCTGCTGAAGAATATAAATATGTAAATTTACAGCAAAAAAAGAGAGCAGCATCTCTGATACATTCTAGTAAACTTTTTTGGTATTCTAAATTTCTTGATACCTTGGAAAAAACAGGTCGCGTCATCGCGATTAATTTAGACAAAGAAGCTATGAAATTATGGAGAGGGAATAGAGAATTTGGCGATCCTGATTCTGAAACGGCCGACGCCGCCACGGGCCGCATCGGTAAGTCGGCAAATGATATTTTAAAAGATATTTTCTCTGGCAATACTGCTTATGGGAGCGCTTATATGGTCGACGATGGTATGGATGAAAGTTTTCAAGGCGGCGCGGACTTCCCAACTGGAATCGCTGCCAAAGGTTTAGAAGATGCATCTGCCGAGGCAGTTCGGCTGCATGCCGCCGCCGAACGTTCCTCACAATCGGGAGATTATAATCTTTTTGGTGCTGATGAAGGAAGCGCCTTCGATCCACAAAAGGCCAATGCCATCGCACAGAATGCGGCGCTCAGGCCACAGGTCGGCGTCGGAAAAAGAAGCATATACTTTACATTTTTGGGAGATATATTAGATACGGCAATGCACTTTGTCGCCGATTTGAACGTTCGAAGTTCGTTTAAAGAATCGACAATACGTCTTATAACTTCTCAGGTTAACTTTAAGGACCCGGCCGCCACATCAAAAGACGCCCGACGCGCCTCTCTAAACATTGCGGATATTCCTATTGCATTGGGAGAATTCAATACTTGGTTTCATAACAACGTAACCAAGAAAGGCAAGACATACTACCCTGTTATGCAATTTATTGAGGATGTCATGACTAGCTTGGTTTTTCAAGCGTTCGGTTATAATTGTATTGGCGGATCAGATAGAATTGTTCCAATGTTAAATTATACACACTTCGATGCGCCAAAGATTGATGGAAAGGACCCTTTACAAAGAGGAACCAGATATAATAGTCTTAAGCCACTCAGAGATATTCAGAAAATTATGCCGTTTAGTAAAACTAAAAGCCCGAAAGACGTTGTTAATTATTTAATTCTTCATGGATCAGCCAGGTCTTTTATCAATAAAAATGCCGGCAATATTGATCAAGACGAGCGAGATGGTATATATCATTTTGGATTGGGCCTGGACCGGGGCATATTAAAAGAAATTAAATTTTCTGCTAAATCTTTAAAATATCAAACGGAAGCCAGAGTTGTTGAGCAGGGCGCCACCGGAATTGAAGAATTATTTAAGAAATTTGATGCTACCGTAGAAATGTATGGATGTCCAATATTTCGTAATGGACAATACTTATATTTAGATCCGCGAACGATGGGCGTCAGTTCTGATATTGCTCGCGCCATCGGTCTCGGCGGCTATTATAATATTTATAATGTATCTGGGGAATTAAGCCGAGCAGGTTATACTATGACACTAGAGGCCAATTTTCAAGGAAGCGGCCTTTGTAAGGATCAGACTAGAGATGCTAGTATACAGGTATGCCCTGTTAACGTGTTGAATTTGGATAAATTTGTACCGCAAGAAGTAGCCGCCGGCCCGGTGCCCGGGCCATCAGAAGAATGAGCCATGAGGTCTAAAACAGGATATTAAGCCAACTATGCCATTAAAAAAACCAGAAAAATCTTTAGCAACAAAAGATAGCAATTCTATTGAACTTTACGAAAATCGTAAAGTGTATAAGGATAAAGCTTTAATGGCAGAATCCGCCGGAAATGCCAATACAAATAATTATATTATTCCTGGCGTGGCTGAATTTTGGTATGATAGATACCTTTACGGGAAAGTTAATCGTGAAGGTGACATTATTATATTGCGTGAAAACTTTCTAAAAACATTAAAAACAAATTCAAAAGAAACACTCTATACTTTAAATTTTGTTGCTTTAGCATTCGGTGAGATGAAAGATTACATTGAACATGCAGCTGCCAGTAATAAAATTCCAAATAAAAGAACTTTGTTCGCAACTATTAATCCTGTGAGTGCCTGGCAAAGTATATATGATGAATACCACCAATATATGTCTGATGTATACAGAATATTTTTTGATTTTTTAATCAATTCAGACCGTGAAGAGAAAATTAATAATTTTGATGATTTTGCGAAAGAATTTTTTCTATTTTGCAGGAATATGGTGGCTGGATCAGCTAGCAGCCCCGTTACTCTTTCTGGATTCATGACAAACTCTACTGTTGATGGAAAATGTGGTGGTCTCACAATCGATCTTTATCGCGCGCGCGCATCCAGCGATCCCACTAAAACAGACACTTTTATCAAAGATGTCAATTTTGAATTTTATAAGCATGCCGCCACCAAACATGGCTTTGTAATTGATAAAAACGTCCCTTGGAGACTAACTGCAAATTTGAAATCAAAATATATGAAGCTTTTGATGGCATCTCCGGCATTTGAATTAACATATTCTTTGGGCCCCCGACATATTTTTGACGCCTACTTCTTAAAGACATATACTTTGGATCTTATCTTTTTAAGAAAATATATGTATGACATATATAATTCTTTGCTCGACGGCGCCCCTTTTTACACCAAATACAAATATTGTAATAATACACAAAAAACTAAAAAAATTATTTTTGAGAGGGCGCCGTTAACAACAGCTAAAAAAGAAAATATATATACTGTTAGGGATTATTGGATTCCCCAAATATATCGTTTTAGGCTTTTAGAACTAAAACATGATTTGACCGAAAAAGATATTAGTCAACACATTGAAGAGGCAAAATTAATTTATGATATTCGCGGAAAGATGCATGCTTTAAAGTTTTTACACAATAAGACAAAAATCTTTTTCCTAGATAGCTATAATAAATTGAATGCCAATTTGAAGCTTAATACTCCTCAACATTCACCAAAAATAACTTGATTTTTCCTGAATTGTTGTTATAATCCCTATATGTTATTCCAAACACTTGACAACAAGAACGGTTGTGTCGGCTTTTATCGCGATGGCAAGTTTCTACAAGAATTCGACAACCAGTGCAAAGTTACTTGGCGCCATAATCCCAGACTAGTCGGCAAAGATGTTGATTTTGTTCAGATTTATGCCGAAGGCAAAGAATTGGACGATATT
>Ga0098052_1002667_pt1 | contig 10751 bp, 16 predicted proteins | sample 15_taG_FD_81591 | JGI IMG/M metagenome (GOLD analysis project Ga0098052, IMG submission 81591) | Marine viral communities from the Subarctic Pacific Ocean - 15_ETSP_OMZ_AT15312 metaG | ecosystem: Environmental > Aquatic > Marine > Oceanic | place: Pacific Ocean | collected 2015-01-18 | reverse complement strand
TAAAAGTCGGCGACTCATGGGCTGAAACCCATTGACAAACCGGTGCATACAACCTATCTTATTACAACGGGTTAGCAATCTGCTCCCGATAAAACGCAAGAGGCGACAGCTATGAGTATCAAGTCAAATGCAGTTAAAGTAAAAGCTACACTACAGTTCCCACACTTCGAGACGCAGGATAACTACAACGGGAAAGATGTAGGGTACGGTGTCATCCTTGGAGATCTCTCCGAGGCTGCAGTCGATGCTATCGAGGAGGCCTTTGGTGACAAAGACTTCAACGGTCGTGATCGTATCAAGCAGAAAGAGACACTCGATTTCGGTAAGCACCTGAAGGTCAAGTCTAAGTTTCCACTAGTGCCGGTGGACGTGGACGGCGAGAGCTTCGAGGGACGTACCGGAGAGATCGGTTACGGTTCACGTGCCGAGGTAGTACTCAAGGCGGACAAGTCTGGTCAGCCACGCGCAGTAAAGATCGTCGTCACTGAGATGGTCACAGCTGAGGGTGGGGACGACTTCGACGGCGACGCAGTATGAGTACATCACCCGACGTATGGGGCATCGATGGCGACATCGTGTGCTATTCAGTAGGGTTTGCAGCCGAGGGCGATCCGCTCGCCTTCGCGCTTCATTCTGCTAAGTCTATGCTACAGGACATCATCAACGACTGCGGCAGTGAGGGTATCATCTACCTGACTGGCAGCACTAACTACCGTAACGATGTGGCGTCCGAGGCATACCCGTACAAGGGCAACCGTTCTAATGCCAGTAAGCCAAGGCATCTCAAGGATATACGTGAGTATATGATCGACCAGTTCGGTGCCATCGTGTCAGAGAACGAAGAGGCTGATGACCTTATGGGTATCGGCGCAGTACAGATGGGTCATGGTATAGCTACGATAGACAAGGACCTACTCGGAGTTCCCGGACACCACTGGAACTGGAAGAGACGGGAGTACATAGTGACTACGCATGAGGAGTCGGATCGATTCTTCTACAAGCAGTTACTGTCGGGTGATTCTACTGACAACATTCCGGGTCTGTTCAAGATGGTTAACCGTAAGGCTACCAAGAAAGTGACCAACCCGCTCGATGAAATGACCAAGGTAGATGACATGTACAAGCATGTGTTCAGTGTCTACTGCGAAGGTTACGAGAATGCGGGCATGTGTCCTGATGAGATGGAAGAGACCGTCACTAACTGGCTGACACGTATAGGCCAGTGCTTGTGGATTAGACGTGCAGCTGGTGAGATGTGGGTGCCGCCTAATGGGTCGTAGAGTAGAGAGGACGAGGAACAGCGGGACGTGGACGGAGGCCCGCTTCTTTGGCTTTATACGGTCGGCATTGCGTAGTGCATTCCAGAAGTGGGGACCTAAGCATGAAGCCCGTAGGCAGGCAAAGGAAGCGTACAACACCTACCGTTGTGCAGCCTGTGATGAAACCTTTGGTAGCAAGGACGTGCAAGTGGATCACATAGTACCAGCGGGCTCGCTTAAATCATTCAGCGATCTGCCTGCATTCGTAGAGCGTATGTTCTGCGAGGTCGATGGGTTCCAAGTATTGTGCAAGCCATGCCACCAGACCAAGACTAATGAAGAGAGGAAGAGATGAACGTAGACTGGGAAGCGTTGCTCGTCGTAGTGATGGGCCTCACCGTATTCGGCATACTAGCCGTGGGATCTTTACAAGCAGCAGGGAGTGGACTATGAGTCGCGTTGGAATCATCGGAGATACACACTTACCATTTGAACTGGAGGGATACCTTGACTTCTGCCTTGAGACTTTTAGCGCATGGGACGTGGACACTATTGTACATATTGGTGACATGTTTGACAATCATAGCCTCAGCTTTCACGATAGTGAGCCTATGCTTCACAATGTTCTTGGCGAGTATGAATCAGCGTTTGAAAGAGCGAAGGATTGGTACGAAGCGTTCCCCGAAGCAACCCTCGTGCAAGGGAACCACGACCGCATTCCCGCTCGACAGCTGAAGAAGCTAGGCATGGAACCTAACATCTTCCTACGTCCTACCGAGGAACTGTTCGGCATGCCATCAGGCTGGGACATCGTAGACCAGATAGAGATAGACAACGTACTGTACCACCACGGAGAGACAGCCAGTGGTATCAACGGTATACGTAAGGACGCAGAGAAGCGGATGCGCTGCACCGTGTCAGGTCACAACCACAGTAACGCAGGTATCTCAGCCACGGCTACCGATCAGGAGCTGGTCTGGGGTATGGGTGTAGGCTGCGGTGTTGACCATAAGCACATGGCATTCGCATACGGCAAGCACTTCGCCAACAAACCTATCATTGCTTGTGGTGTTGTTATCGAGGGCGAGCCCCACATCGAGTACATGAACCTTGGCAAGAAGGTGCGGAGATTCTAATGGACCACGATTATCTGATACAGTTAGTCACCGAGAGCATGGACCCTGACATCATCGTCGAGGTCCTAGACTTACCTGTCGATGAGCTGATCGAGGTACTACGCAGCCACATCATAGACAGCCAAGAGAAGTTCTTAGAATATCTGGAGATAACCGATGAGTGATGACGATGACAAGCCAACGTTAAACGTAGTGGAAGGTAACTTCGGACAGGAACTCAAGAAGAAAGCAGAAGCCAACGAGATACCACTAGCTTCCGATCTCTTCCAGCTACTATCCGATGAGTACTGTGATAACGACGAGGGTGTCGAGTGTGCCGTGATGATCTATCAGGAAGGCGCACCCCTCATACTGACAGGTAACGTTAGCCTTGACGGCTGTGCTAGCCTGCTGATGATGGGACAGATGGCACTGGTTGAGCAGATCTATGGAGGTCCAGAGGATGACACAGTTCACTGAGCGCAAGTCTTTAGACGACGCTACACCCGAGGAGTGGCACGCTGCTTCACTGGCTGCTACTAAATCAAGCAGGAACCTACCGCTAGACCGGACGCCCGAGTACCTAGAAGCAGCTGCAGCTATCAGGCCGAAGGGTGAGGCACAGGCTAAGAAGCAGGCGGCATGGGATGCATACGACAAACGTATGGGGAGCTACATGGCTCCGCATGCTGACAAGGTGAACGAGCTAGGCGAGCGGTCGCTGCGTCTCAACACCGGCAAGCCCGACTACTCTCTCATACCTATGTCCTCACTCAAGGAGGTGGCTAAGGTACTAGAGTATGGGGCCAGCAAGTACGAGCGCGGTAACTGGCTCAAGCCTACTAGCTGGGAGGTTAGCTTTGCCTGTATGCAACGACACATGTCCGCATGGCAAGCAGGGGAGGATAACGACGAGGAGTCCGGCAGGTCTCACATAGCGCACGCAGCGTGTAACCTAATACAGATGCTGCACATGCTAGAGAACTACCCTGAGGAGCTAGAGAGATGACAGGCTTAGAGTTCTTTCTGCTGTTCTGGGTTCTCTACTTAATATTGACTAAGGATTAACTTATGCAGTACATAGTCAACATCGCCGCATGTCTATCGCAGCTACTGAATGCTGCGGTATTCTTTGGTGACCCTAACGAGACGCTAAGTGGTAGGTGCTACAGAGAGAACCGGAAGATACCAGAGGCTCTGATCAATACCCTCTTCTTCTTTCAGCCTGATCACTGCCTACAGTCACACTTAGCAGATCACATGTTTGCACACAAGATACTAGAGAGGCGCACTTGATGGAACTTATTATACTCAGCGTAGCACTGGTCGCAGCTGGCGGCTACATCATGTACCTGCACAAAGAGATAAACCTGTACAAGCAAGACGTGATGCTAATGGAGATCATGCTCAAGTCTGTCGAGGCTATGCTTCAGGATGCTAAGGCCAAGGAGAAAGCCAATGCAGAGGATTAAGGAAGAGCCTTGGGATGGAGGGTACGCCCAGTGGTACGAAGAGAAGGGCGTGAAGATCCGTATCTTTACACATCTATCGTGGGACGTGATCGAGCTACGGATGCGTGACTACTACACTGAACGTGCTGAGGAATACTTCCGCATCAGGCACCACACAGACCTAGGTAACCTAAGGCCTACCGACGAGGAGGATTGATACACTACTGCGTAACACCCGAGCCGCACCGAGTAACATCTCAGCCGGTGATGGTATCGCCCAGCCCGCGAGTAACACTAACAATAATAACTCGTGGAGCTGGAACCCACTATTGTTTACCACCTGTCCTATCGGACCCTCGTACGTCTCGCTATCTGTGACCTGCCCTGTGACCGCCGTGTTGGCGTTCTGAGCGACGCTAGCGTTACCCTCTGTCTTGGCCTGCCCTATGTTAGCATCTACCTCTAGGCCCTTCTCAGGCCCTGCTAGGCTACTCGCACCCTTGACTACATCTAATGCGCTACAGCTACTCAGTATCAGCGTCATCAACAACGCCGTGGTGATCTGCTTCATGGACCATTAGCCTCCGCTCTAGTGCCTTGACATCATCAATGATGGGCTCGATGTACATATAGTTGACGGACACAGCCACAGCAAACACCACGCTTAACATCGTAGTGATCCAGTATCGACTGAAGTTGCTCGATCGCTCAAGCCTCGCGTCTATTATGTCGAAGCGCTCACGCAGATACTCTAGTCTCTCTGCGCTGCGTTCCTCTTGACGTGCTAGACTGGTGGCATTAGCGGTAAGCAAACTCCCCTGCGCTAGTATCGTTTGTTCCAAGTGATTGATCCGTCGTTCTATATCGGTTGGCATTGTTCATCTCTAGTCTAAGATCCCAAGTTCTTCAAACAGCCTGTTGCCTGTTAACGTCCGTGTTACTTTGTCTGCTTGCGAGATTCCCGGTACGTATGACTGACCGAACCTTAGTATCTCATCTGCCTTGTTTTCTGGTTTGATTGCAAGATCCATCAGGCCGCTGCCTAAACGTGTCGCCGCTTGTATTGGTGCTGGCATTACGTTTACGCTAGAGCCGCCGAACTCTTTGGATCTTATGTTAGCTATACCGGATGATGCGTTAGAGATAAGCTGGTTAGCAGTGGTCTCAGTAAAGTAACTCACCATCTCTTCTATGTTATTGATCTCAGCACCACGTATCTCTCCGTCACCGAACAGATCATCACGATCGTCGGCGTTGAATACAGACTTACGGAAGTCATCCCAGACTCCGTTAGCCATACCCATCAGGGCTATGTACTTAGTGCTGTTGACTGACGCCTTCTTCAGTGCCGCCTTACCCGCCTGCGTGTTAAGCCCCTGCCTCTGTGCTTCTATCAGGTTCAGGCCTACGTCTGAGCGTATACGGTTGTACTGTCTGTTCATGTACGACAGCATGCTGTAGAAGATACGACCGTCTGGTCTCTCGTTGAACGCCTTAGGCATAGCACTAGCCAGTACAGGCTGCACGTCTGCCAGTGTGTTACCGGCGAACAAGCGGACCATCTGGTTCTGTGCGTCCCCGCGCTTCAGGGCTGAGGCTGTCTCCAGTACTTCCTGTGGGCTCAAGCCCCGCATACCGGGAAGCTCACCTAGTTCCTTGAGTGCCTGCTGTGAGCCATCACGTGCTAACGCCACACCCTTACGGAATGCTGTGTTAGTCGCCATCTCTTGACCCATCTCGTTGACTGTCTGTACACCGGACCACTTATAGAAGAACCCACCTACGTCATCGACCAGCTTGCCTACGCCCTGTGTCGCTTCCGCCTGTACTTCTCCCATGAACTGTCGGTCTAATCCAAACTCGTGCGTGCTGATCCAGTTAGGATCGTCAGCTGCAGCCTTACGTTTTACCGTAGCCTTTATTCCCGGCACGACTGTACCTACCCACGACTTAACACCAGACTGGTATAGCGGCAGGGTCACACCTTCCACCACGTTCAGCATAGCGTTGCTGTAGTTAGCCAGCAGGCCGGTAGATATTACCTTACGTAATACAGATCCCGCTGCGTCACCACCCTGCTTAGAGTAGACTAGTGATGCCCGCAGTGCTACGCCTAGGTTGTTAGTAGCGTTGACTGCCGCCTCTTTAGCTGCGTCGCTAGAGCCCTTAGGTGCCAGCTCCTTGCGTGACTTCTTCTCGATCTGACGTATGACCGCCTCGACCCGAGACTCAGTACCGTTGCGTCGCTTCTTAGGCTTGATCTTAGCTAGGTCTTCTTCTGGTATGTTGAAGCGTACGGCTAGTGCGCGGGCTGCGTTAACGTCCTTAGCGTATTCCTTAAGCGCTAGTACAGGCGACTCGTACTGATCGATGCCTGCATTCTTAACGTCCATGATACGACCCTTAGCTACACGTGGGAAGTACTCCTTGCCTGCCTTAGCGTAACCCTTCAGGTCCATGCCGATGATGTCTTCGTATACAGACTGCAGGTTAGCCAGCTCTTCAGCTTCTTCCTTAGTACGTCCGTAACGCGACAGGTCACCCATCTCGATACGCTTCGCTACCTTCTTCTCTTTGCCGTTCGCCTTCTTGACACCGGTGCCTACCTTGACAGTCTTGCCAGTAGTCGGGTCCTTAACTGCGCGGCCTATGTTAGCCAGCAGTGTCTTAGCTTCAGGTATCTCATCCAGTACCTTCATGGCTCGCGTCAGGTCCGCGTCGAAGATGTCATCGATCTCACGGCTTGACTGCTTGATCATCAGCTCTGCGTCTGTCATCAGACGTGCAGCTCTCTGGTTGCCATACTTAGTAAGCCACTCGCGGGTACCTAATGTAGCACTGTCCAGCGACTCGCTCAGCTTAGTACCGAAGCCAATCTTCTCGACTTCTGTGTCACCCTTCTGCTTAACTTCCTGTACCTTACGGGCCTTGGCTGATGTACTGAAGTCACCGCCTGCCTGCTTACCCTTCTGTGCACGTACTGTCTCTTTGACGCCTTGGTCACCCCAGATATGCCCGCCGGTAGATACACGGTTGGCTTCTTCTGCGTCGATCTTAGCGATCTGGTCAGCGTTGCGGGCTAGTAGACGTGACGACAGGTAACCACCTGCAGCACCAGCGCCAACACCCATGGCTACACCCTGCAGCCTACCCTCTGTACCTTCACCAGATAGACCACCGTACACGGCACCTTCTGCAGCGCCGAGCGTCATCAGTCGCTTAGCCTGCTGTGCCTTGCTTAAGGCTGTCCCGGTCTTAGCTACTGCAGCTCCCGGTATTAGGAAGCCAGCCGCCATACCGCCCCAGTCTAGGGCTGTCGATAAGTTCTCATTGTCCTCTGCAAACGCCTTCATACGTGCACGTGAGCCACCGATGGCCTCGTCCCACGTCTTAGACTCGCCAGACAGACGAGAGTACAGGGCGTCTAGCTCGTCACCAGCACCTACTGCACCCTCGATGAATGTCGCTAGGCCCTCACGGAACCCACCGTATTCTACATCGTCCTCTTTCTCTCCGATCTGCCAGATCTCATCAACCGACTCGACACCGGAACCCCCACCGTTAGACCAGTCACGATCCCAAGCGTTGCCACTTGATTCGCTGCTGCCCTGCTTAGGTGTTCCGTTGTTGTTCCAATCTCTATCCCAAGCGTTAGCCACTATTGCGTGCCTCCGTTGTAGGTGTACTTACCGCTACCTAATGGTGGGATCTTGCTGCGGATTCTGCCGACTTTCTCTCGGTCATACTTAACGTAGTCGGGAGTACCGGGAGGTACTTCTACTGGTGGTGGCTCTGGCATCTCAGGCAGTGGCGTGATGTTGCTACGTACTTGGTTGATGTACGACAGCTGCTCTGGAGATACGTCCAGCACTGGTTCATCCTCTTCAGGTTTCCAGCTCTCAGGGTCTGACGGGTCACCGCCTATGTATACACTACCGTCCGCTACGTCACCAATCTCAGGCCATGTAACGCCTGCTGGCGTACGTAAGAAGTTGATCTGGTTGTCGATAGCTCGATCGCGGTCTCTACGTAGTATGCTACGCGCCTGCACGATGTCTTCAGTGCTGGCAGGTATGCGCTTGCCGTCCTTGTCAACACCAGCGATAGCGCTTGCCAGTGTAGATACGAAGGTGCTGTCTAATGGTGCACGCTTGCTCACTTCTAGAGCACGAACCTGTCTGTCCAGCTCGACCCCTTGATTGTACGCCCGCTCTTCGTTACGGATACTACGGCTGTCAACGATGTTAACGACACGATCCTCTAGGCGCTTACGTCTAGCTACCAGTTGGTCCCGCTCAGACTGAGGTATCAGTACATCACCCTTCTCGATCTTCTTGTTAAGCTCATCGATCGCCGCGTTAAGCGAGGTCTGCTCAAGCGTAAGACCTTTAGTGGTATCTTCTGGTATACCTTCAGGTATGTTAACTGCGGCCTTGATCATCGGTGCACGTGCGTCTGCTTCCTGCTGTGCTCGAGCCCTGTCAGTGTCCAGACGAGCTACAGCCCGACCGTGGATCTCTGCAGCTGAACGAGCTACTTCTAATGGTGCATCCTGCAGGGCCTTATCGGCTTCCTCGATAGTCTTCGCTGAGTTCAGCGCCACTGCTACCTTGTTGGCTTCCTTCCGTACACGCGCAACACGCTCTCGCTCTGTGATTGCTGCCGTCTCTTCACGCTTAGCTGCGTCTGCACGAGCTGATGCGTATGACCGCTGCTCTACGCCAGACAAAAGCCCAGTCACATCGATACCCTGTACCTCACCGACCTTGTACACTGCGTCTTCAGCTGCTGCAATAGCGTCAACGTCGCCGGTCTTCATGGCTCTGTCGTACTCGTTGATCGCCATGCTGCGGGCCTGTCCTTGACGTATCTTCTTCTGCTCCTTCTCTGCTTCTTCCAGATCACGGATGCCGACCAGAGTGTTACGAGCTTCTTCGCTGCGTCCCATCTTCTGCTGCCAGCTGTGCAAGTTACGCATGGACGCTAGGTCCGTGGGATCTGCGTCAGGTCTAAAGGTATTCTCTACGCCCCGTACGTACGGATCTGCGTCTACCTTCTCACCTAAGGTCCCAGCGATCTGACTGATCATACCGCCGAGGTTTGCTGCTTGGTTACTTCCTGCCATGTTGCTCTCCTTAGATGATTCCGTCTACGATCTTCTGCCATAGAGGTTGGTTCTGTCCGCCGGAGAACAAGTCTGTACCCAAGATGCCTTGGTTCATACCTGCCAGCGAGTTCATAGCGCCAGTGTATATGTTGCCTTCCAGCTCTGTACCTGTCTTCGCAGCGTTGATCTGAGACTGGATACCGCCGAGGCCCAGCTGTGCACCCAAGTTGGCACCAGTAAACTGACCTGACTGGAATCGATCTGCGTTCTGTCCGCCCAGTTGCATTGCCGCCATCTGCTGCTCCATCGGAGTAAACGACTGCTGGTACAGGTTAGACCCAAGTTGTCCAGCGCCTTGCGCCAGCTGACCCATCATGCCGTAGCGTGCGTCGGTCATACCCTTAGTCTGCATACCCATCTGACCCAGCTGCATGGCTGCGTTCTGGTTAGCGTTAGCTGCGCCCTGACCCAATGCACCGTACTGTGAGGCCAATGCACCTTGGTTCATCATCTCGGTCTGCGCTTGGTTCATCGCACCGAACGACGCTGCATTCTGCGCCTGTGCCTGTGCGCGTGCCGTAGCGGCATCCTCAGCGGTTCCGCCGAACTGGCTACCACGTACACCACCACGGCCTTGAGCGTACTCACGAGCCTGCTGCTGCGCTCTACCGGCGTCTAGTCCGGGCTGCTGCATAGCCATGGTGCGGTCATAGATCTCTTGCTCACGAGCGCCAGTGTCCTGCATAGAGTTCTGCATGGCCTGCTGACTAGCGCCAAACATCTGACCCATCTGGTTCTGCGTCGCGTTATATCCGGGAGCCATCTGATTAGCGCCCTGTCTCATCCAGTCGTTAACAGCGTTCTGACCCATCAGACCTTGCAGACCGGCGTTCATGCCAGCGGCTGCCTGTCCGTACATATCGCCAGCTGCCTGCTGCATCATGGAGTCAGGACCCACACCGATGTTGGTGTTACCTTGAGCATCTACCGTACCCTGACCGAGCCCAGTCTGTACACCGTAGCCTGTGAAGGCCGTGTCATTCTGTAGCTGGGTACTGAGGTCGGACATCTGCTGGTTCGCATCTTCGCCCAGCTGATAGATGTCATCTGCTGTGTTGAGGCCAGCTGCTGCCGAACCGATACCGCCTATAAGTTGCATGAAGCTCATTAGTAGATTCTCCCAAGTAGGGTCTGTATGTTAATCTCTTGAATAGACATTGAGTTACCGTTTATGTTTCCCTCGAAGCCGACACGTACTAGCGCACCGCTCCCCTTAGTGTTAGTCCTGTACCGCTTAAGTGTGGTCAAGGCAGGGCTGAAGGTTGCGTGAGTGAAGCTATCGACACTGTACAGCGCAGGTACTTGGGCTATGATAGTCTTGTTGGCCCAGTAGTCCAGCGTGCCAGAGTAGCCCCAGCGTACAACAGCCGGTGCGTCGATCTGTGTGCTTATGATAGTAAAGTCTACCTGCTTGACAAACTTCTGTATCAAGCTGTCCCCGAAGGTAAATATGTTAGAGGCGTACTTCATCAGGTAGGGCTCATCGTCCCACTCGATGTAACTCTCGTACTTAAGTACACCACCTGTATCCTTACCGGCTAGCAGCGTGTACGAATCTCCGCCTTCCTCTACGTAGAACCCACGGTTGAACTTAGTGTCGGTCCAGCGTGTAATCTTCATGGCTCCGTTGACGGCTGGCTGCAGTACGTTCATTACGTACGCTTGCTCTGTACCGGCCAGCTGACATACCACAAGGTTCTTGTCTGGCATGAAGAACAGAGAGATGTCTTCCTCGTTCTCCGTAGCGATCACAGCCTGC
>Ga0098052_1002666_pt1 | contig 10753 bp, 9 predicted proteins | sample 15_taG_FD_81591 | JGI IMG/M metagenome (GOLD analysis project Ga0098052, IMG submission 81591) | Marine viral communities from the Subarctic Pacific Ocean - 15_ETSP_OMZ_AT15312 metaG | ecosystem: Environmental > Aquatic > Marine > Oceanic | place: Pacific Ocean | collected 2015-01-18 | reverse complement strand
TTGTTTTATTTCTTCTCTAACAGTGTTAAAGTAACCGTATATCCTACCCCAGTCAATGTTGTCTTTTTTCTGTTGTTTTTTCCTGTTTGCTTTATACTCTGGAAATACTTCTTTTCTCCAGTATTTACCTATGTCATAACATAGGATTAGATCACCATATTTGTCTTTAAACTGGTTATTAAACCTGCTTATACCAAGAAGCGTTGCTCTTCTAACATCACTCTCGGTAATGTCTTCTAATTCCTCTTTACTGAAAAGGGAAAACAAAGTGGCAATCATTGTTTGGTTTGTGTCTAGTAAAATCATACTAAAATACCTTCAGAATTATGCAATTCTTGTTAAGTCTTGGTCTAATTGGTTTTTCTATAGTCTTTACAGCCTTTACGTGTTCTGATACATACTTTTTAACTTGACCAGTAGACACCATAAAGGTACTATGTTTTGGACTTCTTAATTTTTTAGTGAAAGATTTCTTTTCGTTATAGCCAGTTATAGAAGCACCTTTAATAGACAACCCTCTAGTATCATTAGCAACATATACACATATTAGTCTACTTATTGTATTATAAACATATAGTATGCTAGACCCAATAACTTCCTTTGGGTCTATTGACGTTAAACCAAGTTCATCAAACTTCTTCATATAGGGTAGTTTTCTTACCATCATCGCTGGCGTTGTAGATTTCTTTTTCTTCTTTTTACCCGATTTGGTTACCACTCTTTTGTTTGAGTATCTTTTAGCAACCTCAACAATTTCAGAAATAAACTCAACTAGTCTTGTATGATATCGTCTTTTTAAAAAACTGTATGCTTCGTTTAACTGCTCACATTCACCCTCAAGGGCTTCTTTAAGTTCATTCAATGTTGGGTTAATATTATTCAGAATTTCTACAGCAAATTCTGGTTTAATATTTTGAGATTTAAACCACTGCTCTGCATTGAACCAATCTTTCTTTTTAATCTTTGGAAAGTCAACTAGTTTGTCGATTTCACTACTAATTTTAAATATGTATTCACCCAACTGCTGATTAAACTTTACCTTGGGATCTATCTTTGGTTTATTTTTTAGGTTTTTTGCTGATTCTACCGACCGTTCTCTGGTAGCAAGTGTATCACTTTTTATCTGTGCAAGACCTTTGTCTATTTTGTCTTTCAAAACATCAACTGGACAACCAACTGCAGTTGTTTTACATGCTGAGCCCACAACTTCATAATCGTATTTTTTACCATTTTGGTAGTCTTTTACTGCTTTTGCACCAAAAGTTTCTTTAACATAGTCTAGTGTCCACTTTTTTAGTTGTTTTTTAGTGGAATTGCACTTATATCTATACATATAATTCACTGCATAAAACAGTGCATCTTCTTCTTTGGTATTTTTGTTCCATACTTTTTCACTCATAACATGTATTATATCATACAGGCTTTTTAAAAACAAGTACTGGCTCATACTTTAGGTATTTACCGTCTACCCTACAGTAGTTTTTACACATAGGTACACCGTTTTCATCTAAACGGTTTTGCCCAGGCATCAACTCCATTGCCATCTTAAGTGTATACTGGTACTCCATACCAAGAGATTCTAGGATATCCATTGAATCTTGTTGTAGTGGTAGGTATTTTTTACTAACCAACAAATCCGCAATATTCCACAACAAGTATCTGTCTGGTCGTAAATACTCAACACAAGTTTCTAGTGTTGGTTTTAAGAACCCTTCTTTCCACGCTTTGTACGACGACCCGAATTTTTTGTATGACTGAGAGGAGTCTTCGCTATACGCCTCTCTGTTGAAATAAGGTGGTGAAGTAAAGATGAGGTCGATTTTTCCTCTGTACTCTTTAAAGTCGGGATTGCAGTGGATTTCTTCTGCACACTCTTGAAAAATTTTATAAGTGTTCGTTTCGGAAAAAATCGGATTTCCTCTATAAGTTTTGGTATTGTAAAAATCAGCCAAATACTCATATTGACTACGTGGCATACCATCATGAAAATTGTCAGGGTTAGGGTCAGTCCCAACATAATGAATGCTACGGTCATCCCTAATAGCCATAGCACCAAGTATACGACCACCCCAGCCAGCAGACGGATCGTATATAACAATGCGTTCTTGATGTTTGATATCGTCTGTGAACCTCTCATATAGGTATTTAGCAGTCATTGAAGGGAAATTAACAGCCACTTGAATATAACCAATCCTAAAAGAAGCAAAACCACGTGGGAAAATCTTTTTGTCTTTCTTATAAACACGGATATTGTATACCATGTTATCGGGCATTTTATCAATGTCAAATGTTGAATGATTTCTATACTCCAACCATCCTTTTTCTTTGTACTCCTTGACTTGCTCTCTGCTTAAATGCAAGATGTCAGATTGTTGTACTTGGTAATAACCACTGTTTACACCTTCACGCATCTTTGTTTGTTCAAGCATAAAGTCATAACCCTTGAAAATCTTTGGACTATTGTGAAACGCATCCATCCATTCTTCACCGTTGCTTACGCTTACCACTGAGTATTTGTCGTCATTGCATAGTGCAGACTTTGCATGTTCATACAAAGAATCCCTGCGGAAATGTCGCATCGATGCCTTTACCATTCTTTCTAAAAATCTGTCTTCTGCAAATAGGTCATAGATTGAATAACCAGTGTCTTTTTCAGTGTAGTTTATTCTGGTCATCATCATATTACTAAACCATTGGTCTGCCTCTCCACCAACACGTGATTTGTTGATGATTACATCATCTTTAATGTCGGACAGTTCATCGGTGTGGGTAAACTCATGGATGGGAAATTCTGCCATCTTATTAAACTGCTCTATAATATCCTCTTCACATTTACCAATTCGTGGTGGACAACCATATAAATCCCAAGATTCTTTTACAGTTTCACGCATTTTGACAACCCAATCTCTAAAGTCGTCAGGTGTCATCTCGACTAAATCCTGATAATAGCAGTTCATATCTGAATTAATAACGTGATTATTACGTTCATAAAACGGTTTGTTTTCATCACCGTAGAGTACATCCCATTTTCCTTGGTCGGTTAAGTCTTGATATAGTGGTCTATTTGTCATGTTGTAACTATAATCCTTGAAAAATTGTTCTTCTTTTCGAAATGAATATGGTTTTTAAATTTATCCATTAACAAATCAGCCTTGTGTGTTATAACAAACACGTTCGCTTTACTACCAAAACTGTCCAATATCTTTAAAAATTCTTCTGTACCAACTGCATCAAGACTTGAGTCAAAAATCTCATCTAAAATCAATAGATTGCAGTTTACACTATTTTTTTGTCTTGCAATCTCTCTCCAGACAAGAAGTAAAGATAAATCAATCCTTAACCTTTCCCCCTCACTAAAATTGTAATAGGTAAAGTCATCACGATATCTACTCTTTATCGACTCTGAAAAATCCTCATCCAGTGTAAACTGACAGAAAAAATCCATAGATGAAAGATATTGATTAATTAACTTATTCATAACAGGTAAGTAATATCTAATGATTTTTGTCTTAATACCACCATCTCTAATAAGAAGTGCAGATGTTTCCATTATGGAACGAGTTTCCACTAAACCTTCTTTATTTTTATCGAATTTTTTAAATTCTAATTCAAGTTTTTCTAGGTTTTCTCTTTCGTCATCTAACTCTTCTCTATCTCTTGCTATTTCTTCAATGTTATCATTAAGTTTGGTTATATATTGGTTGTGTGCTGAAATGGAAGAGTTATTTTCATAGATTGTTTTTTCAAGCCTTCTAATATCAACCATTGTTGAGTTAACCTTTTTCAACAATTCTTCAGTTTCTTTTATAGTATCACCAATTTTGTCAATAGCGTTAGTAATTTCATCAATTTTTTCAGTGTTTTTGGTTACTTCGTTTTCTTTATGCTCATTAGTTATGTCTTGACTACACGTTGGACAGTGATTGTTTTCATCATAAAATTCAATCTTTTTATTAATCTTTTTAATATTTGTTTTCAGTTGTTTTTCTAAACCCTCTGCCTTAATCAATCTAGTTGAAACTTCGTTTTCACATTCTATTGTTCCCATTAAACTATCAACTAGTTTTTGCTCCTTATCGACTTCTTCCATCAGTTCTTTTATTTGGTCATTTGTTGTTTTAAGGTCTTCTTTACAGGTTGTAGTGGATTCATTTGCTTTCTTTTCCATTCTACTAATTAAATTTTTATGACCATCAATCTTTGTTACCAAAACGCTCAATCTGTTTGATGCAAGTTGCAGTTTGTCCTTGTTTTCAGACATTCTTGCTTTTAGCATATTACTCATTACAGAAAAAATGTTAATATCTAACAAGTCTTCAACTATTTTTCTCCTATCATTATTTGTCAACCTCATAAAAGGAATATAATTAGATGAACCAAGTATAACAACTTGACAAAATGCCTTATATGACATTTTAAGAATTGATTCTTCTAGAATTTGTTGGTAATCCCTGACTGTTGCATTTTGTGGTATGAGTGTACCATTTTTATAAATTTCAAAAACTTTGGGTTTTAACCCACGTTTTATCTTATACATGTCTTTGCTACTAGAAAACTCAACTTCTACAACACAGTCTTTTTCATTGATACTGTTTACAAGACCTTTTATGTTTATGCCTCTAAACGATTTACCAAATAATACAAAGGTTAATGCATCAAGGATTGTTGATTTACCTGCACCGTTGTCACCAGATACCAAAACCGTATTGTACTTATCTAAGTAGACTTCAGTTTCAACATTGCCTGTACTCAGGAAGTTCTTCCATTTAACAGTTTTAAATACTAACATAAAATACCATTATATCAGGAGGGCTCGTTACGGTCAAGATATGCTTTTCTAATTACTTTAACCGTATCACTAACAAATTCCAGTGCCTGCTTTTTAGCAAGACCAGTATAGTCTTTGTCCATTAGTTCTTTAACATTAATCCCTTTAAAGAGTTTCTTTCTAGAAATTCTGGCTAGTAAGTTATTTTTTAACCCTTTGCTTACTCTATCTTGTGCATCCATTGATAGTTTTCTAAGTTCTTCATGTGCTTCTTGTCTGTCAGTACCATTTTTAACTGCCTCAATAATTACATTTTCAGTAATAAAAAACGGTAGTTCTTCCTCATAATTCTTTTTAATAATGTTTTCATTTATTTCGATGTTACAAATAACATCATATGTGCTGTTTAATATTTCATCTGCTAAGATAAACACCTCAGGTAAAAGAATTCTCTTGCCAGCAGAATCATCAAGGGTTCTTTCCATCCATTGGTTTGAGGCTGTATGGTATGGGTTTTCTACTAGAGAGATTAAATAACGAGATAATGAACAAATTTTCTCACATACAATCGGATTTTTCTTATAAACCATTGCAGAAGACCCAACCTGCTTATCCCTATCAAAGGCCTCAGCAACTTCTCTTTTGCTAGTTAATAAACGAATATCCGTTGCAAACTTAGCGGCAGCAGATGCAATTAAACAAACGGTTGATACCAGAGATGCATCCAAAATTCTTGGATATGTTTGACCAGTAACCTTTAAAAGGTTGCTATCAGCACCCATCTTTTGTGCTACCATAGCATCCAATGCTGTTACTTTAGCAAAGTCATTATTAAATAAACTCATAAACGATGCCTGCGTTCCAGTAGTACCTTTAAGTCCTCTAAATTTAAGTTTATCTAACCTAAATCCTAGTTCTTCAATAACAGTAACAAAGTTTTGTGTCCAAATAGCAGAGCGTTTTCCAACTGTTGTTGGTTGAGCAGGTTGAAAATGAGTTAGCCCAATTGTTGGTATGTCTGCATGTTTTTCGGTAAACTCTCCCAACTTATCGATAACTTTTGCAGTAAGCATAACCAATCGCATTAATGAATCTCTTATCAATAAAGTATCGGTATTGTCCACAAGATATTGACTAGTTGCCCCAATATGTAAAATTGGTGCAGCAAGTGGTGCATCTAAACAGTACGCTTTTAGGTGTGCAACTACATCATGATGTGTTTCTTTTTCAAGTGCTTTTACCGCTTCTACATTAACAGTGTTAATATTTTGTCTTAAATCAGTAAGTTGCTCATTAGTAATATCTAAACCAAGTTCTTTTTGGGTTTCCGCTAAAATATACCATAACTTTCGCCACATAGTATACTTAACTTGGTCAGACCAAAGTGTTCTCATCTCTTCAGACCCATACCTGTTACTTAACGGTGATACATATTTACTCATGCTGTTAGTGACTCCATGTAAAGTTCTTTAATCATTTCTTTTACCTCTTTGGGATTGTTTACATTCTCATTGTTGTCTATTTCTTCAAATAGTAATTCAAGTGTTGTTTTAGTCATATCGGCTGTTTCATCTTCTTCAAAATCGAACGTGCTAGCCATGTCTTCTATCACATTTAGACTAAACACACCGCTATTGTAAAGTGTGTCGACAACCTTATCTAGTATGTATGGATGATCTTTATTGGTTACATAAATTTTAACGTAGGAGTCTTTGTATTTTTTATGATTCTTTGATGAAATAAACTTATCATACTTGTTATCTAAGTCGTTATATACCATGGTGTAAAACATTCGTTTCTTATTTTGTATGTATTCCATCTCTCTGGTATCTGTGTCTAAAATCCAAAAACCTTTTTGTTCACCAACATCAGAAAAAGTTATCTGGTATGGAGTACCAAGATACAGGATATTACCCTTGTCCTGTTTACAGTGAAAATGACCAGACAAAACCTGTTCAAATTTTTTGAACAAATCTGGGTTCATACCATCATGCCATTTAACACCTCTTATTGGTTCATAACCTGTAAGTTCAAGATGTCCTACTAACCAGTCTGATTTGGAGTCATCAATAAATTTCAAACTTTCCTGTTGGTTTTCTCTATTAACCCACGGTAAAAGTGATATTTCAAAGCCGTCAAAGTTTACAACAGTGGGTTTTTCATGTAGAATAAAGTTGTCATACTTGTCGACAAACAACTCTTTTAAGGAGTTTAAATCGTTTGTGTTTTTATAGAATGTGTCATGGTTTCCTAAAATACAGTGTACAGTAACACCCATATCTTTTAGAGGTTTCATAAACTTGTTTCTAACATGGGAAAGTGTGTTAAAATTGACAAATTTTCGTCTATCCAACAAATCACCTGCATGGATAACGGTGTCTATGTCATATTTTTTAAGGGTAGGGAAAAACGATTCCTCAAAAAAATCTGAGAAATGGTCTAAAAACAACTGGGAGTCGTTACGGGCACCCCAGTGGGTATCTGTTATAATCGCTATCTTCATAATAAAAGTTTATTTAAAGCACATCATCTAGTGTGCCTTTTTGGTTGGTTTTACCTTTTTTTGTAGTTTTCTTCTTTTTTGATTCCACTTTTTTCTTTTTGTTACCACCTTTTGAAGAAAACTTGTCGATATCATTATCTGTTACACCAAATGCTTTTTGAGGACTTAACTTTTCATGTGGGTCACGGTCATCCCAACTCATAAAACCACTAAAATCTGGTGACTGTTCCGCTATTTTATATTTAATGTACATCTGTTTCTTTTCTTTTTGGATACGTCTAAGAAATGCATAATACATCATCTGTGTAAAATAAGCAAATGGGTTTTTACCTTCTTTTTTAAAGTTGTGTGCATATAAAATGCAGTTTTCAATTGCATCCCCAACCATTTCTTCTCTAAAGTCATAATTAATAAAACATGCTCTTCTTGATAATCCTGTTGCCATTTTCATGAAACACTCACCGATGTATTCTGGAATAGGTGGTCTTGGTTCACCGCATTCATCTGCCTCTACTACACCATCTTTCCACACACATAACGCATCATAAAATTCTTTATTGTCAACGTAATGTGCAGGATTCTTTTTATATTTCTTTTTTTTCACATGTGCACTCCTTCTTTATGACACTTATTATACCAGAAGGGCATTTCTTTATCAATATACTTGACAAATTATTGGCTAACCAATAAATACAAGGTACTTCTTTTTTTTTAAAAAAATTTTAAGATTTTTCCTCTGAAGAAAAAGGTGTATCATCATCATCATCTATATAATCTTCAATGTTTGGTGACCAATCGTCCATCCTGCTACCATATTCAGGATCAGTTTTGTCAATACTTTCTTCATCCCACACGATGGTGTCATCATCTCTAGACCTGTTGTTGATAATGTCTTCAAGTATGTTATTAACAATATCTTTTACAGACATGTCTGAGATATCCATCTCCTTAATAATGTATTCGTCATCATCATCATTATCATCATCACCACCACCGAAGCAACTATCTGGGAAAAATCCATTTTGCTTCCAGCCTTCTGGATAATTATTATCTGATGTACTTGGTATGTCTTCTCTTTCTTTTTGAATATCATATGCCATACTAATATCGGAATTAGCACTGCTAATAGCCATTACAAATGTTTTAGAAACAGAAACAATATTGTCTTTTGTGTATTCAACCCATGGAGTAAGGTAAACTAATTCCCTTTTAAACCTACCAGTTTTATCTTCTGGGTCGTTTGCGATTATTGAATTGATTTTCATTGGGCGTTCAAGATAGAATTTATCTTCATTTGAACGACAAACCTTTGAAACTAAACAATCACCGTTAGTTAATCTGAACAGTCTATAACCGTTATCATTTTTTTTAGGCATAACACTCCTATTCATTAATATTTATAATCACTGTTTTGCAAGAAAAATTCTCTGCCTCATATATCTTCAACCGTTCCTGATAGTGTCTGTAGGTGTGGTTCTTGTATTTTTTCCAACATATGTCGTCTGAGATGTCGTAGAGTCGTGCTGTTTCCTTGTGCTCGGATTTCCGAAGTTGCCTACCAATTGATTGTAATACACGGATTCTTGATTTTGAGGGGGAGGCAAATACAATGTTGTGTAATTTCCTGATAGAGATACCTGTTGAAAAAGTTCCATATGATGCGACGATGACTGCATTATCTTTTTTCTCCATTAACTTTCGAATTTTTTCTCGTAGTTCGGTTTCTGTTCCACCATGAATAAAATACACATCTTTTTCTGGACAGTTTTCTTTTATCTGTTCATACAACGGTCTTCCGTGTTTTGCTACGTATTGAAATAAAACTAGGGTGTTACCTTTTAGGGATTTGGTTAACTTAGTTATAAAATCATTTCTTTTGTCGTATTTAACAATGGCATCTATTTCTTCTTGATATGTTACCCTCTTATGTTTTTGTCTAAACTCCTCTGAGTGTTTTAGTAAGATGCACTCAATTTCAAAGTCTGACAGGATTTCCTTTTCTATCAAGGTCTTTGTTGATGTAACATTGTAAACCGAACCAAACAAACCTTCAATAACTAATTTATGACACTGTGTACCATCAAGTGTACCTGTAGTACCAATTCGGTATTTGCAATCCCCCAATTTAGTCATAATAGAGGTAAGGGATTTTGCTTTAAACAGATGACATTCATCACCAAACACAGCACTAAAGTTATCAAAATATTTTTTCCCCATTTTATGAATAGACTGCCATGTAGATATTACCACCCTTTTGTTAGGGTCTACCTTATCTTTACCCGCAGTTACTAAATGGCACTCTTTTGAAACATCCCAACTTTCGTCATTGCTTGAGTAATCCCCAAAATCACTATGCATTTGTGATACCAAGGAAGTGGTGGGGACAATAATGAGAAGTTTTTTAGAGGGGTCAAGGGTATCACTGTAGTATCTGAGAAGTGCATATATCATCAAAGACTTTCCAGACCCTGTTGGAGATAGCAAAAGACATCTGTCGTTATTGATTGAATGGGTTATAGCATCCACCTGATGTTCTCTCACGAAGATTCTCTCTCCATTTACGTGGGGTTGTAAATGGTTGTCGACAAAGTTTTTAATAAGGTCATTACTTATCTCTCTATTTGGTTTTGGACAATACCCATCTATGTCATACCCACGGTCACTACAAAACCTAACTAAGTGGTCATAAAGACCAACATACAGTTCTGCTGTGTTTATGTTATAAAGTTTTATTTTACCGTCCCAAATCCGACTTTTATAAGAAGGCATATATTCATGCCCAGGCACAGTAAATGTAAAGAATGAATTTAATTCTTTCTGTATCCCTCTTTCATCGGTTTGCACTTTCATGTATACCGAGTCCTTTTCGTGTACTGTTATCACTTTTTAAAATCCGCCTTGAGTGAATTTATTCCACTCAATAGCATTTCTAATTACCCAATTTCTATTGTTAAGTTCTTTAAGCACACTTTCAAGAAAGGTGAGTTTGGACTCTTGGTATGAGATTTTATCAGTTAGTTTAGACAAATCTGTGTCAGATTTTAGATACAGGTCTAAATCCTTTTTTAGGATGTTAAGTTGAAAGGTATCCCAACCCAAGTCGTCTAGGGTTTCTTTATCCATTTTTCCAGTATAATACTCCCACTTTAATCTTTTCATATGGAAATACTCTACATTAAGACGTTGAAGTACAAATTTCTCGTCTTGTAGCAATATTAAATATTTGTTGTGGAGTTGGGGGATGCGTATTGATTCGTTACCGAGTTCAGTACCATCAATAACGGCATCTTGTGTGGCCATTTCTCTTATGTCGCTCAAGTTCATAATAATATTATACCAGAGGGGCTAGATTTTTGTCAAGATATGTTTTTATAATTTAACTACGGTATAAGAGTCAAACGCAAATGTAATGTCGGTGGTCAGAGCCTCAATATCATCAACACCGCTATCAAACTCAATACTACCTAATGACGTTGGAAAAC
>Ga0098052_1002664_pt1 | contig 10759 bp, 10 predicted proteins | sample 15_taG_FD_81591 | JGI IMG/M metagenome (GOLD analysis project Ga0098052, IMG submission 81591) | Marine viral communities from the Subarctic Pacific Ocean - 15_ETSP_OMZ_AT15312 metaG | ecosystem: Environmental > Aquatic > Marine > Oceanic | place: Pacific Ocean | collected 2015-01-18 | reverse complement strand
TCTGTCGTTGGCGTAAATGAGATAACTTCGATGGAGGAAAAGCCAACACACAAAAGATTGGATACTTCACGCGTGGTTTGGTTCCATGTCGGTGGATTCAATCCATGCCCTAGACTTCGACACCTGATGCCCAGGTTCCACTGACCAGTTGCATTTATTGAGTGCCATGCATCTGTATCATCAGCATTGTAATTTTCTCTATCCCAATATTTGATATTGGTCCAATTGGAGCCTTTGTTAGTTGTATACGATGTATATGTCCTTATATTTTCTCTTGGATGGTTATCTAAATATGCATATGCAGTACTTCCCATTTTGATATCACCGTACTGAGTTGAGGAACCGGGGAAAATAGCATAGAGTTGGATATCGGAAACCCTCAACATCCCTTTTCCAAAGAACGGTCGGCGTGACATCAACGTGCTTTGACTATATGTGTTGTTTGATTGGGCATAGAGTCGGGCAAAAATATATCTCCTCGCGTAGTCTTCACCATCCACTAATAAATTATACTGAAGCTTTACGACGCCCTGATCGGTTCCGGTTTTCTTTTCCCACTGAGCATCCAGGAGTTCTGGCCAGTAGGCATATGCCTGTTTTCCATAATTATCAAACAGACTATAGGATGTCTCTGAGGCTACCGCAAAGGACATTTTCTTTTTTCCATATGTTGTTAAAAAGCCAAAATCATCAACGCCACTTTCATAAAAGAATTGATCCCCTTTTTGACTTGTCAAGTCAGTTGGGAATGAATCACCAGACAAATAAATATTCTTTTTAAATGTTACGTTGACAAATTTAAGACGTAAATCCCCTCCCAGCGTCGTTGCAGATGCGTGATGAGATTCGGGTCCAAAGATTGCCACCGAGCAGAATTTAGGATCTTTGTTAATCCAGTCCAAACCTAACTTGATTGTTTTGTGAACCCAACCTTCGTCACCATCAAACCGTTCGGAATATCCTGTGACATCGGTGGTGTGTAAACTATCTTTAAATGTGGTATCAACCTTCCAGTTATTACTAACTGGCCAGATGTGAGTTTCTAATTCTTCGTCAATGTTATTTGTTGTCGTATATGCAGAGACTCTTGGTCGTCTGCTATCGCCATCAGTAGATCTTTTGAAGCCACCCTTGTACTTGAAGCTAATTTCCACATAATGCCCATCAGGAATTGCAACTGCGGGAAAAATAAGAGCCCTTATTCTTGGTCTGCTGGTGTCATTGTATCCGTGAAGAACAAAGTAGTCGCCGTCGTCTGCGTTTGATTCAAAACCCCAAACGCTTGTTTCGCTTCTTGCCCCACGTCCTAATGAGGAAAGCCCACTCCAATTAGCAAAAGCAACGTTGGCTGGTTGATCAAAGGAATCTAAGACATTAAACTTTCCATTAACAACTGCGGAGGATTGGCTAGTCATATCTGCCTGTGTGTTCTTGACAAGCTCAACACCTGCTGCAGCTGCTTCAGCTTCGGCTTTCGCTTTAGCTGCTGTAGCAATCGTGTCTTCCCATTCTGCAGTAACCTCGTGAATGTGCAGTTCTGATTCGTTGTCCCCTGCAAAGATGGCTATCGTTATATATTTCGGATCTCCTAAAGTATCTGAACCATCCCATCCAGCATCTTCTATATCACAACTAATGTTTGCAGTCTTAGTCTTCGCATCGCCAGTGTTGTCATCCAAGGAGAAAAGCTTCTTATACATATTTGAGCCATCGTCGCCAGATTCTTGTTTTCCACCCCTGAAATATACAACATCGTCAGAGGAATTCCCACTAGAATCATCTGAGAATCTCCACGAGCTTGTTCGTGAGCCGATATATCTTTGATCGAATTGCAGTTCTTCATCTGCTGCATAAACATATACAGATGGCTTATTGCCATCACTGTTACCTATTGCGTGATACTTTACAGACACATGTAGTTTATGGTCCTTGTTGGGGACTTTTATAGCCCTGAATAATAGCGCATTTCTTTTGTCCTGATCTGCGGCATCGGAGTATAAAGTTTTAGTAAGTTCCTGCCCTGGTATCAAAAGGTTGTGAGTTGGATAAATCACAGTATCGCTGTCTCTGCTGACTTCGGCAGAGTTACCTCTCATTATTATTGTTCCCTCTGGCAGCCAGTGTGAATCTGTCACACTTAATTTGTTGTTGAAGAGATCTTGGGATATTACATCAGCCACGTCGAGCGTAAGACCTTTCACGGAGGTACCCATAACCTCCATTCTGTTGAAAGATTCTGGATCGAGCGACACGAGGCTGGAGTGTGTAAGTTTCTTTGCTTGGAATAAATCTACATAAAGTGGTTTGTCTGCGAGTGTGATGTCGGCGGCTCTCCAAAAGAATCCAATTTTAAAACTTGATATATTAGTAAATCCACCGCCGGACTGATGAAAACTAGAATAAATATCCTTGGGTGTTATTCGGCAAACGTAACTTAAATAGTGATCTTTTAATAATCTTATTTTGTTGCCATCATCTTCCATCTCCCCCGCATACAATCCGCCGCCAAGCTCGCCGTTGTGTATATATTTTGATTCAGCTATTTCCTCGTCTGGCAAATTAGCCCAATCCTGAAAATAGAGAATACTATCCCTTTCGTCAGACGGATATAATCTGTTCCCCTGAGAGTCATATGCAGCGATCTTGAGCCACAATGCTGCTCCTGTCTCCTTTGGGTCATTCTTCGCATGGGTGGAGGCACTCTTTCCACGGAAAGTGATAACCCATGTACCTTCATCAATATCGTCCCCGTTTTCGTCGACGGCGCCTGAGCCGCCGACTGGAAGAGCCTCAGACAGCCAAATCTCTTTGGATGTAAAGTCTTCAGCGGAAAGCATTGCAGAGTCACTTCCGTCGAACCTTCCAACGAAGCCACCATGAACAGCGTCTGCCTCTTCGACGGGATTCATTTGAGCAATTGTTAAATCGACTCCTTTGCCTCCACCGTCGTCAAGGCTCCATCCAGATGCTCCTTGACTAAAGTCAAAGTTTCTGTCTCTTAGGTTTTCGCCGTCAGCACCTTCTTTTGATTTCGTATAAGACAGGAGAACGTTGTGAGTCTCTGGTCCCGTCGCTTTTGTGATAACAATTGGAACTGTGACTTTTTGTTTTGTACCACTATCGCTGACATCTGTAATGTCAATGCCGCTGGCGTCCTGTCTTGTAGATACGGTGATCATGTTCTCTGTATCGCCAGTAATAGTTCTCCTGTCGTAAACAGGGTCGTCAAAATAGTATGTACCTTCGGTCTGATCAGCTTGCGCTTCCGACCTGAATCTAATATCGTCAATCGCCATGTCCCCCGACCAGTTGTCTGGGTGAACACCCACAATGCGTAACTCGAAGCCACTGTCAAAGCTGGGAATCTTGGCAATGGCATCACTCCAAGGTGCAGTCGTGCTTCCGTGAGTCTCGCCTGACAACATGCTAGTTTGATTCCCATCGATGGGACTACCTGTTGGCGAGCTAACCGGATATATGTCACAGTCGACCCAATCAGAACTTCCGTCAGATGGTCTAAAGGAAACCTTGATCCCAGTGTTGCTATTCAGGTGGTCGCCGTGCATATGATATTTAAATCTCATGTGTACAATATTGTTGAGAGCTTCAGTATCCGAAAAAGATCTGTGAATTACAGAGTAATTCCTGTATGCACTAGTGTGCTTGGATGCTTCTGTGTATGCGTATATAGCTCCTTCAGGAGCATCAGCTGGACCAGTTCTGGTCCCATCATTATAATCTTCCGACGGCGTAGTGTCTTGGTCTGCCCACCAAGGCAGCGCGTTGTCCAGGTCATCTCCAGACTTGTTTCCTGTTCCGTTTGTCCACAACCCATTTGTGGCAGGATTGCTCATGACGGCTCCAGAAGCGTCGGCTCCGGTGCCCTCAAAACCTTCGGAAAGGTAATTGTTGTCAACAACTATATCCTTCTTTGCCTCAAACGCCAGCTTCTCTGCACCCTTGTAAACATCAATATCTGTGCCAGCGTCAGTGTCTGCGCCGTAATCATCTGTACTCACTACGCCGTCTGAGGTTGCCGCAAAGAGGTGTACATTGTTTGGCGCTACAACATTGATTGTTTCTGTTCCGCCGTTTAGGGAAACGAGAGGAACAGAATCAGATAAACCACCGACATCCAGTTTTACTTTTATAGGAAACTTTTTCTTAAGACCTAAAAGTGCAATTGCAACAGTATCGTCAAATCCAAAACCCTCTTCGCCTAATTCTATAATGCCCATAAAGAAATTAAACTTTAAAGAAAAACTATCGTGATCTGATGCGGTCAAGCCATCGTTAATTATTTGTTCTACAGTCTTGCCGCCTTCTTGTGCGGGCTGGAAGGTTTTGACAATATCAGAGACATCTGTATCTCCCTTCCAAAAAGTTATTGAGTCTGCAGTTACAACGTCTGTCGATTCAAGATTCTGTGCGGTAATATAAAATTTAACTTCTTGAGGTTCTGATTCGTAATCATTTGGTTCATCAAATACGAATGCACTGGTGTCTGAACTCAGCCTAACAAGCTTAGAGTCTGAACCATCTTTTGTTTTTGAGATTGTTTGAATTAATGTTCTTGGAGGTCTTTCTGTCCCTGTTGAATCTCTGACCTGAATCGTGAACGTAATAGAAGCTGTATTAGCATCTTCCCTCATGAGGTTTGGCTGGTCAAACTCAAATCTTGGATAATTTTCATTTTCTTGCTTGTCAGCATCTGCATTTAACACTTTGCCAACCTCTATTTTTGGCTGTCCGGCATCGTTTGCTGATGCCACAGCGGTCACATGAAATGAATTTGGTCCTGCAGAATCGGAGAAGCTACCCGCCGTGGAGCCATCGTAGTTGAGATCATTCACATCTACCTCTACAACCCTCCAGGGCAACAATTGCGTATTCCCGATATAAGCCTCGAATGATATTTCACCACCGGAATAATCTGTTATCTGCCCAACTGCATCAGCAATATAATTGTGAGACAGATTATCAGCAATAATCTCAACAGCGTTGGAGCCTTCTTTCGTGGCTATAACAGTTATGGTGTCTTCAGCCATTACTGTCACGTCTTGTGTATTGTTGGGATCGAACGGTTCTCCTGCAAAATCTTCAGTTGGCCAACTTTGGAAATCACCATTCTCGTCGGCGATCCATTCAATCTCTGTCGTTTCTATTTTAATAGTTTTCTTTTTTCCGAAGTCATCATAACTTTCACCATCGAAATCTATGTTGTGAATATATGGAAGCTGCTTGTCGCCAGCCTCGTTAAGTACGGGTCGACCCCATTTACCAACAGTAAGGGTTGACTGACCATTTTGATCTTGAGGGGTCTGAGGAGTTCCATTAACGGAGACTCTAAAGAAAACATAATTTGTTCTATGACCCTGAGATGTTGATGTTAATGTTATCCCAGTTCCCGCAGTAGTCGACGGGTTCTCACCGTGTTCATCATAGGCAACCTGATAATCATCAGACGTCACCTTGACAACACGAGCGTCTTGACCAGTAATGCTGTCACCGTCCTCGCCCTTTAGACCTTGAGGACCTTCGGCTCCGGCAACACCTTTTGTAAATGTCTGTGTCATTGTTCTTGGACCAATTAGTTGTCCAGTGTGATCTCTAAAATAAAAAGTATAAACGATTGCTGCTCGAAGAGTATCTGCAGCCATGCCTGCTGGTTTAAATTTAATTTTGTTTTCCTGAACTACAGGATCATCAGCGTATGGGTTTATTGTGTCGGCTGTTCCATTTTCATTTTCATAATCACTGGCATTAGCAAAAACTGCAAATTCGTTGTCGCCCAACTGTCCCCAAAACTCACCGGGATCATCGGCAGGGTCCGGAAGTCCATTGTCACTACTAGAGTTTAGAACTGCGCTGAACATGGCGTTTGGCGCCATCTGCGCGTTGCCGTGATAAACTTCAAACGTACAAGTACCATCCTCATAATCTTCCTCAGATACCTGTCCGCTGTTTTCGGCAGGGAAGACGTGGGTTTGATTGTCGCAAGCGATTACAATCGCGTCGGAGCCGTCCTTAGTTGCGATAATTGACTGACTATCGGATGCCACTGCTTCAATCCCATCTTCACTCGTCTCAACTTTGACAATCATTGAATTTCCAACCCAATCAGAATGTAGAGTCGGAGCATGGATTGTTATAAAGTTTGTTGAAGACCATTCATGTGAATCTCCAGCTGGGAATGGTTGTCCCCCACCATTGGGCTCCAAGGGGTCAGAGCTAGGTGCGCCGGCAATCCAAGGCTCGTCTGTCCCATCTCGGTTTACATAAAATTTATATAAAACATCATCACCATGATTTTGCGGAGTAGCCGTAACAATGACCTGTGCTGGATCACCATTCTTTCCATTCTCGTCGTAAGCAACCTGATAATCGTCTGCTTCTAATTTAACAGAGAGTGAATCTGTACCTGTTGCCCCTTCTTTAGAAAGGGAGAACGATTGTATTTTTTGTAAATTATATTCATCACCACCAGCTATTTTGGCTGTAATATCAAACGTGATAGTTGCAACATCTGCGAGTATGTTCACAGGCGCTGCGATGTGCATCTTTTCGGAACCAGGTGTTGTATCTGCTATTATGTGGTTCTCTGCGGGGAAAGAAATAAAATCACCATCAGAAGCGGCAGTAACTTTGAAACTATCATCCACAAGTTCTCCCTCAGTAGGAGTAAGTCTGGTTGTTCCGTAGAACACAATAATGTCTGTTGCACCGCTGTCTAAATTGTCGGCATCTATTTCGCCGCTGCGAGAGGCTTGATATGTGTGGCTCTCGTTTGTTAAAATTATAGTAACGGCATCTTTACCTGTTTCGCCGTCTTCGAGGCGAACGATTGTTATAGTATCACTTAAAGAATTGTCATCGACGGAGACAGTAACAGATAAAGAATCCCTATCTCCAAAATCAGAAACATTAATGTTTAAGATAGATGGATCATTCTCATCAGGATAGACAGGGAAAGACTCATCATTTACTGTCCAAATAAAAATGGGGTTCTCTATGTTTTGAACCTTCGCTTTCAGAGACACCACTTGATCAGTAGGTGCTGCATTACCAACACCGTCATACCGAAAAAACATACGGTCAGTGGAAAGAGTAAGCAGCTTTGCCATCTGTAACTCGGCAAGACCTTCAGGTGTTATGCCGGTAAGATCTTTTCCATCACCGCCGAAGGAGCCGGCTTCTATGCGACCGGTTCTTTGATTAATGGTTGCAATAGAATTGTTTTTATTATCACCAATTCTTAATGCGCCGCCATTGGCGCCATCAACATCTAAAGTATAAACACTGTCGCCACTTCCGCCGTCAATATAGATCTTCCCAACAACGAGCTCAGGTATTTTAGTTTTTTGTGCCATAAAGGTAAATAGTAGGTTCTAAGGAAGATTAACGTGTCTTATTTCACAAGCTTTCATTTTTTGAGTTCGACCTTCAATCCAGACGTCACTATGCCAGTGAACCTCCACATCCTCGGCATTGATAGAAACAACAACACCAATGCCCACAAGGTCTTCAAACTCGGGCATGCCATTGTCGAGCTCAACAATGTCTCCCAGCGAGAAAATTTTATTTTGTATAAGAGGTTGATGCATGCCTATAACTATTACCGACGGCAGCAGAACGGGAAATTTTTTTATAATTGCAAAAGGCGCTTGCCCAGCAGACTTTTCAGCAGAAATTTTTTATTAGGCTTTAGGGCTTTAAAACGGTGATTTTGCCAAACACCGGTGTGTCGTCTTCTCGGACATCAACAACTTCTATCATCGCGCCAACCAAAGGCTTGGCAACATATGCATCGGCAGACTTAAATAACCACTTGTTACGATACTCATCGAGGTAACTTGGCAGTTGGTAATCACACCAAAAGTACGCATCTTTCTCGGCATCTTCGAAAACACATATCGCATGAGAAGACACACGTCCATCTTCAATGCGTTCCATAGTGTAAAAGCAGAACCAGACCCTTTTAGCTAACTTATTTTTGAGAAGGGCAGTACACCAAAAGATTGCATGATCATCGCAGTCACCAAATTTAAGTTCAAAGGCTGCATTGTGTGCCAACTTGCTTGGATGCGTCAGGTAGTCTAGCTTGCCATTTAACGGGTCTTTTTTATATCGCCTACCCCAGCCATAGTCATTAGCGATTTGCTCGAAAGAATGGTAGTAAGCCACCCGCCTAGTATTGATTTTTGTAAGTCTCATGGTAAGTGTGTACCACCAACGAACGAGGGGGATGAAGCTATATGATTGGATTATAAAAAATCTTTTAATATCCCGGACTATATGGCTTAACAATTTCGACTTCATCGCAGACCCTTCCAACACTTTCAACCGTGTTGCTATACACCGTGCCATCACAGTAGGTTTTCACTTTCCATCCCGACTTAGATAAGTAGGGCTCGGAAACGACGATACCTAGTTTATTTTTATATTTTGAATTCTTCTTGTACGAAATTAATTCGCCTTTTTTAAATTTGACCACAAGTCAATTCCTTTCTATACCATATCCTGCGGGATAAGGGAATAAATGAAATCAGGGAAACCACCTAAGTTATAAAGGCACTCCACCATTTCATTTTCAAGATACCCTCTTAGGTGAAACTTTCTTGCAAGACGTTGTGACTTTTTGCCGTTAAACTGTAAAGCGAAATGCTTTTCGGGATCTTTCGAGAATATAACAGTAAACTTTACTACGTCATTGGAGTTCTCAGTAAACTCAGATACATAATACGTTCCCTGAAACCTTAAGCTATCGTGGGTTTGAATAATTTTCCAGTCTCCGAACCATTCATCGTTCCTCGGAAGCGTCTTATATATATGAACGGCTTGCTCATACCACTCCTCTTGGTGTTCATACACCTTACTATCTACATAACATATCATGAAAAAATCACCTTCCAACATTTAGAGTCTTTCTAAATAGTAAAAGGTGAGGTCAAAATCTCTAATTTTTCCATTATCAATTAAAATTTTCACATACATCTCGTTAATGTCTACACCCATGTAGATTCCTGTCGCCACAATTATCTCTCTATAATTGCTGAGAACATTAACTAAGTCACCCTTCTTGAATACTATATTACTATTATCGGACATATAAACACCTTTGGTGCTTATAATTATTCCTCTAGTGTGCCTTTGTCCTCTGAAGCCTTGCATTTATAGAAGAAAAACTTCATTGCTGGCTCTTTTTCTAAGCTCATTAGCAAAGGATTGTCTTCTTTGTCCTTAACAACGAAGAAATCTTTGTCATTTTCTCCCATACAGCGCAAAAGTTTGTAAATATCGTTGTCTCTTTCGTAATAAAGCAGCTGCTCTTCTGCGCCACTATGCAATTTAATCATTTTTTACCTTCTCTCTGCAAATGTTTTTGATTTTTTCTTTCTTTTTATCTTTAAAAATTTGGTTCTTGTGATCATTTAGCTTTGGAACTAACGGATTTCTTGGTAATCTTGGTTTTTTGCTCATTATTTTCCCTCAATGCTCGCAAAAACAACTCTGCATGCGTTCGATGTGCGAAATCTGCGATGCTTGAATTGTAAATATCGCCTGCCGAGTCGGTCAAGACTCGATAAACAGTGTAGCCACCGGGTCCAAACGTAGTATTATAACCGAATGTTACGGGCTTGCTGCCGAAATCGTACCTTGCTGGATACTTAGTTGTCACTTTTGCCACCATCAATTGATAAGAAGTGCGGCTTGTCTGCAACGAACTTAACTTTGTTCTCTCTATACCAAAAGGCACCCGGCATATCTTCTTTATGTAGTGGTTGAACCTCGTACCAAATGTCGTTCTTCCAACACATGGTATCATTCAACCTCAAGACGATTCCCAAGAATGCATCCGACACTGTATTTAAATGTACTTCGACAATGTTTCCGACCTCGATCATTTCAATTTCTCCATCTCATCTTCAAACAATTTAATATTCTTACCCTGAGAAGCCACCACATACATTATGTCGTCTTTGGCGCGACCACTGAACCCTTTGGGATATCCTGTTTTGTTCCACGCCACAATCAATCCTGCGGCTCCTACGAAGCATTCATCAACAAAGTGTGCATTCTCTCTTATCTTGATCAAATCGCCGACTTGAAATTCGGCATTTTTTTTATGAGGCTTTTGCCCCTTCTTATTCGTCGTCATTACTAATTCTTTCCAACGTAAATTTCATCAACGTTCTTATTGTGCCATCGCTAAACAAAACCTTGCAAGCTGTGTTGTAGTCTTCCCTACTAACTATGACACCGAGCATCCCTTGATGTATTCTAGCAAACTCTTTTACCTTAACCAAGTCACCCTTCTTAAAAGTGTAATAAGGTATCATCTTGTAGCCATCAAGAATATCTTTTTTTTTCTTGCTCATTTGCTTCCTATATTATAACACAGATGCGACAAATCTTTACTTTTTGTTTCTCGATCCGTGCATAAAGAGTAAGATGCCCAACACGCTACACATTGTCATCCAAATGATCATCACCTCTTCTATCATATCCATAATCTGACTTCTCCTTCATATCTTTCATTATATCACGAATTGTCTTAGCTGTCAAGATGCCAAAGATTATTGCGACACCTGCGAATTGCAAAGTTCTCATAATTTTTTCCTGCGGTTTTTTAATAGAGCATTCCAATGATGACACACTCTGATATGGTGTGTGATGAGTTTGTTGCACAATCCATAAATAGAGCGAACGACTCTGCAAGCACCTTAACTGCTAGTGCTGCGAGTACCACTCCAAGTGT
>Ga0098052_1002663_pt1 | contig 10762 bp, 17 predicted proteins | sample 15_taG_FD_81591 | JGI IMG/M metagenome (GOLD analysis project Ga0098052, IMG submission 81591) | Marine viral communities from the Subarctic Pacific Ocean - 15_ETSP_OMZ_AT15312 metaG | ecosystem: Environmental > Aquatic > Marine > Oceanic | place: Pacific Ocean | collected 2015-01-18 | reverse complement strand
CTAAACAACAACAACAACAAACCAGGAAAAATCAATGTTACCATTCCATAATACTAGGTCTGATACATGGCAAAACGACGCGAATACCCAGCGTTTGCTTCGTATTCTATTAGAGAATTCTCCGCGTATGGTGGGGCTGTTTGAGGTAAATGAGAACGGGTTCATCGACGATAGCGGAGCTTTCTATATCGGGCAGCTAATGCCCCTTCATGCTAGTGAGGAGCTTTCCCATATTCGTAACAGGCGTATAGATCTCGGAGCAATCGGAGGTGATCGTTACGTGTTCATGTTGGTCGAAATTAATCAACTTGAGCGCCTTCCCAGATCCATTTTGATCCAACAACAACATAAGGGGCAATCATGACATATATCCCACCGTTTCATGAGCCGGTAGCCGAGGAGCAATCCTATTTTCTACACTTGCGCGTGGTTAAGGCGATTGAAATGTTTCCTGCCTTAAGTATGGCGATCAAGTCGCACGATCGAGATCAAGTTCATAAATTGATCCGATCGATCCGTTCAGAGCTATTGGAACTCCTGAACGGATCGATCGGTCTACAAGTCGGTGAGATCTCCTGCATGCGATATTTCAGCGCTGCCGCTGAACCCTTGACGCAAGTAATTGACGGGAGATGTCTTATTATGCGCAGGCGTTTTCCTGTGTTGCTGTTTGATCGGTACGTTGCCAAGTCGCGATCAATTGTGGAGAGACTAAGGCGAGATTTGGAAACGATAGGACTATCCGAGCACGATCTAGGACTTATGGTAAACGGACACAAACAATGCGAGTACGACATCGATCGCTATCCCGACTATAACCGACTCTAGACCAGCCCAACAACGCACCTAAACCCGTTAGACTAACCTCTAGCGGGTTTTTTTATGTTTGGGCCTATTTGTAACTGCTCAGACTGGTGTATGTGAACCGGTTAGACGATTTAACCCGCTTCATGTTATTCGGATTCAGAACAGATCGCTGACAGGTGCCTTTATTGACCAGCAAAGCGCGATCCTGTGGTACTGCTCAGGTGCGATCTGCTCAGCTTGTGTCGATCGGTCTCAGCGATCGTTTGCTCTATAGCTAACTAGGTCACCTAGTGAAACGCGTTCTAGTTTCTCCGGAGAAACGTGTTCTAGCTCAGATCAAATTCACCGGAGAAACTTGTTCTAGTTTGTCGGATTCTTGATCTGATCTGAGCCATGGTTTCAGATCAAATTCTCGACACCTACTCAGACGATTTACATAGCTATCTCAGAGGTCAATGATCATGAGATACACCCCGATCCAATGGTGATCTGGTTTGCAGAATTGAATAATCAAATACAGTTAGCCTATCCTGGAGTATGTAACTCACTAATTGGCTGGTGTCGTGATCGATTGTGATGGATGTGAGGTACTACCGGCCTCCCTGATAAGGTAGTTAGAAAGTAAGTTTTCGAGCAGTTGCATAGTAATCTGTCTGTACACCTGTCTAAGCAACACTGATTTATCAAGCTTCTAACGTGGCTATCAAATTCGCATTCGACACAGATCTAATAGTGGAGGATCTAACTGGACAATTGGATGATCAGAGATCGTGCCAAGCTATAATCTAAACTGGTCATATCAAAACTATCGGCTTAGGAACTCGATGATCCAAGGTTGCAGAGTCGGACTATCAAGCATGACTGATCAAGTCGCTGATAGTGGAGTATCAAAGCGGACAACTGAACTATCAAGCTTGTAAGCGAACTAATCAATGCTTCGGACGATAATCGGGTTTTCACCTATGTAATCTAATGCCCCACTTCTCATTATATCCCCCGCCGGTAATCAAGGTTCAAAGCCCGTTTTAATCGATTGTGGCCTACATCCGACAATTTTTTCATCAAATTTTTCAACTATGCAAATCTGAATTTTTTTCTATGCAAAATTTCAGGGTCATCACTCACTAATCCAGTTTCTAAGCCTAAAGGTTTGTACTGTATCGGATGATTTGCATCTATGCAAGTTGCAGAGTTATCTATGCAAAGTGGTAGTTTAAGTATGCAAAATCAAAAGTTTAAGTATGCAAACGTATTTTGCTATGCAATTGACTGTATCTCATGTTTTTGTTTTGAAAAGTTCTTTTTGGCTCGGTGTTTTTTGTTAAAACCGTAAGAACTGGGCTAATTTTGATTAATAATTCGGTTTTATAGCCTAAAGACGTCAATTACTTAAAGTAATTTCTAGATCGTCTCCATAATCGGGGTTTAAAGGGGATAATTTTTTACACCTTATATATTATATATATACTACTACGTAGTAGTAGTATTAGGCTAGCTGCGCTAGCCTTATACAAACTGATCGTTTGTCTTGTTTGGCAACAAGTTATTTCTGCCCCTGATGGGGCTATTCGCCTAACATGCCTGTCATTTGTCGCTTCGCTCCAAACGGTTATCAATCCGCTGGGTTGATAACGGCGTTTTTCTTTCCCTTCGGGGGGCAGAGCCAAGCGAAGTTATTTAATAATACAATAATTATACTATTAGCTTTTTTGGCTTTTGCTTGTGGGTGTGTCGTCAGTTTTGGTATGTTATAGTCTTGAGCTACTGGGGGATTTACTGGATGAGTTTAGGTGGTCATACGGGGAATACGTATGTTGGGTCATCTGGTGACTGTGTGTATTTTCATTAGTGTTTGTGTGGGATGTTATTTAGCGGTTGAGTGTGTTCTTCGGATTCTCTACTGGTCATTATTTGGGGGTAATTGGTACAGATGAGTCGTCTAGAGACATCATTAGGGATGGATGAGTCTGTTGAGACGATTCATCGACCTGGTTGGTTATGCAATCGTTTGGTTCAGGGTGATTGTTTACGCGAGTTGCGTCGAGTGCCGGACAATTCTATCCAATTGGTGCTTTGTGATTTGCCTTATGGCACAACAGCTAACGATTGGGATTCTGTAATCTCGTTGCCTATTTTATGGACTCATTACCGTCGTATTTTGAAGCCTGGGGGTGTAGTTGCGTTAACGGGTCAGGGTCCATTTACGGCCAGGTTAATTTTGAGTAATGAGTCGTGGTTCAAGTATAAAATGGTGTGGGTAAAGTCGAAGGCTACGAATTTTTTAAATGCGAAGCGTCAGCCGTTGCGCAAGCATGAGGACGTGGTAATTTTTTATGGTTCACGTCCTGTGTACAATGTATTGAAGCAGCCGGGAGATCCGTATGACAAGGGTATTCGCAAGAATCAGCTAACTGGTTCTTATGGTGAGTTTAATCCGAGTCATTGTCGTTCTGACGGTGGTCGTTATCCGACAGACGTGGTTTATTTTAAGTCATCGGAGTCTGAGGGAACGGTTTACCATCCGACTCAGAAGCCAGTGCAGTTGGGTCGTTATTTGGTACGTATGTTTTCTAATCCAGGAGACGTGGTGTTAGACAACTCGTTTGGTTCTGGTTCTTTTCTAGTTTCTGCTTTACTTGAAGGTCGTAATTTTTACGGGATTGAATTAAATGATGAGTCGTTTCAATTTTGTTCAAAGCGGACAAGTTGGTTTGACATAGCGCGGAAACGCTTAAAAGAGGCGTGGAAAAGCTTAGATAGTGTCCATCGGGGTTGGATTACGCGAGTTGGTGAACTACGAGGCCCTGTAGCGCCCGTTAAGGCCCCTACAGCGAGCCCGGCTCCTGAACCTAGCCCTTGACACCTTTATTCGATTTAAACGTCCTCTAGGGGTGTGCTACAGCACGCTTTTCGTGTCATCTTCTTAATGCGGCGTATGTTGCGACGAGGATGAGTAGGATAGGCAGAATGAGTTGTAGGTCTAGTGGGTTTATGAGTTCGAGGTATTGTTGAGCAGAGTACTGAGGATATTTTTGGTACATTTCACTATGTAGTTTTTGGTAGGGTGTAGGAGTTGCAGTGTGTAGAGTATTTTGTTTTCGTTAGTATTTACAATTTCGAATGTTGGTAATTTTTGAGAGTGGTCTGGGATGAGTAGGAAGTGGCAGCCGATGAAGTGGAGGGGTATGGTTGAGTACTTAGTATTGGTGGGTGCGTTTTTCATATGTATGGTACTGTGTTTAATCTTAATACACGGAATTAGTTAGATGGAATTAGATGTAAAAGATCCTAAGACGATATTATTAGGAGCGATGGCGTTAGCTGCTGTGAGTGCTGGCGGCAGTTTATTGGGTTTAACGATAGAGCCTCAGAGTGTAACTGATCTTCGAGTTGAGAAGGGTCATTTGGAGGGTCGTTTATTGTTATTAGAGGGTATAGTGGAGGATTGCGAGTCTATTTTATCTGAGGCCCGGTCACGTCATTTAAGTAAGGAGGAGTGATGTTTCGTTTTGGTTATAAGATAGGTATTTTGCTAATTGTATTGTTAGTGGCGGGTATTTTCTATTTATCCTTAGCTTCTGGTCAGGAGTTATCTGCTGTTGATCTTGTGGTGTTAGATCCTGAGTTAGAGTCATGTCGAGCAGCTTTAGAGGAGTGTAGGAATCCGAAGTTAGACGACGGTGGATATTTGGAGGAGTTAGACGCGTTACAGCAGCGGATACAGACGATGCAGTCAGCGCCTATTGAGCCGGTGTTGGAGTCTAAGTCTGAGTAGTTATTGGGGGAGTGATGTCTGAGGCAGAGAAAGACTTATACATGCGAATTGGCAAGTTAGAGGATGGTATTTCGGACATTAAGGTTGAGGGTGCTCGGACCTACAAAGATCTGATTAACCATCACGAGATGGACAAGATCAACTCTGCTTATGTGAAGGGAGCTTTGGAGGAGCTTAAGGAGGCGACTAGAGACCCGTTAGCGGACAAGGGTATGTTTGGTCGTTGGTTAGCTGATGTATTGACCCCTCAGACGATCGCCATTATTTTAGCTATTTTGGGTGCTGTAGTGGGTGCGAAGTTGTGAGTGGCCCCGCGCACCGCATTCGAGGTCGGTCGAACAGTTGAGGCCGATGGCGGGGTCAAGATCTTTATATCACAGGTGTTGAGAATAGAGTATCGAGTGTTTCTGTCTTGTTGGTTCTCCTGTTGAAGCTCTTGACGGCTTTTTTTTGTGTTGCGCAATAGTGCCCGCTAAGCGTTCCGCCTGGTCCTGGGACTAATTGCCACCAGGTGACGTATTCGTCGAGGCGTTTTGCCAGCACTATGAATCCTGTCCCTGATTTGCATGGGGCACGCTTTATCAGTTGTGCGCCATTTTCCAATCGCATGATTTCTCCTAGTTTAGTAGTATGAGCAGACGAGTTCTTTGATCATTTCGTCTATTTCGGTGTCTTTTCTATGGAATTTAAGTATGTTGAGCATTTTCTCATTGGTGCCGATGTCTCGGCTAAACCCTGTGGGGCTATTCTTATCTTGAACGAATAGTTGTTTAGGGAAGGCATGAGCGGCGACCCACATATCTCCAGCGAGTTCATAGATTTGTTGAAGAGTTTTCATATCTGTGTTTTTGGAGATTAGGTTAGGTTCATGGAACATGAGGTTAAGTGCGTGTTTAGCTTGTAGTGTATTGGGTCCGTCTGGTGAGTCTCCGAAGAGGAAACCGTGAATGAAGTAGAGTATGTCTATTTCTTGGAATAGTGCTGTGTTTGGTTTATGTGCATATCCAGAGAAGCCGAATACGAATGCGTTGCAGTCGGGCCTTTGTTTATGAAGTTGTTGGAAGAGTTCATTTCCTGCTGATTGTCCGCCTTGGCTGTCTTCGTAACCAATTTCGAGTAGCAGCATAGCTGGTTGTGAAATTTCATCTTTACTGTTGAGGTCGAACAGTTTTACGTGTTTGTTGTTTTTGACAAGTTCGAGCATGGCTTGTTCTTGCTGATTGGGGTCTGGGTCGATGTTTCCCATTATTCCTCCGTTTCCAGTGGTATGGTTTCTAAGTGTAGTGCAATTGGGTTAAGGTCTTTTCCGTCGTTAATTATTTCGAAGACTTTAAGAATATAGGTAGCTTGGGCGTTCAGGAGGTCATCGACTTGGAATTTCTTTTCTCTATAGAGTTTGAGTTCTGTTTTGGCTGCTTCGGTGGCTTTTTCGATTGTTTCTGCTGCTGCCCAGGTTCTGCTAATTCCGGTAGAGTCTGAGCAGGTGGCGAGGAATCGTTGTCTAGTCGTTGTTTGTGTCATCTTGTTTTCCTTGGCTTAGTTCTTCTGTGTTTATGAAGAAGATTTTTCCCATAGGGAAGATGTTATCGAGAAGAAAGATCATGTCTCTGATGTTTGATTTTTCTTTACGGTGTTCTGGCACTTGTGAGAGTTGTTTAATAGCGACGGCGAGTGCTTGTCCGACGATGTATTGTCCTCTGACGGTATTGAGGAAGTGTGTTGCTGTTTTGTAGATTTCTGGGTCTGGGTGGTCATTGAGTGCATTTAGTGTTTGTGTAGTTTGTTCATCCGTTTTCATGTTGTTTCCCTTTAATGGCGATAGCTTTGTTGATGTTTTTGATTTTTTCAACAAGGTTGATTCTGGCGTTATCTCTCGCTTCTTTGCCTTGTTCACCGAATTGTTTATCGAGTAGTTCGAGTTGTTTAAGAAGTCTTGTGTTGTGTCTAAGGATGCTTGCTAGTCCTTCCCTTGTGAGGGTGTCAGCGAATTGTTGTGGTGTCATGTGTTCCTTTTTCTGAGTATAGTTTTGGTGGGATTTGTAGTTTTGGTTTTAGTAGTATCTGTATGTTTTTGGCGCCAGCCGTGTAGTTGTCATCCGCATCCGATCAGTCTTCCGTCTGTTCTGTTGTGGTCTGTGTGTTGTTCAGCCGCCGACGAACAGACAACTTAGTTACAAGGGCAGCAAGTGCAGTTGCGCCCACATAATGAAAGTCTCGCAGATCAACCGGAGCCCCAAGATCTGCCTCAAGCTTAACGAGCGCTTCGCCCAAGAGTGTTTCAAGCTCATTATTTAACTGTGAGGTAATTGGCGCCCATGCGTCATTATCTTCAAACAATCGTTTAGTCATTAGTATTGTTTCCATTTTTAAAGAGGGGTGTGTCTTTGAACCTGTTGAGTGGTCCTTTTGCGAGTTGGTTGATCTCTTCTTCCCATTTCCAGGGTTTTTCTAGGACATGGAGTATAAGTTCTATGCTTTCTCCTTTATTGGCAAGTATTCGAATGTAATTAAGTAATTTTCTTGAGATGTAATAATCGTCTTTCATTTGGTTTCCTGTTTACTGAGGTTGTGTGGGATCATTTGTAGTCGCCAGCCCATTCTGTTGAGGTTGGAGTCGCATGTCATCTTGGTGGCAATGCAGCCAATCTCGACGCCTTCTCCTTCTGGAAGTAGCAGCTTTTTAAATTCTTGGAATTCGTCCGGGTAGAAGAGTGGGAATTGCTTGTTACTGACATATGCGTGCGTGGAGTCGTTTTGGAGACATTCTAATACGCAGCGTGCAACCTCGACAACGGCGGCGTCTAGGGGCCGTAGGTCGCCAAAGCCAAAGGCTTCCGCGAGATGTGGGGGGTGCAGGTCAAAGCCTAGCTTGTAGCGCTGATTTGGCAGAGGGTCTGGGAAGTCGTTTTCTGTTTCCCAGTTATAGTATGGTGTTGTTTCTTCAGTGATTCTGCATTCGAGATCATATTTTTCTAAGAATGCTAGGTATTGGTAGGCTATTTTTCTTAGATTCATCGTTCACCTCCGAGTAGGTGAAGAAGTGCTTGGTGGTGTTGATCTATCCAGTAGACCACGAGGATACTGATAAGTAGTACAAGGTTTCCTTTTGAGTAGAGGAGCAGTTTGTACCAGGGGATTGTTTTCTGATTTTTTGTTGGTGTTTCTTTTCCCCAATATTTCCGTTCTCGATTAAGTATTCGAAATTGGTTATCTAAATAATTAGATATTTGTTTAATGAGGTTACGTTGTTTAGTTACTGAGATGTTTTGCGGCTTTGCCACGTTTACTAGCTGTATATATTGCATGATATTTCCAGGTTTGATTTTAAACAGCGTCGTTGCTGCTCACTCTCTAGGTGCAGAAGCGGCGTTCATCTGACCGTGCTGGGGAAAGTTTTTAGGTATGCGCTTTGAACCTGGATTATTCGGCGCATTTTTAGAGGGGCGGTGGGGCTGGGAGTGATGCGGTCTCGTTGGCCCTTTGGTTAGGTTAGTGTACTGTATGTTTATAGGGGGTGTATTTGTTAGTATCGGAGTGGCATTGGCGGCTAATCTGGCGTCCGCGCTTTGGTCGTTGGAGTTTACTTTGCAGGGTTCTTCGTCGGTCTAACGAGGAGGTCGTCGGCACCGCACTTCATCTCCGTAAGGGGCGGGTTGATCTCCTGCCCCCTGGTGTAGTGCGTTCTTTTCCTAGTGACTAAGTAGAGGAGTCCGTCTTTTTTCCCAATTCTCCGTTTTGTCCCGAGGATTTGTTCATTTTGCGATGGTTTAAGCACCCATCGTTTTGCTTGTCCGTGCGGCACATATTTAAAGGGTACTGGTTGTTTTGGTCTATTATCTCTTTCTTCTTTCTTTTGTTTTTCTTCTTCTTGTTGATCTAGGTATTGAATTTGTTTGACCCAGGTTCTGAGTCCTCCTTCATCGAGTCTAATGGTATTATTGCGTTTTGAGTTCCTAGATCCTCTTTCTTTCTTTTTTCGTTTCTTCCTAACTTTTCGTTCAACTACAATGATTTCGCTATTGAGTGCTGCGAGCGCATTAGCTGCCATGACTTCGAATTCCCAGGCTTCAAACTCATTATCTTTAAGTTCAACTAATAGCTCTGGTGCTTTTTTGTGATATGACTTGGACTTGGCTGGTGTCAGCGGCATTGGGATATTAATGCTTGACGCGAAAGCATTATGTTCTGGTACGAGTTTGTTCCAAGCGTGAACAACCTTATGTTTTACCATCCCGTGCAAGATGATGGATTCATCGAATGGTATCCCTATCGACTTAACGGCGGTATAGAGTTGATTTCTATATCCTGGTAAGATTTCCACCTCGGGCTCTACGCTTTGGAATTGGTGTCCTCTTAGGTCTTGTTCAATCTCAGTTTTATTGTTCACCTTCACATCTTGCCAAGTAAACATGACTGTTTTTCCATAGAAGGGATGTCCTGGAAGTGGTAGGTCTCCCCATCGAATCAGGCTTTTCCCTTTCTTGGCTCGGCTTCGGTGTACCTGCTGTAGTGCCCTCATTGATTTGATTGTGATTTCGACTACTTGCGTGCCTGTTTTAAGCCAGTCTGCCAGGACTTGTAAGTTTCTGACTTTTTCGTGTAAGCTTCTCGCTTCCGCTTCACTGACATCGAGTTTTAGGTTTGCGGCTTTATGTTCTTGTATAAAGTCCATCTTTTGTATGACGAGCCAAGCGATGATTTTAGCGGCGTGCGCTATGCTTCCTTCTGCGAAAGATCTGAGAGCATGTATAAGTGCGAAGTCTACGACATACTCATCACTTAGAGGATCTGGTATTGTCGCGAGCCATACTGCCATATCTTTGTTTATTGTATCCCATGGGTGTTTGGGGTCATAGAACGAGCTTTTGAGAAGTTCATTAAAGACGTGATCGGGGCTATGCTCTCCTGCTATCATTAGTGACGAAGCTACGATTAGGAACTTCTGCACTTGTTCCCAGCTAATGAAGTGGTGCTTCATCTCTTGCATGAGTGAAGTTCCAAAGGCTCCGATATGAAGTAATTTTGCTGTTGGTTGTAGTGATGGGTTTCTTTCTTGTTTCTCAACTAGATCTAAAACTTCTGCAACAATTTTTGGGATTGCTTCCGTGAGGTCGTATGCGCTGCGCAATAGTTCTGCGTACTGTTTGGTCCCACGCTGCGTTGTTTTCATCTGTTCGAGGTAGGTGTCTATTATGATCCAGTGATTGCCTTTCATTACTTTTGCCTGTTGTGTTAGATCCCCAGCTTCTCTATGACTAAGTTTATGTATTCGTTGTCCACAAATGGATGATGCAGTCCAGAGAGCGTGTAATCTCCCTGGATGCCTTCCACTTTTGTAGATAGCCATTGATTGATATATTTAATGAATGGTAGCGGGAGATCTTCTGACGACAGTATGTTTTCATTTATAGCTTCGAGCAGGACTCGTTCAATTCCCCAGAAGTGATAATCAAGTGCTCCGTTATAGAAGACGTTGTTATTGGTGAACAGTTCGATATCGGAGATGACCTCATCGCCAAGGCAGGTTGGATAGATATCGACATAGAGGAAATCGAATTCATACCCTTGGCATGTTTCCCTGCCGTCACCGTGTATGATTTCGAGTTTATTGAAGCCTTCCCTATTACTAAACGAGTTCGTGAAGAAGCTAATGATTCTCTCATCTTTCTCGAACACGGTAAGTTTAGTAACTGAGGGTTTGGCGATTGTTCTGAGTGCGTAGTGTCCGAGCCCCAGCCCGACTGTTCCGACGTTTCCATTTGAGTATAGGATTGGGAGGTGTTGTGACTGGCACTCCATCCTAGTAAGGCTCATCCATAGCACTCCGTCTATTCGGAGCACCGGCACGAGCAAATCCCCTATAGCGAAGTGTCTATTTAGGTAATCATCGAGCACTCCCATGGGGGCTCCGCTGGTGAGTACAATTCCGTCTTGGTCATAGGCTTTGAGATTGTAGAAGTCTGCTTCTTCTCTGACGTATTGATTTGTAAATGGATTTCTATCTGCCCATTCTTTGTTATCCATTGAAAGCTCGGTAGTTGAAGGTTTATTTAGTGTCCGGCGAAAACTTAAAGACTCATGTTCCCTCTACTTTGTACAGCGGTATATGATCCCAGAATCGGCACCGGATTAAGTGCTCTTTGACTATTGGCAGATTTGATATCTTGTTCCACAGAAGCG
>Ga0098052_1002661_pt1 | contig 10764 bp, 12 predicted proteins | sample 15_taG_FD_81591 | JGI IMG/M metagenome (GOLD analysis project Ga0098052, IMG submission 81591) | Marine viral communities from the Subarctic Pacific Ocean - 15_ETSP_OMZ_AT15312 metaG | ecosystem: Environmental > Aquatic > Marine > Oceanic | place: Pacific Ocean | collected 2015-01-18 | reverse complement strand
AGGAACTTATATTCGCTGCTATACATCACGACTTAGGTAAGGTAGGTGACTTAAATCAAGATTATTATATCCCACAAGATTCCGAATGGCATCGTAAGAATAGAGGAGAAATATATACACATAATCCGAAACTTCAATATATGTCCGTTACCGATAGAGCGATTTTTCTTTTAAATCATTTCGGTATCTCTATGACACAATGGGAATATATCGGATTACGTTTAACTGATGGTATGTATGAAGAAGCAAATAAATCTTATTATATGACTTATAATCCTGATTGGGCGTTGAAATCTAATATAGCGTACATACTTCATCAAGCTGATATGATGGCAACACACATTGAGGGCGATGAGTGGAAACGAGCAGATGAAGAATATAATACTCAACTCACCACTAATATAAAACAAGCGGTTGAGACTAAAACAGAAACTAAAGAATTATCACCTAAATTGACTGCGAAGTCACAAGATTTATTTGATGAACTTTTTGGGGATAAATAATGTTATTAGAAATAGGTCTTGGATTAATGATTGCTTTGTTTGTAACTTCATGTTATGTAATATGGAACTTATCAACTAAACAAGAAATGTTAGAAGATTGGGTAGAAGATTTTATAAATGTGATAGAAAAAATAAATGTCGATTTAAAGCAGGCCGATTACAGAGGTTCGTTTGAAGCTGATGATGAAGTCGGAATAATATTTGAAGAGATTAAAAATATAATAAAACAATTAGATAGATTTAGAGGAGAAGAGCAATAATGCCATCAACACAAACATCAGGATCAGCAATTAAAAATAAAATGCCAGTAGAACCTAAGAAGAAGAAAAAGAAAAGACCAAAGAATTATTATTTTCACCAAGGAACTGAAAAGGCTATAATTCGTTATAATAAAACAGATGATGCCAGATTGAAGAATATTATTTATAATGAACATATTGCATATGCTTTTGATAAATTAGCTGAGAATATTATTCACACCTTTAAGTTTTATTATTTTGATGTTTCTTCTATAGAAGTAAAGCACGAAGTTGTATCTTTTCTTGTAATGAATATGCATAAATTTAAAGAGGGTAAGGGTAAAGCCTTTTCTTACTTTAGTATTGTCGCTAAAAATTATCTTATTCTTAATAATAATAAAAACTACAAAATGGGCAAGATACATTCTGAAATGAAGGTATTAGATTACAAAAGAAATATTACTTCTGAAAGGCGTGATGCTGATAAATCAAGTAATGCTGAATTATTTATAAATGAATTACATAGATTTTGGAATAAAAATCTTACTAATATTTTTCGCAGAGATAAAGATATCAGAGTTGCTGATTCTGTTTTACATATATTTCGTATAAAGCAAGATATTGAGAACTTTAATAAAAAGGCTCTTTATATTCTTATTCGTGAAATGACTGGTTCTAATACACAGCACATTACTCGTATTATAAATGTGATGAAGAAGTATAATAAAAGGTTACAAGCTGAATTTGAAAAGGATGGGATGGTTGATGTAAATCATACTGGATCATTACTTAGAGAATAAAAAAAAGGGGTCTTTCGACCCCTTTTTTGTTTTACAACTACTTACGAAACAAACCCACCAACACCAACAACGCGACGAGTCCAGCGAAACCTGATTCGCCGAATGTGTTTATGATAGATGTCAGGTTACCAATAACTTTGACGCCAAAGACACCGCTTCCAAAAATTACTTCGGATATAGCACCTATAGCTACAAAAGACAGCATTAGATGAGCTAAGTCATCTATATAGCCTTTTACCATTGTTATTACTTCCTTCATGGTTATTCTCCATTAGTTAACAAAAAAGGGATTTTCACCCTATATATAAATATCATATATATTTATCAAAAGTTAAAAACGGAGATATTTATATATGACTACAATTCTACAATATATCAAGAGGTAAAGCTATGGCAAATGATTATGAAATATTTGAAGGTAAGTCGCTATCTAATTTATTTAAAAATATATATGATAACAGCACCAGAAATAAAGAACAGTTAGAAGTTCTTATGAAAGAGGTTGTTGGGTTTATCAAAGATGGGGATACCGCAGTTCAAATCATTCCTATGTTGAAAGAGTATTTAGAAATCAATGTAAAGAATGATGACCAATTAGTAAAAATGGCAGCTATCGTACAACGTATTATAGCAACTGAAAACAAAGGTGGATCAGAAGATGGATTCAGTTTGTCTGATACTGAAAAAGAGCAATTAATGGGCGCACTTGAAGATGCGGCTACGGATTTACAATCTAGATCAGACGAGATAGATGAAAATATCAAAGAGGTAATTAATTAATGGCGTATTTCTCCGATAAAAAAACAATTGTTCGTGACACCAGTAAATTAGGTGTCGTTGATGGCAATCAAGTTTATGATATACTACAAGAATCTACTGATTATTTTAGAGAATACCATTCAATTGAATCTGCTGTTGTCGAGGCAGTTTACATTAATCCAAGAGATCCTAATTTTCCTACTAGAAAAATGGGCGCGGATGATGTTCCAGATTATTCATTATATGGAACGATTGATGCTGTATTTAAAAAGGGCGAGGTTCTTCCAGGAAATATAAAGCCACTATCAAATCATGTAGTGACATATCCGTTAAAAGGAGAACTGGTAAATATAGCATTTTATAATGGTGAATATTATTATTCAATGCCATTAAATTTAAATCAAGATATTAATATGAACAGAGCTGCTAATCAACGAGGCGATGGCACTGTAACTCCGCAGAGAACTAAATTTAATAGGCGAGTATTTGCTAGTTCTGGAGATACTGTAGTACAAGGAAGATTTGGAAATCACATAAAATTAGGTAGTGATAGTATATATGAAAATCCCAGTATAAGAATAGTAACTGGACAATCACAAACGCTTCCAAATGTACAATTAAAAAATGTAGATTCAAAATTTCTTCAAATGGAAGATATAAATAATGATGGTTCTTCTATATATATGACATCTGGTCCAGAGCAAATGAGCCCGCCATTGGCTACTGCAGCACCAACACACAATTTTCCACAGCCAAAATATTTATACGGTAATCAAATTATTATAAATTCTGACAGGTTAGTTTTTCAAGCTAAAGGCGTAGTTTATCCAGGCTCAAATGCTGATTTAGATATATCACCGACTGGATGTATACATATGCTTGCTGCTGATGATTTTATTATATCATCTGGAGACAGGGTTGTTATTGAAGTTCCACAGCCAAAATATGATAAGCATGGCAAACGAATGTCAGGGGATTATGCGGGAATATTTTTAGGAATGGATGCTGATGCAAATGGTACTGGAGTTGCTAAGGGCGCAGAGGTAATTGAAACTTTAAAAGGTATGATGGAAGTGATTGAGTCCATAATAAGAATCACTTCTGGTTTGAGAACAGTTGCTGGTGACCAAATAATTTACCAGTTAGAATCTTTGAAGGATTTAAATAAACAATGTAAGGTGATTAAAGATTACCTGCCTGACATAGAAAGCAAAACTGTCATTACGAGTTTTGATTAGGATTTAACAATGGCTCTTAAAAATCTTAAACTCACTGGTGTAACAGAAAAACTTCAAAATCTTCCTGATGGACTTTTTCAAGGTCCTCTACTGAAATATAAAAGGGATTATAAAGCGATGGCTAAGAGAGTTCGAAGGGGGGAGTCGAATGTTGTTGCACAAGAAGCTGAAGGTTATGCTACACTAGGAGCTGAAACGGCTATGCAGAAAAAAGTTACCAAAGAAGATATGGTAAAAATTAAAGATACCATGGCAAAAATAACAAAAATTATTATTGATGCTGGCAAGATCATTGGTGCGGCGGTAACAGCAGTAAAGGCTTTTAAAGCGGTAAAAGACGGTTTACAGTTTCTAGCCGAACTTTCGGAAAAAACAAATTTGATTGCAGCTGCAGCTGCACCGGCGGGTGGAGGACCAATAGCTCTTATTGCTTGGTTAAAGAGGGGGGCTGCTAAAACAGCTATGGGTATTTCATATAGTGCCTCGAATGTTCTGTATTATACTACAAAGTGGACGGGAAGGTATATGAACTATGCTGCTTTAATAGTCGATTTGTTCGCGACAGTCTACAAAGTGTATTTTGTCGGTATAGCATTAAGAACAGCTAGAGCAGAAAAATGGGGTACAGCATCGCATGATGATGTTGTGAAAGCAAACCAAGAAGCTGACGATGCTGCTGTCTATGCGGATGATCAAAAAAATAAGTTTATTAAAGATGTAAGGGCCTCGGGGGAATTTGATGATTCTATTTTTCAAGAAGATGAAGAATTGAATGCGGAATACGAAGATGTGTTAATACATGACATCACATATGGTGAATAACAATAATTAACGAATATAATATTTATATAAAAACAGGAGTCTATAATGGCTAAATCAAACAAATTAATTACATTAATAAGAGAAATAGTTAAACAAGAAGTACAAAAAGAAGTTAAACAGATATTTATTAACGAAGGTGTGAAATCGTTTGCGCAAAAATCTTCTACAGTAGATGACAGTGCTATGGAAGTTCTACCTAAAAGAAAACCCAAACCCAAAAAAGAAGTAACTTACACAAAAAATCCTGTGTTAAATGACATCTTAAATGAAACTGCTAGAGCTGGTGAAATGGATGAGTATCCAACAATGGGTGGGGAAACATTTGACAGTACAAAAATGGCAGAAGCTATGGGATATGGAAATACAATGATGGCTGGAAATGATGAAGATAAGAGGAAAATAGGAGCTGCACAAACAGCTGCTTCTGCTGGCGTGAACCCAAGTGAAGTGCCCGAAGATGTAATGAACGCATTAACAAAAGATTATAGAGGGTTAATGAAAGCTATTGATGAAAAGGACAAAACTAAATAATGGCGAAAATAGAAAAAGATTTAAATCCAGACGTGACTATTGGTTTACAATTGCCTTTAAAACACGACAATGAATTTGGGTTTTTTAAAAGAACTAAAACATTTTTGGAACAAACTAAATCAAATATTAGAAATCTGCTCCTAACAAGAAAAGGAGAGCGATTATCTAATCCTGAATTTGGCTGTGATGTACATAATTTTATATTTGAGCAAATAAGTGGAGATTTTGAAAGTAAAGTTGAAGAGGCAATATTAGAAGCGATGACATCATATTTACCATATGTAATAGTTGAAAATATAAATACTGCACTCACTCCTGAAGGTAAGGATGTTTATGTAGTAAATCTATCCTTTTCAGTAGCTACTGATCAAACTATGTCAAATGAGTTAACTTTAGAATTTCCAGCGGAAGGATATTAGTAGGAGATAATAATGCCGTATACAGCACCAAAGAAATCAGTAAAGGAAGTTAGATACTTAAATAAAGACTTTACATCTTTTAAAGATAATCTAATTGAATTTTCGAAAGTTTACTTTCCAAAAACATTTAATGATTTCAATGAATCATCACCAATTATGATTTTTATTGAAATGGCTTCGTATGTCGGCGATGTACTTTCTTATTATATAGATAATCAATTTAAGGAAAGTTTATTAGCTTTTGCTGAAGAAAAGAAAACCGTTTATAATATGGCACAATCTTTTGGATATACTCCAAAGTTATCCAGCGCTGCTACTACTAACATAGATGTTTTTCAGACTGTACCAGCATCCACATCGGGAGCTGGGGGAACTTATACAACCAAACCTAATTTAGATTATGCTATGAGTTTAAATGGTGGAATGGTAGTATCTTCTAATGGTGGCACGAAATTTGTTTCTGAAGAAGATTGTAGTTTCAAATTTTCAAGTTCATTTGATCCAATGGAAGTTAGTGTATATGAAAGTAGTGATAATGTCGCTGTGACTTACCTACTTAAAAAATCAGTTAGAGTTTCAAGTGGGGAAACAGCAACCGAATACCTTACATTTGCTGCTGGAGAAAAATATAGTAGAGTGGCACTATCAAACACCAACGTTACAGATATAATTTCGGTTACGGACAGTGACAGTAATACTTGGTATGAAGTTCCTTTTTTAGCACAAGATACTGTTTTTACCGATCTAGAAAATAAAACTGCCAATGATGATGATTTAGCTCAATATTCAGACCAAGCTCCATATTTACTTAAACTTTTAAAAACTGCTAGACGCTTTACTACATATATAAGAGAGGATGGAAAAACAGAATTGAGATTTGGTGCTGGAACATCGGATAGTTCTGATGAAGAGATAATTCCTAATCCAGAGAATGTTGGTTCTTCTCTTGCTGGCGGCGTATCAAAATTAGGGCAAGTTTTTGATCCAGGCAATTTTTTAACTACCAAAGCATATGGTCAAGCACCATCAAATACTACCTTAACAGTAACTTATAGATATGGTGGGGGAATTGATCATAACGTAGCAGCTAATTCAATTAGAACTATTGATTCAGTAGATATTACTTTTGATGAAAGCAATTTGGTTGGGAGTTTAATTAGCGCGACAAGAGGATCAATTGCTATAAATAATGTGATACCAGCAACAGGGGGTAGGGACGCTGAGAGTATTGTTGAAGTTAAGAATAATGCATTAGCACATTTTCAAGCTCAAGGAAGAGCTGTAACTAAAGAGGATTATATAGCAAGAACATATGCGTTGCCTGCTAAATATGGAAATATTGCTAAAGCATATATTGTACAAGATACACAATTAGAAGTAAATAATGGAAGTACTGGTCAAGTTCCAAACCCGTTTGCATTAAATCTTTATGTTTTGGGATATAATAGCAGCAAACAATTATCCACTTTAAACCAAGCAGTTAAAGAAAATTTACAAACTTACCTGACCCAATTCAGAATGATTACGGATGCTGTAAATATTAAGGATGCTTATACGATTAATATAGGTGTTAAATTTAATATACTGACGAAGGTGGGATATAATAAACAAGATGTTGTTTTACGAGCAATACAAAAAGTTAGGGAATTTTTTCAAATAGACAAGTGGCAAATTAATCAGCCAATAGTTTTAGCTGATTTAGCTTATCAAATATCTTTAACGGAAGGAGTGTCTGCTGTTGTTCCTCCTGAAGAAGATAATCCTAATGGTTTGCCAGTTTTAATTACAAATAAACATTCCGCTTCTAATAATTATTCAGGCAACGTATATGATATTATATCAGCAACAAAGGATGGTGTTGTTTATCCTTCAATAGATCCAAGTTGCTTTGAACTTAAATTTCCAAGTACAGATATTGAAGGCCGTGTAGTTGGAAATGCTGCGGGAGGTAACTAATGAATTATTTTATTTTCCCAGATGCGGATACAACGTTATATCAAGCAAGTGCAAGTCAGAATACTGGCTTAGACGAAATATTAGAAGTAAGAAAAGATTTAAATGACGCGGGATCAAATCCAAAAGTATCTAGAGTTTTAATGAAATTTGATATGAGTGATATATCACAATCAATGCACAGGGGAGTTATAAGTACTGATGCTAAATTTTATTTAAATCTTTATGACGCCAATCCTACTAATTTATCATATACTCAATCGCTTTATGCTTATCCCGTCAGCCAAAGCTGGGTTGTCGGTGAGGGATTTTTTAAAGACAGCCCCATAACATCAGAGGGCGCTAGTTGGAGATACAGAGATGGTTTGAATTCGGCTACATTTTGGACAGGTTCTATGACAGGTTCAGGAGGTACTTGGTATAACAATTATTACGGATCTCAGTCGTTATCATATCAAAGTAAAGACATCAGAATGGATGTTACTCCTATTGTAAATAGATGGTTAGATGGAACTATTCCTAATGATGGATTTATGATAAAGAGAAGTGGTAGCGTTGGTAATGGTGATACTGGCGTAGAAGAAGGAAATAATGATGTATTAGGAAATTTTTCATTCTTTTCCAGACAAACTAATACAATATATCCACCTAAATTAGAAGTAGAATGGTTTGATACGAAATGGAGCACTGGTTCATTGAGTGCACTATCTTCAGCTGAATTAGAAGATGCTGTATTTTATATGAAAGGATTAAGACCAGAATATAAAGAAAAATCAAAAGTAAAATTTAGGTTGGTTGGAAGATCAAGATATCCAACAAAATCTTATTCTAATACATCTTCTACATATTTAACAGCAAAATATTTACCAAGCGGTAGTAAAGAAAATATAGGTGGTAACGGTAGTTATTATTCTGTTAGAGATGATCAAACCGAAGATGTTATCGTACAATATGGTACTGGTTCTATGATAAGTTGCGACTCAACAGGAAATTATTTTAACTTTTGGATGAATGGACTGCAATCGGAGAGATATTATAGATTTGAATTTAAAGTAGTTAGTGGAAGTAATACTTCAGATGAAACTATCCAATACTTTGATAATGATTTTGTTTTTAAAGTTGTGAGATAAAAATGCCATACACACAAGAAGAACTTCAAGAATTAGAATTTTATCAAAATCTATTATCTGAAGATGAAGAACGGTATTTAAATGAAAGAAATATTCATATTCTAAGATCTCAAAATTCTGGATCAGCTGATCTTGGAGCAACTTCTAGAGATATTGATGGGACTGTTTTAATATTTGAAAGTCCATATACAGGAGAAATTTTTGATGACCAAAGTCCTGAAAATATGGTAGTCGCTTCAAAGATTTCGCAAAATTTAAGAAATGATATTACTATTAATGATATTATTGGCAGAACGTTTGGTGAATTTTAATGGCTAATAAACTTTCATCCAGAGATAGAGAATTACTGTACACGCACACGGACAGAATAATTGGTCAAAGACCATATGAAGCTGGTGAATTTAAAATGCAAGATCGAGATTTTATATTATTTGAACTTCTTGATATTAGTGGCAGAACAATATTACATAAAAATTTATCACACGCGGCTGCTTATAATCATACTGAAACGCATTATGGATTATATCCAGCGGTAGATATAAAGGAAGCTGGATTTAAAAGCGGAACTTTCAAGGTAAGATATCAGTTTTTAAGAAGAATGGCGGGAAATGATTCTGCTGTTTTAGTAAAGACACAAAATCCTAATCAAGGAATAATTTACCCAAAGGACAATGACTTTCATATAACTGATGATGGAAAAGTTTATATTGGAACTGAAGAAAACTATAAAGAGAATGATGGTCAGGTAGAACAATTAAAAATTGAAAGTTTAAAATATGAAATAGAAGCAATATCTCCAAGTAGAACTGAGATTAGGCTGAAAGCAAAAAATATAAAAACATCTGATGTGTTGGGGGACAGAGGATCTTACCAAACCGATTTTAGTAATCTTCAAGAAATTACAAGATATTATAATATAAAGGAAGCAGGCGGAGCAGGCGTATTTAGTTTTATAGGCGATCCAAATAACACAAAAACGATTACTGTAACATCTCCCACCTTTGCGGCCGCAACTCCGCACAACGGTTTTCATGAAAGTATGGTGGGCGGGAATTTTATAATTAAGAATGTATTTAAAATACGTGAAACCCTTGAAAAACAAAAAAGTGGAATTAATATAATTCCAAATGCTTCATTAGAAGAATTGGAATTTGATGATGGGGGACATCTTAAAATTGGAGCATTAGTATCACCTGATTGGGATGAAAGTTTACATTTTAATGCTGTTAAGGCGGTCGGTTGGGATAGCGGCTTTATGTCAGTAACAGCATTAGGTGATGCGTATTCGGACACAGAAGGAATAGGGTATCACGCACACGCCGTACAAGGAGAAGGAGTAAATGGTGGCGTGTGTCTTAAATTTCCTGATATGAATGAACCCTTTATGGATACGCAAGGGTGGTATGGTGATGCACATAGACTGTTAAAACTAAGGACTTCAGTTTTGCCTGCTTTACAAGGTATTGATATAGCTGCTGGCGATGAGATGAATATTAGTTTTGATTTAAAAACTACTGCACCAGGAAAGGGAGTTAACGTATTTGCAAGGTATCCCCAAAAGCTTCCAGATGAGCCGATGCCAACTCACCCATTAATGCTTGATATTAGTCAAGTATTAGCCGCTCAAGAAGCTTCAAATGCTGAAGAAAGTCCAGGTGTTTCCAATATTTTGCCGGAAGGCTATCTATCTAATACCAGTGATAATGCTCAAGGAATAGAAGCTATGCCCAGTAATGATTCTAGGGACTACGAGCAAGGGTATGCGTCGGGTGCGATAGGAATGACTACCGCGAATTATCAAATTGGAGGGACTGGTCATTGGAAAATAGTAAATATAACCACCAATTGGCAGATGTATGATAGTGATCCACCGGATTACGAAACTTGGGAGTGGGGTCCTAATTTACACCATGCTATGCATAATGGCCAATATACCGCAGCAGGCATGCTTAGTCCAGGGGGCGGCTGGGAATGGGATGGCGGCCAGTGGATTTCCAGATCATCGATTTCAACTCAAGCGATGGACATTTTAGAGAATTATAAAGTAACACCAGTAAATGATGCTCCAGCTGATCCTCCAGCAGGATTTATGGAAATAACCCAAGAACAGATAGACGCAATGATAGAAACTACATCGGATGTGAACCCCCCACCAAATAATTTAAAAGATATACTTGATATGATTGCGGAACCTGCGGATATGTCTCCAAGTGATTATGGCGACTCACACGCATACCCAATTGTATGTTAGTTGAATGCGCCGATGTTCAATGCATTTGAGTACTGGTTTAACAATCTTGTTGCCCCGCCTCCTTGGCCGAGTCTATTGTACGATGTTGATGATACAGCCCAGGACTAGTCTACCATGCT
>Ga0098052_1002656_pt1 | contig 10767 bp, 3 predicted proteins | sample 15_taG_FD_81591 | JGI IMG/M metagenome (GOLD analysis project Ga0098052, IMG submission 81591) | Marine viral communities from the Subarctic Pacific Ocean - 15_ETSP_OMZ_AT15312 metaG | ecosystem: Environmental > Aquatic > Marine > Oceanic | place: Pacific Ocean | collected 2015-01-18 | reverse complement strand
TTCTACCCATTCGCATCAGCAATGCTTTGTATTTGTCTTTATCTGCATCTGATCCGTGTAAATACTCAATAAAATCATCCACATTTTCGTGTAGTTGTCCTTGTGGGTGTTCCCAGCCAAATAAAGCATAATTAAGATAATACGACAGCTCTCCACCAACCGCTCCAGTAGCCGCCCATTTCAACATAGGACCAAAATCTGCTTGGAGCATTGGTCTTACAGCGCTTTTATACCACCCACCAGTAGCTCTGTACGCCATTTTATGCAAACTGCCGAGCGGTGACCAGCGACCTGTCATTAACTCTGGCATAAAGGCTGGATGAGTAGAACCTTGCGTAAGAGATGGTGCAAATGATTTTACTTGATTCAATTCTTTTTCTGTTAAACTTCCGCGCTTTGCCATTCTATCTATTTCTTTATCTGTAAATCCACCAAATTCTTGAAAGAAATTACGCGCTCTTTTTAATTTTCTGGACGGAACGGCTCTTTGTACCTCTGGCGACATATCATTAGCAAGGTAGCGTAAGTATATTTCCGCCGCGTGTCCGGCACTTGCTACTGATCGTGCGCGATTCATTATTTCAGAAGGAGCTATACCTCCGGGAAACCACGAAATCCACCCTTTTGCTCCTTTTTCCCAAGTCATAGTTTCTATTTCACGAGTACCCACTCCTAATTGACCAAGTTCTCGCGCTTCCATAGCAGATATAATTGGATGTCTTAAAAAATCCATCCACCCTTTCACAACCGCTCGAAAAGTAAAAGTCGGAACGTCTGTATTATGCGAATACATAACATTATTAAAAGCTGTTCTTGGACTTGTTAGTTGTGTGGTTGCGAATAAGAGCGTTGGACCCATTGTCCACGGAAGGGGTCTTTTTCCCGCCCCTTCAACTATTTCTCGCATTAAATCCCCAGCTTCTTCATAATAACGAAACCCTACTTCATCTCCTATACGACCAACTAAACGATCTCGAATTGCCATATCCTGACCAAATATTTCCGATGCAGCAAGAAAGTTTGCGTATCTACGAGCAATACCGGGAGCAAGCACCGCAAAATCAGTTTCATACAATTCAGGAGATAACTGCACAAGACGTGGACGATCTGCTGAACCATAATGAACAGGAGAATTATGATGAATTGATCTTCTCCGCCATTCTCCAATGATTTGCAATGCTTCGTTACGGTTCTGTGCCTTTTTACTTTTTATTAATCTCCTTACTTCCCTTTCAAATAGTTTCCCTTCTCCGGCAAAATCTTTATATACTTGAGGTTTTAACTGATACCTGATCCAGTTTTCAATGTAATGTTTGCCAGCATCTGATTTTACTTCTCCCCGACCCTTTACATATATTTTAACCCAAGTATCATTATCTACCCTCATTGCGTGTAAACGATCTGTATAATCTTTCCATAACCTTAATGCTTCTTTTGTTTTTGGACTATTTAAAAAACTTTCTTTCCCTCTAAAATCCATTCCTTCAGCCAAATACGGATCAATAGCGGCAACAAAGTTCTTCATATTACGCCTTCCAATAAGTTTTTTAATCCGACTCACAGTTTTGTCGCCATCTCCAGTTATTTGTTGTTCCCTAATAATAAAGTTAGTGGTTTTTTGTGCTAACTCTTTTCCAGCAGAACCCATAGTTTTTATTCTTGATATATGAGGCATAGCTGGTCCGGCAAAAATCATTAACTTTCGTTTGCGTACATCCCATCTCGTTTCCGGCTTTATATCGTTTATTAACATCTCTGGCAACACATCAAGATACCCATCAGATTGCGCCATACGATCTAAAACTTCTTCATAGTGCATAACTTCTTCTTGTGTAAAATCTTTTTGGGAATCAGTACGTCCTTTTGTAACTGATAATTTTATATCTCGATAATTCTCATCAACTACCTCAACACCAGCGTCTTTTAATTGTTTTGAAAGATCACGTTGTTTTTTATGTGTTCTACGAAGATCACGAACTCTATTAGACCACTCTACGTCTTTTGCGATCTTAACCATTTCTTTTTCAGAAGGTACTTGTTTAGAAACCTGTTCCTCCAGTATTCTAATTTCTCGACCCAGCTGTTCCAGCCTACCTTCCATTTCCGCATCATTCTTACCGCCACGAGTCCATTTGCTATATAATTTATTTGATCGCTCTGTAAGAGAATCTAATTTTTTACGATCTGTAGTTGGGAGTTTAGACCTTTTCCATCTTCTCATTGCATTAAACATTGCAGTAGCACCCGGGATAAAATCAACACCCATAACATTCCCACTTAACCGATCTGCTTCATTATATGTTTTTAACATTTCTTCAGCAATTTTAATTGCCTCTTTTAATTCACCCACAGACGCTTTTACATCTTCTGTAGGTTGTTTATATCCCTGTAACCGTTTTAATTGCTTCTGATAGCCAGTAAGAGCCTTATTTAACTGCTTCTGATCTATTTTTGATATTGCTTTTCTTTCAGGAGCCGTAAAACGCGCTTCATTTTCCGCATTTCTTCTTCCTCCTCCACCGCGTAAACTTGGTTGTGAAGGTCGCTTGAACGCTCTTGCTACCGATGTTTTACTAAATTTATTAAACCAATCACCAACAAGTTTCCCTTTTTTTACTTCTACATTACTTGGTAATGACATTGTATAAGTTCCATTCACTTCCGGATATTCAATTTCTAAATACTTTACTCCATCACGCTCTACAAACCTACTATGTAGCGGAGCTTCAACAGCACCCCAGTTAATCTCATAATTACCATCTGCATCGGTTTGTTTACGCACCTGATCGTGGATACCCTCAAATACATTCTGCATTTCAACTTTAAATTGCATATCTGCATCAGCAATAGGTTTTTTTATCGGTGCTTTTTGATCTCCTTTTTTTACTTTCTTTGATGGTCTTATTGTTATTTGATCTTCATCTCTTCGTCTATTCGCTTTTGCCTTACCAGCTTCTTTGTTTGCTTCAGCAAGCTGCACGTTTAATTCTCTTATCTTGCTAACGTCTGCTTTATCTCCCTTTGCCGCCTCTGCATTACGTTGATTTTTTAGTTTAACAACATCAGACATTGTTTCAGAAAGAGCTTTTGGAGAAGATACTGGTGCTTCAGCCTTTCCTAAATGTCTTTCTACAGCCTTTAACATATCCCATTTAGATTTTCCTAATGGTTTTAAATCATATTTTTTAACCAATTTCCGTACTTCGCCCATTGGTACGCTACTGCCTGACTCTGAAAGATTATCAACCATCTGTATTGATTGTATTGATCGCGCCGGGTCTTTATTGGGTTTTAAAAAGCTCTCAATACGATCTGCGGTATATACTTCACCACCATCTCTACCTACTGGCGCTTCAGCTTCAGGATGAAATTGCTTCCAAAGATCAACATATCTTTGATTGCTACCTAATTTCTTACTTGTCATTTCAGACATCAAATTTTGAATTGACTTTATATCGTTTGCATCACCTTTAGACATAGTTTCGCCGACTTTGTATCTGTCCTCTATGCCCATTCTCATATCGTTTAACCGCGAGTGAAATTCTGAAAAACTTTCGGAAGTCTTTGCCGATTCAATGATTTTATCTTTTAATTTCTTACTTCCGGATAATGGTACTTTAACTTCAGCTGTTGGTTTTCCTCTACCCTCTACATAATCCAAATAATCTCTGCGAATTAAATCGTTTCCCCTACCTCCAGAATAAAGTTTTTGATCGCCCTTATTTACCGGATTTCCTTTTACTGTTTTTAAGCCAGAAGTTTTATAATATAAATGCCCATCTATCTTTCTTGTGCTTGTTACTGTTGCGCTTCCCTCTGCAGTTGAATTTTCCCCATAATGAATAACATCACCCTTCTTTGCTATTGGTACTTTTCTTGCTAACACATGACTTACTTTTTCACCGTGCCGTAGAATTACCACCTCATTACCCCTGTCAATTTCTCTCTGTACTTTTTTATTCATTTCTGACCCTGTAGTCGGTATATTCTTACGAAGAGCCTCTATCCAATTAAAATTGTATATACTATCATAACCTTCTTTATGATTTTTTTCGTAATCAAGCTCACCTCTTTCGATAACTTTTATTTTCGTACCAGCGGGATCGTTTAATGGTATTTCTTCATACACTGCACCTACTTCTTTTACTGGCTCAAGCGGACTTTCTCCTTTTTTCGTTATAAATATCTCTTCTTTATATTGATCAAATATTTTTCCATCTTTAATCGTTACCTTACCAATATTTATTGTAGCGCCTTTTTTATACGTTCCATCTTTTTTCTTTTTTGCTTCTCTATCAACTACTCGAAGCGAGGCTTGGTTATTAGAATCACGCACGACACTTACAACTTTATAGGCACGACCACCACCTTCTCCTGTCCTTATAAAATCTCCCTCACCCACTTGTTTCTTAACGTCTGCAAATGCCTTTGCTTCAGATGGTGTTGCTGGTGGTGGTTGCTCCCCCTTCCATTCCCTTACTTCTATATCAATAATTTCTTTTAAAGATTTTCCCGATGCCCATTCTATTCCCGGTCTTTCCGTGGCGGTTTGCATTACATTTATAGCAACATCTTCAACATTTCCTTCTAATATCCCTCGTTTTGCTACTTCTTTTTCAACCTCTTTTGTTAATGCTTCAGTTATGTTACGAAAACCTTGTAATGCTTGTCCTTCTATAACGAGAGATTTTGCTTCTAATTCTTCTATTTCCTCTCTTATTTCTTTACGTCTTGCAACAGCTTCTTTCTTTCCGCCTTTTATTTCAGCCAATTCTGCACTTAATTCATCAATACGAGGTTGATTATTTTCTCTTTCTTTTTCGCTTTTTCCAACTTCTGTTTCCCAAGCTCCAAGTATATCTCTCGGAGTAGAATCCAATGTAAACTCCTTACCCTCCCATACCGCTTTTTTAGCTGGTGCTTCAGATGGTGGAGCTTCTTCTGCTTTTACTTCCGCTTCTGCTTTTGGTGGTGCTGACTCACGAACTTCAGGTTTACCTACTGGAACCCTCATGGTGCCGCTACCTACCTTCATAATACCAGCTTTTCCTTCAGAGCCTAATGGTACCTCACCTTCCCCAGCTATTGGAACGTCTGCTTCTCCCGGTAATCTCTTTTGTTTTTCACCATAAACTCTTTCTCCGGCTGGTGACGCTTCTACAGGAACAACCTTACCAGCGATCTGATTGTCTAATGTTTGCATCCGTCCACCCATCTCAATAATTTGCCGTTCTTTAGCTTCGTATTCTGGAGTTCCCTCTTTTAATGCTTGTAATTCTGTAAATAGTTTGTTTTGCTCTAATTGTAATGCTCCACGCTCTTGAACTAATCCCGATACATCTTCCGGCTCTTGCATCCTCCTACGTTGTAATTCTACCTGAACTGCTCGTTGTTCTCTTCCTGTTAATTCGCCTTTTCCTAATTCAGCTAATGCCTGATCAGGTATTGACTCTATTACACCCTTTTTTGCCCAAGAAGGTAAATCTGCCGCTTCTTCTAACTGTTTTGTAGCCGCTTCTTCTCCTGTAATTCTTTCGCGAACAACTTGTTGTTCTTTACCCTCACCAATAACTTCACTTACTTCGCCCTCTACGATCCTCTGTTCTTTCTTTTCAGGTACTCGTCCTCTACCTACAGCAGTTGTAACAAAGCCACCTTCTCCTTCTGCTCCGAACTGCGATTTAAAACCGTCACCTAAAAAGTCAAGAATATTATTCTTATCTGTTTTTATATTAAAGTTTGCCTCTTGCAACGCCTCTCTTGTTACCGTTTGCCTGTTGATTTCATCTTTACTACCAACTAATTCAATATCAGTAACAACCCCTTTTTTATTTGACCAAACAACTAAATCAACTTTATCGCCATTTTTATTATAACCCGACAAGGTGGATACGGTTTCTCCGGGGTACTTTCTTGATTGTAGTGAGCTAAATTTTGGTTTACCATCCGCACCAACAACTACACTACCATATTCATCTAATTGAGGTCTTTTTACTTCCCCTGTTAATACTAATTCTTTTTGAGTTAATCCCGGTCTAAATGGAATACGGTTACCATTTGGATCAAGAATAATCGCAATTCCATCCTTATCAATAGGAAGATTCTTCTTTTCTCCAAATATTCCTGATTTTCCACCAGACCAAGTTCCTCGTGGTGCGCCCGGTTCCCATGCAATGCCCTCTTCCATTGCAATTTCATAAGCACTTTTTAATTCTTTATGTACTGTTTCTTGTGCTTTGCTAAAATCTCCGCCATTTTTTGCATATCGTATGCGTATCATGTCCGCAACTCGATTATTAACAAATGCGTGAGCGCCTAATCCATATACTTTTTGCATTGGAGCTGCCAACTTCATTCCAATCAGAAATGTTGCCGCGTCTTGAAAATCTTTCCATATAGGCGCTCTTTTTTCGCCTGTTTCTGGATCACCTAATATTAATGGAGAAAAACCACCAAATCCAGTTACCTCCCCAGCAAACTTCATACCCTCTTGAGTTAGTTTAGCACCCTTACCTTTTGCCATTGGTTTTATAAATTTAGAAGTGCCTAATCCTATTTCTGCAAGACCACCTGTAATAACACCCAAAGCTGTATGTGCAAAAAGGTCTTTGCCTACTGATAATGGATCAATTCCCAAAAACCCTTTTTCTTGCCACTGTGTTAATGAACTTCCAAGACCTGAATAAGTACCTAACGCACCACCCATGTGAGCCATAGCATTAGCGGTTTTTAGAGTAGCCATATTAACTGCCCGAGTGGCAACAGCTCCATCAACACCAAGTTTAATTAGTTTATTGCGAGTAAGTTTACCTGATGTAGCATTTAATCCCGCTTGAAGAGCCTTCGTTCCTTTAAATGTTTTAAAACCCCACTGTCCAAGTTTGCCACCCAAACCAAAAGATAAAGCGTCTATAGGCATTAACAGACCAACAATCCCAGCCGCCATCTGCTCTGCATCTCCCGGCTCATAAAAGGTGAGATCAGGCTCGTGTCCTGTGGCAATGTTCCACGCCATACCAGAAAGAGAATTTGACCAAGCAAGAGAAGCAAAATCATCAGAAGTAACATCCACCCCAAGTCGTCTTAATTCGTTTTTATAAGCCACTCTTGGGTTTGACATTATCCTTTTCCGCTCTTCGTATTCGCTCTTCCCTAATTCCCCTATTCCAAACTTTCCTCTCTCCGCGGCTTGTTTAAGACCCATCGTAAATCCTGTTTTCTGCGGACCAGTAAATAACATAGGTTCGCTCATTATATTCCAAGCAACTTGCTCTCTAACTTCTTGATCATATTCAGGAGAATTTGGATGAGGCATTATACCAATCTTTTTAGATCGGTCTTTTAATAACTGTATTTGAGATAGCTCTGCTTGTGCGCGACCAGCGATTTGCTCTTTATCAGGTTTTCCTTTATACGCAATACTTAAATCTTTATATTTAAAAATATTCCCTACGCGTTCTGATACTCCCGACCAAAAACCTTTTTCTGGAGCCGATGTTAATGTATACTCACGCTCATCTGCTCCCTCTACTTTCTGTAGACCATATGTTTCAAGATCAGGCTCTTCTTTTTTCTCTGTTGATACAGAAGGAAGATAATTTTCTTTTAAAGCAGACGAATCATATCCTGACTCTGCCGCGAACACCGCCTTTAACGTAGAAGCATCTGGTCCGGCAAGCTGATCAATTAATTCAAGATGCTTCGGATCGGCTCCCATAACGGCAATGTACTGTTCATTTGTCCAGTCTTTGTATTTTGACCAAGACCCATTATTGTACGCCGTCCAGTTTTGTATGCCTTGAGGACTTAATCCTGATTTGTTTTGTAATATCTCCTCAACTGCAAAAACAATAGATTCTTCAGGAATTGAATCTGCTAAATTTTTCCCAAATCTATCTTTAAAAAAACTATTCCACACTTTATCATTAATTTGTGGTATGCCATAATCGGTACTGTGTAGGTTTTTCTTACTTGTATCTGGTCCTGTTAATTTGGATTTGCCAAGTTTTTCAGCAGATGAATTTGGGTCTGCCAATTCCGCCGCGAGAATACTGTCTGGGGATACCTCTATACTGTCTTTAGGATGCGAATATACATTGTCGTCATCACCTTTATAAACTACACGACCTGAATCGTTTTCTTCTTTAATTGCACTTCCAAATTCGTCATGCCCTGTTCCAACTAACATTCGCCCTGTTTCGGGATCACGATTAGGTGGATCATTACCATTCAAATCCCAGTTTATATCCGAATAATCACGCGAATCCCCTTGTGAATCAAATTCAGGTTTTATATTATTAAATTCGCTATTATATTCTTCATATTCTCCAAGATTAACTCCTTGCTCTGACAATGTATCATATAGCCAACGGCGGCTTTCATCATCACCCATCGCTGTTTGAAATGTAGAAAGATTGCCTGTTTCGATCCCCGCATCAGAAGCGGTTTTATGTAACCACTGTAAATTGTCTGGCATTACTATTTAACCCAAGGAGCTGTAATGGATGTTTTTTGTGGACCATATGGAGGATCAGTATTATCCGATTTCTCCGTCAGTGGAGTATATTTAGAATATGCAACACCAAGTTCATTTAACGTTTCTTCAATTCGTGATAATTCACTTATAAACTCTTTTCTTCTCTCTTCGGTCATTTCTATAGCAGTTACTGTGTAACTTTCTTGTGACGCTTCACCCTCACGACCATCCCAAGTATCATCAAAAGAATATCTTACAGCTTTTCTTGAACCCTCTAAATGAGCGCGAAGTTCATTTCTTCTATTCAGAAGATTTTGTGCGCCCATTCTTTGCTGTGTAGTCATCTTTTTTGGTTCGTTTTTCTTTTCAATATTTTGATATACTTGTCTTGCATCATCTTCTTTTGCGTACGGGTCTTTAGCAATTCTCATAAGTAATTCATAATCTCCATATCGGTCTTTATATTTTTCGACATCGTTAAAATAATCAAGTATATCTGGACTTGGTTCTTCCGCATTGCGGTATCCTTCAACAACAACGTCTGGATGTAAACCTTCCCAACCAGTTTCGTTTTTTCCCTTTGCAGATTTATATTTTCTAAATAACTCTGCATCTGGACCAATATAAGTACGATCTGCAACACCATCTCCATCCTCATCTCCGTATTCAATTAGTCCATCAAGGTAATCCCTTTTATACATATCCGCATAAAGTTCACCCCAATTAGTACCTCCAGCACCTGATCTGGCACCAGCACCACCAACACCTTCGATAATATCGTAACTCCTTGTTTCAGGATTATACTGATACGCGGGTCCTTTTCTTGGGTCAATTTGCTTTACATTTGCCGCTAATGTTTGTTCTCTATAATCTTTTAATGCGTCTGCTTTTTCTTTTTCAAGCGATAATTTATCATATTGCAGCGCCTGTTGGTTTTTTGACGATATAAGCTCACCTAAAAACCCAAGTGCAAGTTCTGCACCCCGGTAAGGTTTGTCTTTTTCTCTTTCTCTAAAATATGAACTGTATGATTTTGCCATTATGGATTCGGTACTCCTTCATAAGCCATTTGCTCGGTTTCTAATTGATATAATAAATCCTCTATTTGAGCATAGTCAATATCTTGTGACCTTGCTAAATCGGATAATTCCTTTGCCTCGGATAAACCGAGTTGTTCTAATTGTAAATCTAACCCTCTACCTGATATATCTAACCCTTGTCTTGCTATATCAAACTGATCTTGTCTACCACCCATCATATCCCCCATCGTAGCTTGTCGTCTTTCAATTTTTCTTTCTTTTCCACCGCTATATGCTAATCCACCAGTTGCTCTGCTTACATCAGATTGGGAACGAAATGAATACGCATCACCAAGAAAACTTGTCAATGCTTGAGATTCTTGCACACCAATTCCCTCACGTTGTACACCAAGCTGTTCTCTTGCAAGACCAATTCCTTGTTCTTTTAAATCATATTGCCCACCAATCAAGTCGCGCTGTCCGCCATAATATTCTGTAATATCCTTCCGCCGATCTTCAACTTTTCCTTGATATTGACCTAAAGCCGTTAAACCTTTATCTGCTTCTCTCTTCGCGGCGCGTTCTTCCGGACTACCCGGAGCAGTATCTCCTAATATTCCCCATTCACCTTCTGCTGGATGCCAACTTGCACTACTCATAATTCTACCTCTATTTTCCATTGCACAACTTTCATATCATCAAATAAGCGTTCCCACGCTTGCCCATTACGTTTTGTTGAAAATTGTATTTTAGTACACCCCATTAAACACGCCATCTCTTTAAATTCTTCCCACGCCTCTTTTGTTTGTAGAGTATCACCACTAAACGCTGTTTTAATCCATAAAGTATCTTCATAAACGTCAAAATCTATCCACCCATCATAATATGCTGGTGCATATACACACTCTGCCTGTTTCGTTGTAACATATTCTTCAATAGAATCTTTCGATTTTTCAAAATAGCGTGTAATGTTTTGAATCATTACCTTTGGTGCGTTTTTTAGATATTCTGCTAAATTTGTCATACTCCTATACCTACCCTTCTGCGATACCTACCTAATGGCGTTTTTGATAGTGGATCATTGCCTTTTCCACCCATCATTCCTACACCTTGACCAGCAATACTTAATGCAGCTGGAAGTGCCGCCGCCCAGCCAACTGGATTCCAAAAATTTGTCATCGCTACTAAACCAGCGGCTCCCCCGGCGGCTTTCAATGCGCCACCAGTTCTTTTTTCAGCAGTCTTACCTTTTGAAATATCTTTTATTCCAGA
>Ga0098052_1002651_pt1 | contig 10774 bp, 12 predicted proteins | sample 15_taG_FD_81591 | JGI IMG/M metagenome (GOLD analysis project Ga0098052, IMG submission 81591) | Marine viral communities from the Subarctic Pacific Ocean - 15_ETSP_OMZ_AT15312 metaG | ecosystem: Environmental > Aquatic > Marine > Oceanic | place: Pacific Ocean | collected 2015-01-18 | reverse complement strand
TTGACGTGCTTCTAAAAGTTTGCCCTGGTAAGCTTCCTCACCACGAGCTTGTTTTTCTGCATGTAAAAGCTGTGCATCAGACATAGCCATCTTTGCTCTCTGCTTGTTAGCATAAATTTTGCTTCCAGCAGAAACGGCTAATTTAATAGCACTGAACCACATATTAGTACCAAGTAGCTTTAACTGGCTTCTTATCTTTTCTGATTGCTCTGTTACCTTTTACAACAACAGTTTGAGATTCTGTTGGGTTAGTAGCTTTTATAACTTCTGCATCACCATAGCCATCTTTGTTTTTACCAACGATGCCTGTAACTTTTGGTTCTTTACAATAACCAGAGCCTATTTGCCAATCTTTCATTATACTAAACCACCACCTCTAAAAGCTTTTCCTAAACCTCTTTTAGCAATTCCACCACCTTTTCTGTCTAGTTCTCTAACGACTCTTTTTTTCTCGTCTTTAAGATTTCTTTTACCTTTTTTAGTATATGCTTTTTCCGCATCTACTCTTCCAAGTTCTTCAAGTCTATTCATTCTTCTCGTATTTGCCATATTATTTATCCATAGTTCCGACAGAAGAATACGCTCTTTTTCCTGAAGCTTTCTCCATGCCTTTAGATTCGTCTCTTCTTGCTTTAAAGCTTTGAGACTTAGTTGATTCTTTGCCGTCTCTCATTCCTAGAGATTCGTCAAGTCTGTCATTATAGCCCTGTTTCTTAGATCCCTTATCTGATGAATACGGGAATCTAGGTTTATAAGGTCTATTTCCAAAATCATTTCTCATAATTTTTCTCCTAATATTGATTTTTTACTCTAAATAAGCTTGCAAGTCCACCCTTATTTAATGTCATTGTTATATCGTCTGTTACAATTTCATTATCTTTAATTATATCTTTAGCCTTTAAAGAAGCTCTTAATGATTGTTTCTCTCTAATTTTTCCAAGATAATCAGTTATATATGAAGCATAGTAATCTTCTTGTTCACCAGAAGGTGGCTCATAAATAGGGGGCATCCCATCATCACCGCCGCTATCATCATCTTGTCGTCTAGGTTGAGTTAAATCTAATTTTTCTTGTGTCAATTTTTGGTAAATAGTGTCTACACTATGATGATGTTTTGTAGCTCCAATTTTATCTAACATTGCTAAATCAGCATCAATTTCAGCAATTCTCTCCTTTTTCTTTTCATTTTCTTTATGACCAAACCAGATAAACCTTGGGATATCTACCCAAAAAACACCTGTAGGTTTAGGAGCTTTCAGAACAGTGCTTACACCTCTCATCCATGCATTGCTATCCCATTTTTCTTTTTTCTTTTTAATTTCGTTATGAATTCTTACTTCATCTGTAGGTCCAATGTAATCTGATCCACCTTTTGCTGTTTGATCATCTTCTGACTCAACCCATCCTCGATCAGAGCCAGTCCAATCAGGTGAATTATCTGTAGTGACCCCCATGTCAGATTCCATTGTAGCAACGTCATCTTCTTGGTCAGCACCACTACTATAAGCCCCTGTTCCTTTTTCTTCTTGACCCCAATCCTGAGGTCCACCATACCCTGGTCTTTTTCCATCTGGAGATTGTTTTACAAGTTGGGAAATTCCTCCGCTGTTCATAAATAAAGTTGTAGGAGGCACACCTGCATCTTCAGTATTTTCTGCAAAAAGATTTATAAGCTCTCCTTCAGGATTTTCCTCACCGGTTTCTTCGGTTGTTACATCCATTTCACTTTCTTCAGTGTCTAAAATTCCATTCCCTTGTGTTACTCCTGCAAATTCTGTTTCCGTTGCTTGAAGTTTTTGAATATGCTCATCTAGTGTTTCTTCATTTGGATCCCACTGGGGGTACATCAATTGAAGTTCTTCAATACTTTTATTTTCAAAAGGTCTAAATAAAGCATCTCCTACTACACCGTCTTCGTTTAATTTTTTTCTTTTAAAATGATTTGCAATACCACCTTTAGCACCTATCATTGTCATTTTGTCTGTTTCTACTTCACTGCTTTTCTTTTTTTCTAATTCGTTTAATTTTTCTTTTTCATCGTCATTTAATGGAGGAGTCATTCCATCTGTAGCTTCATTCTGAATTTTTTTATTTATTAATTTATTATATTCAATTTTTTCTTTAGTGTTTAAAGAAGCAACTGTTATATCTTTATCCCCAGTTAAAATAGTTTTAACTTGATCATCTTCAGTTTTCTTCTTTTTGTTTTTATCAAACAAACTTTTAAGAATAGTTCCTCCTAGAATATAGGGATTAGTTTTATATAAATTTAAAGGGTTAAGGGTAGTGCCAAATCTATAAAGTTTATCGACATTGTCTACTGTTGTTAAAGTTTTATCAATTAAATCAGTTTTTTTCTTTTTCTCTTTAGGTACTACTACTACTTCTGGTTTGTCATCCTTATCTGGCGGTGTAGTCGTTTTAGGAGTAGTTCTAGTGTATTGTTCTGCAATATATTTTTCTCTATTATCAACACCATTGTTTCCTTTTGGGGATGTGTCTGTTTTGTCATAAGCTCCCGTTCCTTTTTCTTCTTGGCCCCAATCTTGAGGTCCACCATAACCCGATCTCACCTTCTTTTTAGATTTTCTTACTAATTGTCCACCGTCCGCTTTAGGTAAATAATATTCAGGAAGTTGATTCAACTGAGAATTTAATTGAGCAACTCCTCCTGTAAAATAATTTCTTTCCCATCGCTTCGCAATTTCTGGGTGATTAGCGTGTAGAAACCTTCTTTGCTTTTCAGATTGAAAAGGCATTAGCTTCTAGGACCTTTAAGTTTAGTAACATCAAATCTTTTCGTTGCATCAGATTTTGCTTTTGCACGATTTGACATTTTTTGTTTCTCAAGGGAAGTGGCAGCTCTAAGCATAGCTAATTCTTCGTTTTGATCCATTTTATCTTCTTGAAGATCTCTATTCATTAACATTTTAGTTTTATCTAAATTAATTCGAGCTTCATCTTCTTTTTCTTTTCTCTGATTGTCTTGAGCCTTCAGATCTAGTTCTCTAGCTCTTAATTTAGCAATTGGGTCATTACCAAAACCGCCCATAACTTTTTGTTGCTCTTTAACAAACTCTTCCATCATTTCTGCAATTAAAACTGCTTTTCTAGCCTCTACTTCTAATTGAAGTCTTTCTAGCTCTTGTTTGATTTCAGGGTTTTGTTGCATTTGCGGATTCTGTTGCATTGTTTGTTGAATTTGTTGTATTTGCATAATATTATCTCTCATCTCTAGCTGAACTTGTTCATCAGCCATTAATGCCATGTGTTCAAAAATATTTTTTTCTAAAGCTGCTAAAATTACTGGATTATTCATCGCCATGGTCGTACCCATAAAAGCTAAGTGCGCTGTAATGTGTGATTGGTGATCTTGTCCAGTAAATGCTTGAAAAGGTTTTCCACCTAAGGCATCTATGTGTTCTAATGCTGGATTTTTTGGTTGAGGCTGTGCCGGAGGCGGTAGTATTTGATCAATGTTTTTAACACCAATTGCCTCATACATATCTCTATACGCTTCGTACATATTATGCATTTGAGGATTAGATTGTGCTAATTGTAATTCTGTTTGTGCAATAGAAACTCTTTGAGTAGAAGAAAATATATTTGGATCTGCTACTGGTAAAATATCTATCTTGTCATCAAAGTCTTGTTGCTTAATTTGATTATTTCCACCCACTACATCATACGGATACACTGGAGGTAGATACGTTGAAAATACCTGTGATAATAACACAAACTCTATTTTCATAGACGCATACAATCTCTTATGTATCGCTGACATGACTCTCGAACCACGTTCTAAAAGAGCTACAGTAGTTCCAACAGCAGCCTGTTGGTTCCCGTCACCTACCTGCATGTCAGCAATTGACGCGAATCGCTGTCCAGCCGAAACACAAATTCCCATCAATTGTAATAATGTTGCTGAAGGTTCTTTGTAAGGCAAAGTCATAAAAGCATCTTTAAGGTTTCCACCTGGTGCATCGACATCTCGAAATTCACCAGGTTGGAGAGATTGGGCATCGTTGTTTACACGAATTCCTCTCTGCTTAAATCCTGCAGGCAAATTGGAGAGAGTACCTGCATCTAAAAGTTGACGTAGAGCACTTGTGGCTGCTCTTGTTAAACCGCCAATCATATGAATTAATCCAAATCCATAAAAACCTAAACCCGGCAAAAACTTAAAATGCACAAAGTATTGTGTTTTTAATTTCTTGGGATCATCAACTTTAAAGTTTCTTCTAATTGATAAAACTTTTCTTGAGCTACTATCAATTGTGACAATGTATGGAAGCTTAATTCCTGTTGACATTCCATCTTCGCCTCTGTCTTCAAACCCTTCAAGATCTAGATCGACATGGCATTCAATTAACGTGTATATCTTATTATCTTTTTGATAACCCGTTGCTGAAGTACCTTCTAGCTCTCGTTCTTTTTTCTTCACTTCAGATTCTTCTGCGTAAGGTGCAAAGAGTTCTATATCTCTATAAAATCCTCCGACCTGTTGTTTACGTAAATCATTCTCTGAAATTTTTAATACATGACATATGGCTTCCGCATCCTCTAATGAGGTAGCAGAATACGGAACCACTAAGTCATCCGCCGGAACAAACTTTGATACAGCTCGTCCCATTAAATCGTCGTAATAAACTTTTTTAAATGTAGAACCTGCTAATGGCAAATAGAATAACATTTGATCAAATTCCGGTTCATACTCTTTCATGACATCCATAAGTTGGTAGTTCATAAAATCTTTTACTCTTGTCGCTTGGTCCTGTTTCTGAGGAGTAGCCATTCCTAAAATTTGAGTTCTAATAGGTCCATTGGAAGGAAGTAATTCTTTATAAGCTTGTGATTGAAACTGTGTAACTGCTTCAGCTAAAACGGGGTGAGTTGCACCTGAAGCGCCTTGGAATGGCTGTGTTCTTTGTTCAAATTGAAATCCTAAAAGATCTAACCCTTTTGCGTAAGATCTTTCCCATTCTCTTCTGGATTCTCTGTAATCTGTATAGTTACCCATCAATTCAGATCCAAGAGGTTCTAAAATTGAATCAGGTAAAAGTTCGGCTAAATTTTGGTAGTGATTTGATCCTTGTTCAGGTGCAACAGCACCTGGCTCAAAATTAACATCTACACTTCCATCTTCGTTTTCTGTAATTTCCGTATCGTCATGAGTAGGAACAGTGTCCTGCATTTGAGAAACTATTTCTGCTTCTTGTTGTGGTCCGGGAATTGTAGTAGTCTGCCTTACGTTAGGTAAGGATTTGTCTATGTCTGCCATTTGTTTTCTCCAATCTTTCTGGTTTATCTTGTTTTGGCTTATTAATCAACCCTTTCGGGTCTGGTCCTCTTAAAGGAGGAATTGCTTTCCATTTAACATTCTTCATGTTTTTAACTAATGTTGGGTTTTTCATTTAATTAATTTTTCGGATATAAGTTCTTCATTAAAATTAATACCTGGAACTTCTGGTTTATCTACTAGTTTAAGAGCTTCTTCATAAGAAATATTCTGATCCTTTGCTATTTCAGAAGCCTGCTCATATGTGTCTAGTATATTTGATACAGATTTTTTTCTTTTGTCTATATCTATTTGTTGATCTTCAGTTAAAGGTTTAAATTCTAAATTTTTATCCGCCCAATTTTTAAGTTGATAAGCAGTCATTCCTGCCAACATATAAGGAGACGCTCTCGATATAAGATTAATCATTTTAACCGGCATTCCAGCTCTAATCGCTACATCACCTAAAATTTTTAATTTGTTCTGCCATCCAGGTACTTTAGTAAACATACTTAATGCACCAGTAGCTCCATACCTTTCTATGGCACCTTTCCAAAAAATAGGGGAAAGATAATTAATAGGATTGGATAGATCAACTTCTTGTCCTCCATGCAAAGCTACTGTAGCAATTGGAGTAAGCAAAGGAGACAAAGCTTTATCTATAAGTTTAAGAGTACCTAAAGCAGATTTAGCTAAAACACTTCCTGTTCTATTTGTTATTTTTTGTACAAAAGTTTCTGGATTTTTAGTAAGTTTATTGGAAATACATCCAATCATATCTACACTAGATGCATAAGTAATTCTTCCGCCGTCTGCTTTTTTAATAGGACAATCTAGAGATTTAGCTATTTTTAAAATATCTTTTTGTTCTAAAGCTTTTAATTCATTAATAGCTAAATTAATAACTTGAGTTCTATTTAAATTTCCTCTTTTTAATTCTTTAAAATCAATATCTCCTAATTTAGTATTTTTACCAATAGATAACGAAGTATCTCCGCCAATAGTTCTAGTGGTAACAGTTCCGTCTTCAGCTCTAGTTACAATGTCAACAAACTTTAATCCTTTAGCCTCTGTTTTTACTAAATCATTTTTTACAATTCTTTTTAATCTGGCGTTGATTGCTTCTAAAATTCTATTATTAAAAGTTGTACTTGGTCTGGCTAAAGCCCAATTTCTTATTTTTTTTAATCTAACAATAGTATCTTCTGCTTTCTTTATCGAATCTAAATTATTAATCTCTTTATCAATTAAGGCTAACTTATTTAATGTTTGAAGCTCTGTTTTATCCGCCATATGGTGAATAACTTTTTGAGAAGAACTGTCGCCTGGTAATATTTTTGTTTTAAGCTTCTGAATTTCTTTATAAACCCATTCAGGGTCGGTTGCCTTCATTACGTAGTAAGAAGTTTTTTTAGACTTTAATTTTTCTTTATCACCTTTAGGTGGTGTAATATTATCTTTATAAACATCAGTATTTTTTACATTTTCTAAATGATTTTTAATTTTTTTCAAATTTTCTTCTGTTGCAGGCAAACTATCTATTTTAAACTTATCTAATGCACTATTAGTCACCCTAACCCTAATTACTTTACCACCTCCACTAGTAGTTTCCAAAACTACACCCATTCCTTTTAATTTTGTCTGTTTAATTTTTTTAGCAAGTGAATCACTTACTGTAGTTACATTTATCTTTCTTTTAGCTGCCGATATCTCTGCTCCTTTTTTAGAAGCCTCTTCTCCTCCCATAAAAAAATTTTTCTGAGGATTTTCTTTAAATGGTAAACGACCACCGTCTGCTAAATCAAAACGTTCTCTTAAATTTGGCTTATTTTTTCTTTGTAACCAATTGGTGTACATTATCTGCTCCTAAAATGATCAGCAATACCACCTTTTGCAAAAGGAGGTACCATATCTATGTCATCTAAATTTAATTTACTTAAATCAAGTGTCTCTCTGTCAAAATTTGGATCATCCACTCTTAATCCTTTTTTATCTCTAGCATTTTTCAAAAATTTACCGTAATATTCTGCAGATTGCACCGATCCTTGATTTGGAAGGTTGAGTAAAGCTTTATTTCCAAAAGTATTTTGGAACATTAACAAAGGATCCGCTCCTTTGTTTAATTTATCTACAACTCCGCTAATTAAACCGTCTTTTTCCATTTGATTTAAAATAACTCTTGCTTCTCCCTTAGCTGCAGCGAATTTATTCGTTTCATTGAACAATATTTTAGCAACATCAATATTTTTAACGTCAGAAGTCTGAAAATTCATTTGTTTTTCTTTGTCAGCAACATGTTTTATCCATTTCTCCACTTCTGTACCTTTAGGCTTATAAATATTTTCGTATTCCTTGATTACGTCGTCTAATTTTTTTGAAGTCTTATTAATTTTAGACATTTGTTTCTTTACATTCGCAATTGTTGTCTCGGCGTCTTGAAATGGCGCTGCAATATCGTCTGCTTCACCTCTACTTCCTGGAGGTGGTAGATCTGAATCATCAATTTTTGTCACTAGTTTCTTGTCTCTAGCCACTGGCAACTTGATTATCTCTGCACTTTTTGGTTCTTTAGCATTTAAAACTCTTTTTATGTTTTCATTAAAGATAACAAGGTCTTTGTCATTAGCATTTTTTAAACTTCGCGCATGAATTTTAATTTGCTCTATCACTTTCTTAGGTAACGTAGCATTTTGTCTAATCCATCTTAACATGTCTGTCCCAACTGGATGATTAAACAAAGATTTACCAAATTTTTCAATATTTCCACCAATACCTATAATATCTTTAGGCTTAATTCCTAATTTTGCTAAATTTTTATATATCTCAATTAAAGTTTTCATCAGTAGTATTCTTTTAACACATGAGGAGCCGGTTTGTCTTTATAATCTTCTGGGTGGGTTAAGAACCCTCCTTGTCTAAACCTCATAACGGCTTGAGTTGTGCTATCCACCAAGTCATCATTGTCCCCATAAGGAAAAGCAGCGCACTCTTCTACAACTTCTTGAGCAAACTGAAGATGAGTAGGAGCCCAAACCTGACCTGATTGAAATAAAGGGGCAACAGAGTTAACTCTAGCGTGTTTATCGTTACCTCTAGACGGGGTAAAATTGATAACTGGTATACCCATATTCCTTAATTCGTATGTTAAAGGAAGACCACTTGCTTTTGCTTCTATTAAAACAGTCTCAGGTTTCCAATATTTATATAATTTTAGTGCCTCGCGTCTTAATTCTGGAAACTCGTATCTATCTTTTACAGCATCGAGCAGAATTAACTGCTGAGGACCATCTTCACTTGGCCTAAAAACGCCCCAAGTAGTGATAGCTGAAAAATCTGCAGTTTCTTTTTTTAAATAAGCTGTATCATAACTTTGAATGACGTGATCACAGTGGGGAATGCCTTGATCTTCGGGCCATTTTTTCCACCACTCTCTTTTTAAAATTGCTCCTTCTTCAGAAGTTGGATTCTGCATGTACTGTGCATTCCATTTCGGAAGCGCAACCGAAGCTTTAACTGAAAGCAATTGTTCTAGCTCCCAGTATTCCGGCCAAACAGGTTTACCACTTGGAAGGATTGCAGGGAATTCTACAACTTCCCACTGATCAGCCTTAGGTTCTTTTTGTGCAGACTGTAACAGCCCGGTTAAATCTTTTGTATTCCATCGAGTCATAACCAAAACGATTACGCCATTTGGTTGAAGACGTTGTCTTGGTCCTGAGGTATACCATTCGTAAGCTCGTTGCAGAGCTTTATCGTTCATAGCATCTTGCTCCGAGTGAGGGTCATCTATAATTAATAAATCCGCACCCCGTCCAGTCACAGCTCCTTCAACACCAACTGCAAAGTACTCTCCGCCTTGAGCTGTTTCCCAGCGACCAGCGGCCTTGCTGTCTTCCATGAGTCTTGTAGGGAAGACTTCTTTATACTCTTCACTATCCATTAAGTGTTTAGCCTTACGACCAAACCTTACAGCAAGTTCAGCTGTGTGAGTTGCTTGAATAATTTTTAATTTTGGATTGTTACCAATCATCCATGCAGGAAGAAGAAAAGATGCAAACTCAGATTTTGTATGCCTGGGTGGCATATTCACAATGAGCCTCTTAATCTTTCTAGCTTTTAAATTATTAAATTTTTCTGCAATAATTTTATGATGGTCCCCCTCAATAAAATCCGGCCACATGTGTTTTACAAAATGCATAAAATCACTTTGAATTTTACTATGTTTTTGTTTGAGGTCTTTTTGAACTATTAATGTTTTTAATTCTTTTCGGGTCTCAGGTTCTAGGTTGTTTATATCTAATTCTTTTAAAATTTTTTTTATATCAGGCATAAGTACTCTTATGGGTGTCAAAATGTTTTTATCAGCGATGACCATGTAAATCAAGCGATATAGTCTAAAGGAGTGGGACCCCTTCTGAGCCAGGGGGTTTTACATATATATGAATTGTCTTTTTTGGAATCCGGCTTGGTACCTCTATTAAATAATAAAAGTACCAAGCGGCTAGCCCTTAATAATAATATATATAAGTACCAAGCGACTAGCAGAAAGATACGAGGCGCGTTAGCGCCTCGTAATAGGTTGAATTAATCTAATAGTGTATAGTATTCATTAGTGAAGTTCTTTTGAAACCAAGTCAATCCCTTTTGCATTAGAGTATAATCTTCGGTTTGTTCTGCCCCTATGATTGTATCATAGATAGCTACTGCGAATGCAGGTAGCTTTGCATACTGCTGATGGTCCTCATCATTAAACCTGTTGCCTATTGTCATAACCTTGGTAGGTTCTGCGCCAAAGAAACATTGATCGAATGGTTGAGGTATTGTGTATGTCTTGTTATTGTATTGTATTACTTTCATATTCCTCGCTTTCATATCTGGGATTATATAGGAAAGATCAAGCATTGTCAAGAACTATTTTTAATTATTGTTTTTGTTGCAGTATATGGTACTCGTTCGTGCTCGTTATTACTATTCCACTCATATCTATAACTCTCGTACTTTTCTTTTACAACCTTGACCGGTGTTTCAAGAGCCTCGCGTCTAGGTGCTATTGCAATCAGACTTGATAAGTGCTCTCTAATAAAATCCATTAAACAAGATTGATTACAGAAGTAATCCCAAATCCCATTTTGATAACCATTGTATCTGCCATGTTTTATTTTAATGGTCCTCAATACTTTATTATCGCCACTCCCTCTTACTCTTGATTGTGTTTGGTTAGTGTGGCAATGTGGACCATGACACCAGTTATAGTCAGTCATTTTTTTCCTCTCTCTCATCTATTTCTATTTGCAAAGAACAAATAATTGATTGTATATCGTTAGTGTGTAAAGTTTTTGCTTTAGATATTATCTTGTCAATTTTATCACTCACTTTTATACTCCTTAAAAAGTTTTCTAACAAACTTTGCCAAGTCTTTATAACCTTGCTTACTTGCTAAAGGTATTTCACTTTCTATTTTTATTGCTTTAAGTATTTCTTTTTCCATTTCAGTTA
>Ga0098052_1002649_pt1 | contig 10780 bp, 20 predicted proteins | sample 15_taG_FD_81591 | JGI IMG/M metagenome (GOLD analysis project Ga0098052, IMG submission 81591) | Marine viral communities from the Subarctic Pacific Ocean - 15_ETSP_OMZ_AT15312 metaG | ecosystem: Environmental > Aquatic > Marine > Oceanic | place: Pacific Ocean | collected 2015-01-18 | reverse complement strand
TTTGTTGATCCTTCACCTTGAAGTGAATAGAACATTTCATTTACATTAAACTGGTCCATTGTATATTGCCGATGTTTTTGGAGTTTCGCTGAATTCGACTTCAACATCAAATTTACGTTCTGGGAAATATTTATAAAGGATTCTCATTATTACTCCATACATCCATTGAGCAAGATTTTCACTTGTAGGGACATAATCAACAAATACAAAACTATCAAGATATTCATTTAATACTGTTGATTTGGGAGAGAAGTCATCTGCTGAGGGACTGGATAATTTATCAATAACACTGATGTTGAGATTGGTGCCATCATAAAAGACTGAATTTGTCATTAAATCATCTGTTAGTATATCCTCACTCAACATCAGTGACAGTACAGGGTCATTCTGATCTACAATAGTTTTATGATCAAGATAGGTATCTATAATATCTTTCACAAATGAAAGATTCTTGAAGTCAATAACCATTCCATTCTCAAGATATTCTCCAGAGACGCTGATTGTATATGCTCCTTGATGTCCGTGCCAATGACGGCATTTACATCCAGACCCAAGTGATAGGGTTTCATCGAGTGACTGATTATGTACACGATGGGCGTAACAAAAGTCAAATCGTTTGCTTATTTTCCACATATTTTTTTTCTCCTTTTATTAATTAGTTTATGCGTTAAGTATAACCCCTCAAGAGTTATTTGTCAAACATTATTTTCTATAGTTTCCCATTGTGGATCGGCAACTGAGATTCCCAATTGAAGACTAATAGATGTTTTAAGATCATTCTTTCGATCAAAGGTTTGAGTTATAGGGGTGGTTGGGGAATTATAAATCGTGAAGGTTCTCAACTTGTTTAAATCTACATAACAAGTTGATTTTGAGGTTATAAGTATTCCAGTATTATATCGTTTATTCATATCGTTTCCATTAGAGTAATGTTGAAGGTCACCTCGCCTCTATACAGTAAACAGTCGAAATCCAAGATTGACCTTTTTCTTCATCTTGGCACCACCATCCTTTGCGTAAACCATACCGTCTGCTAGTATGGCTATACTCCAGTTAGTTTACTTCCAGGTTTCTTCGGTTAGGGATGGTCTCACCCAACGACTGGATTGCAATCTCCAGGTCGTCATCTACCTTCAACATCATGTTATAATATTACCAAATCAATCATTCTTTGACCGCTCAATTCTATATAGTCAATATATTCTTCAAGACAGTTATTCTCCATAAATTCGATCATATATGCTTTATCTTCCAACGTCACGTCTCTGACGAATTCAAAAGTAAATTCAAGTTCATCTTTGTTGAAAGATATAACTACCAAACCATCGAGTTTCATTTCACTAACTATCTCAACAATTTCTTCTAATTCGTAAGGTGTTAGTATTGGCATATTGTTCTCCTTAATAGGTGTTTTATTTTCTCTGTTTCTTTAACTATAACCTACTTGAGTAGATTATCTTTGTCAACACTTATTTTAAATTTTTATTTAAAATCTCAGCATCTCCAGAAACTTTGGTATCACCAGAAACTTCTGAGTTACCAAACACCTCTGATTTCCCAAACACTTTGGCATATTCAAAAACTTTGGCATTATCATAAATTTCGGATTTACCAAAAACTTCAGCATCATCATAAACTTCAGCATCGCCAAACACTCTTGATTCACCAAACACTCTTGATTCACCAAACACCTTAGCATTTTCAAAAACCCCAGCATCACTGAATACTTTAGAGTTATCATAAACTTTGGCATTATCATAAACTCCAGAGTTACCAAACACTCTAGCATCACCAGATACTTCAGCATCATCAAAAACTCTGGCATTACCTAAAACTTCAGCGTTACCAAAAACTCTGGCATTGTGATATACCCAACAACGTCCGTATTGAGAAAGGTTACTTTCACTTTTAATCCAACCACCAAGGTCACCTTTTTTAACATTACTAAAGTCCTTCAGTGCTTTGATTTGATGAAGTATTCTCCCATTATAGATTTTCGTCATTTCTGTTAATTTATATTTCATTCGTTCTCCTGATTATAAATTGTCTTTTCAAAATTTTCATCGTTCTTTTTTATATCGTACACCACAAAAACTACATCTGGCGAAATCAGGTGGAGGTCCGTCGATATATCCAGCATCTGAATATCTCCAAGTCCATAAATGTATTCCAAATGAACACATCAGTTGTCTAATAAATTTAGTCATAGAATACCATTTCATCACTATAATACATTATTAACCAAATATCAAACCATATTAATATGATATCTATTATTATCCACAATACCATCTCGGCAGTCAAAGTCATCTTTTTACCTCAAAATGTGTACAGGCAACACCAAAGTTTTTATTTTGGTGTGCTTTGTTAAAAATAACTCCAGAACCACCCATATGCCAGTTACCCAATGAGCAACCAACATTTGAAAGTTCTGAGTTTTTATTATGTTCTTCTACGAACAATTTACATTGTCCGCAGGTTGATATTGAACTAATCATCTAATGTCACATGAACCGCCTGCTGAACAAGATAATTCTTGGGAACCAGTTGTATGATCTTCAACTTCAAGGTCACTGAGTCCTTCAAAATCTAAATCTGCTCTTGGAAACTCCTTACATAGTTGTTTATAGGTTTCTTCAGTAATCTCTTCATATGGAGCAAGTTCATACACACCATTATCAAAAGGTAGGAAACTAATACCACTGATATACTTCCAATGCTTATAGACCCACGCACCGACTTCAAGCCATTCATTATCTTTCACATAAACAGTGATGCTTGGTTTATGCTCACACCAATGCTTTTGGACTAACTTCCAGTGTTCTAATTGTTGGATGGCATTCTTATCAGTTCTGAATACTGCCTTCTTAGGTGATTTTATAGGAAACTCAAACACACCAGTTGAAAATGCTTTTGGGTCTTCACCGACTTCAGGTTGATAAGGTACACCAGCATTTACTAACCATGTAAATATAGCATCGGATTTTGATACTCTCACTCTTCTTATATAATATGGAGAATATCTTGGGTGAATACCAGAGGCACTACCAACCCTTTGTGAGACACTATTATGAGTTACAACACCATTTTCAAGTTGATACGAATGGGTATTTTCAACTTCTACATCAACAGTGAAACTTTTACTTACTTCTTTTTTTACTATTCTCATTATTATCCTTTTTGTTTACAATTATCAAAATGAAATCTCGTCATACCAGCACCAGCACCTATAAATCCACAATAAGGACATTCTTTTGTTTTCAATTTGAACGTCCGACTCTTTCCTGTTTTGGTCGGGCAATTATCAAAATGATTTGTCACCATCCCTGCTTTATGCCCACTCTTATCACAATGAGGACAAGTAACAATATCATTCTTCTCTACCATACCATATGAGTATTGTGGGTTGTTTTCCATAAACTCTTCAACTGGTACCTTCTTCTGTTGTTTTGGTGTATATTTTATTGAAAAGGTTCCGTCGTTTATCCAGACGAATCCTTTATTTTTTGGTCCTCCACGTTTCCCCATTTCAGACTGAAATTTAGAATCGTGGAAACCTGTTCCGTTTATTCTATTACTTTCAACTCCTTTCATTGCTGCTTTTTTTCTTAGTTCAGGGTTATAAAAACTACATTTTTTTATTTTTCTCAATGTTTTCTGTGCTGCCTTTCCACCTTTAGATGATATTATAAATTGTTCTTCAGGGGTCAAACTTAGATGGTTGTTTTTGAGCAATCGGCAAGCACATAAGTCACCGTAACTACCAAGTTCAATCCATCTTTCATAATGAAGTTTATAATGTTCTTCTGGTGTTACTTCTATCAAATTACTAGGGTCATCTGTTCCTCCCGCATGTATTGGGATAATGTGATGTGTGTGAGTTCCATATTTTTTAGTCATTGTTTTCCTTTTTTATAAGTTAGTTTATAACCTGTATTTATGTTTAGTACAGGTTATATCTATTTATAAAAATGGTTATTTTTCATTACTTTTTGGTATTCAACCCTAGCATTTAGTAGAATTTCTTTTACTGTTTTACCAGCAACCCAATGCTTCCATTTATAATGAGTGGCTAAGTCCTCATCGTTTTTGAATTGAACATCGCCACACATAAAACACTTAGAATTGTTTGATGTCATCTTCTTCTGATAACTCTTGTGCTTCTTTCCATTCTCCAGTTACCAATAAGAATTTATGGTTTGGTGTACATTCAACAATACTACCATCTTCCATAGTAAGTTTCAATGTTTCTGCCATTCCATTTATAAACAATTTAGTCACTCTTTGTTCTTTATTATCCTTATCATACACTATCGTTTCTTTAGACGGTTCATACCATTCTCGTTTCTCTTCCTGTTTTAATGAGAGATCAATCCCATTTTCCTTGAAGATATTTTCAAGAGTTTTTACACCATCTGTTGTTTTTATTTTTTGTGAAGGATTATGACAACCACTTGGCTTCGTACATGAAATTGCTGCTGGCATTGGAATTTTCAATGCTTTGCTCCATTTCTCTGCCACGTTTATCGCAGTCTCTTTCATTGAAGACAACCATGTCTCCATTACTTCAGGTTTCTTTTCATTTGACAGAACAGGGTGATCCATAATACCTGTAAGGGAAACTCCAAGTAATCTTTCTTCATCACAGTTTTTCTTCCATTCTTCATTAATGAATTTGAAATCTGTCAAGGTTGATTGTAAAACTCCTAAGATTGTGGCAAATTGTACTTTTCGTTGAAGGTCAGGTAACTTGTCAGATGGTCTAACGACAACCTCAGTGAGATTGCAGAATTCATTAGGTCTAAGGATAATTTCACTACAAGGATTGATACCAAATTCATATCCATTTATTTTTCTCCTTCCATTTTGTTCGATTAAATAATTGGCAGATTCTCTATTGAAAATGCCTCGTTCACCAGTACCCGATTTCATTAATGATACCCATTCTTCAAGGAATAGACTCATTTCAGGTTTTTCTGTATATGCTACAGAATTATTTGATAATGCTCTTTGAGGATTAGATAACCAGAACTGACCTTCTTTCGCATTTCTCATCCTAAGATCAGATAGGTTACTCAGTGATATACATGCTGATCTTCTAACACCACCAACAACCACAGCACTGGCGATGGCACACATAATATCATGACATTCAAGAGAATTGAGTCTTTTCTCGTTTCTTGTCACTGCTTGTTGGAAAATATTCACTGTGAAATCTAACAGTTTCTTTAATGGAGCAGGTCCAGATGAACGTCCTCCGAATGTTCTCAAAATACTTCCTTCTTCTCTAACATCAGTCAAATCAAACTTTGGAAGTTTTCCAGTGTATAATGCTTTTATGACACTATCCAATCCTGTTGCCCATCCTGCTTTACTATCCTCAAATTTTATGGTTAGTCCATTCTCTGTAAGGGTTTTTGGTAGGTCTGGAAGTTCATTAGTATATTGTCTCTCCACTGAGAAACCTACTCCAGTACCATTCATCAGGATATATAAACACTCTGAAAATGCTCTAAGATTATTTACTGGAAGATAAGCACAATTATATCCAGCAATATTATCACGTTCCAAAGCATCACCAGCACTCCATAATGCTCTCATGCTTGGCATTATTTCCAAATCTTCTACCATCTCATGTGCTTTTTCAAATTTACTGATTAGTGAATTGGGGACTCTATCACGCATAAAATTAAAATAACGGTCAACGGTTTCATTCCATTTTTCTCTTCTGTTCTTATCATAATCCCATCGTGAATATGTTCTGGTATATATGAAATTCTTATAAAACTCTTCAATATGTTTTCCTGTACTCATTTATTTCCCCTCTTATACATTGTGATTTATTCCTGATTTTAGTTCACGTTCTTGTTGTTTTTCTTCTGCTCTCAGGTGCGTTTGATGTTCTTTCAGTGCTGATTTTTCTTCGTTTCTTGAATTCTCAACAAATATTCGTTTTTCATATCTGTTTTTTCGTCCAAAAACATTCGGTATTGATACTTTGGTTCTTACCTTACTTTCACATTTAGGACATTTAAGTTGACTAACCAAATCATCTTTGTCTGACGATCTCATTATAACTTCTTCCTCATAGTTACATTCACTACATTCTATATCAAAAACTGGCATTTTCTTTTTCCTGTAATAGATTTTCGTTTTGTTTCAATAATTCTTTTTCCATATCGGTCAAAGGTTTTAGTATTTTATATTTTTGTCTACACTCGCAACAAGCAATATATGGAGCATATATCACAAGACAAGCAGGACACATCCAACCCTTTTGTGGTTCTATATCAGTCATTTATGATACCCATCTTTATACCATCCTCCACCTTTCAAGACAAAATCTGATCTTGATACTTTTGGTTTCATATTAGTTTGACAGACTGGACATTCAGTCTGATTTTTCTCTTCAATATATTTTGAAATACTCATTTGTTTTTCTACATCACCCCAATCGCAATTGGCACATTCAAACTCGTATAATGGCATTTTTATCCTCCTACTCTACTATTCCACATATCAATTATTTTCTCTTTTGGTAAATACCACCCAACACCATCACTACCAATGAAACATTGAAGAATATTGCTCGTACTACACACAATATCATATTCCACATTTTTTGATTCGTAATCACCCACCCTTTCTTGTTGTTTTAATGATACTTTTCGCCCACAGAATGGACAATTTTTTAATTCATTCATTTCATTCATTTCATTTTCCTTAATCTTAGTTTCAGTCTTGCCTCTGCTTCCAACCCCTTGAAGGTATTAGCAGTTATCAGACCTTGAATGTATTGTTGTTCAATTGTACCTTTCATGATTCCTTCGTTTATATCTTTTGTTGGTAATGCTTCAGGCCATATAAATATTTTATTACCAAAAGCATATTTCAGTGATTTTTCGATACCTGTCTTATCATTATCAAATATAAAGATTGGTTCTTTTAATTTCTTGAGCATCTGAGTACTAATATCACTACCCATCATTGCCACACTATTTTCAATGAAAAGACTATCAATTATAGATTCAAAAATATATACAGGTTTTTTAGTGTCTACATTGTATATATTATAAAGTTTAAACCCCTCTTGTACATTATTATGAAATCTTTTTTCAGTCACTGACCTTCCTTGATACCCATAAACTTCTTCACCCTTATAGAATGGGAATATAACCATATCAGAACAATTATGGTTTGGAGTATTACAATAATACAATCTTTCCAACATTTTTTTCGGTATCTTGCGTTTCTTGAGATACATTGTTGGTAGAGCAAAGTCTTTCAATGGAGCAAATTCTTGAGGTAATGGAATCATTTTAAGTTCTTCTGTTTCAATTTCATTACTTTGTTGTTTTTTTCTCATCTTTCCCTGCCTCAAATTATCAATAAATCGTTTCTTTTCAAGTTCTTGATATTCAACAAATAAAGCACCTTCATGATGTCTGAGATAATTCTTTAGAGACATACTCTCAGAACAATTATGACACATAACCACAACATTCTTATATTTGTGGCTGGTCGTAAGTATAAAAAACCTTCGTTTTCTACCAGCAGATTTACCTTCAAGGCACATTGGGCACTCAGAGGTATATCCAGATGGTACTCTTATAAGGCGTTTCAGACCCAATCTTGGTATAAAACTTAGTTCTTCATATTTGTCAAGCATTAGCAGGCCATTTCACAAACTTCATGTTCTTCAATCACATTTGATGTACATGGTAGTACTGGTGATCCATTCAAGGTATTTTGTTCATAACAATCAACCAAATCTTTACAGTTGAAGCAACACTTTGTTGGTGTTGAACGTAAGCAAATAACTGGTCTCGTTTTTCCTAAGCATCCCATATAACTATCTTGTTTATATACCATTTGTTTTTCCTTTTATTATATTATCTCAAAGAGAAATTGTCAATACCATTAATAATATTCTTCAATTTGTATTTCTTACAGAATTTCATAATATTCATCATATTATAATTGAATTCCATATTAGCAAATTGTTTTGTTATCGCATCATCTATATCAGATGGTAGTTCTGAGAGATCAATAAGTTTTTTATTAAATTCGTATCTTGCTCTCAAATCATCGTCTACTTCCAAATATCCTTCAAGGTTTGGGAGTAATTTTTCGGCAGTCTTTGGACCTAATCTTTTCCTACAACTCTTTATATTATCAACACCATCTCCCATAAGAATATGCTTTTTCAAGTAACTTCTTGGATTTGATTCTTTGATGAATTTTCTTTTGATAGGGTCGTATAAATGAGTTTTCTTAGATATCAACTGCTTGAAATCTTTATCAGAACTGATAATAGTTGTTTCTTCACCTCTTGCTTCTGAGTATTTACTTCCACAATAAATTACATCATCTGCTTCTGCTCTTTCATGGAATACCGTAACAAAATCAGTTGAGGTATCAATAAGGGTACGTACTTCATCCATAATACCAAAGATTTTATCCCAAGGTATGTCATCATTCTTTTTTCTATTTCCTTTATATCCTGCGTCATCTTGGTATTCTTCAAATTTCCAAGAAAATTCTTCCCAAACATCTTTTCGCCAATTGTTCTTGCTTCTACAATCAACAGCAAGAACCAATGGATTTTCTTTTGATGCTCTGAATCTACTGCTTGCTTGTGTTACTGCGTGAAGCAGTAGATGGGCAAACAGATCAGTATTTTCTTGAATGCTTGGAAGATTAGCAAACAAATACCTATATCCAGTATGTGACCAATCAAGTATTATCATTTTAATAGTTTAAGTGTGATTTACATTGGTAGTTAATACATAGTCAAGTCTTTCTTGAAGTTCTTTAATTTTCTTTTCAAGTCTTTCAATTTTTCTAATATGGTCTTCATACATAAACCAGTTACCTGATATTTCAAAACCAAAAGGTTCTCCATTTTCGTCAATAAACTGACCTTGTTCACCGATTAGTTGAATATATTGGTCTTCTGCCCAATCCTCGTGGGTGATTTTCTCACCATTAAGCAATGCTTTGAGAGTGTCTCTCATTGAAATTTGTTCTCCTTTCATTTGATTCTCCTTTTTACAATATGATGATATGGTACACGCAATAACATCTATTTCAGATAAGTTTTTATCCCAGTATAAACAAAATTCATTAGAATATACTGGGGGTCTACTAAAATGAGGGCAATTCATATTTTCCTCTGTTTTATGTTTATAGTATGCTTGATTGTATTAACTTTGTCAAGCATTATTTTACCCTAATTCATCTTCCCAAACAAATACCGTATCTTCATCAGATTTGGTATTCAATGAACGTTTCTTATTAGCAAAATCCATCTTATCTTTTACACTGATTGGTATTTCTTGATCTTCCATTGCCAAATTCAATAATCTCATTTTAGGTCTATCAACGCCAATCGTCACCACTTCATTAAGATTACCACTGAACCTTGTTTTAATATTCTTTACCAGATATTTGTTTGCATCAAATAATTCTGGGGATTGGATAATTGCTCCCATCCAATCCGCAGTTGCTGGAACACCCCAACTTTCTGAGGTTCCGGTCATATCCATCGTGTCAGCACCTTTATTTGCTGATTCTCTATTCAATTGAGTTGCTGTTATTACTGCTATATCTTCTTCAACCGCCAATGCTCTGAATTCTTCAGCAATACTTTTTACATATAAATATGAATTTGCTGAATCACCACCACTCATTCTTGCTGATGTAAATATATTGAGATAATCTGCTATAACGATATCAGCCTTGAAATTCTTTTTGATCTTCAATTCATTGAGATATGCTGAAATGTGATTTTTGTTTGCTGTCCCTGTAGGATATTCTTGGACGAATAATTGACCTTTCTTTTCAGTCTTTTGATAGTTTTTTACTTTTTTGAAATAATCAGTCTCTGACAGATTGATTGCTAATTCATCCATTTCAATGTCTAGGATATTTGCATCAATTCTTTGAACCATTCTTTCCTTTGCCATTTCAGCAGTTAGTAGAACCACATTTAAACCTGATCTCACCAAAGCACTCGCCATATGACATAAAAATATTGATTTTCCAGAATTTACTTTTCCGATATAGACGTATAATGCTTTTTTGACATAACCACCACCAAGTAAATTATTCAGTTCTGTTATATCACATGGATATTTTGCCTCTTCTGTTGTATAAAAATCATATTGGTCTTGGGCATTAACTTTATAATCATGCCCGACATCATTGGTAAATGAAATAGATAATGCGTTTTTTATCTTGTCTTGTATGAGTCCTCTTGGTTTATTATTTTCAAGAATTTCCACACTATCAAGAATAGCAATCTCCATCGTTCTGTCTTTGACAAATTGCTCTGTCTCGTCAAGAATCATATCAATATGAAGTTCATCTACTTTCTTCAAACCATCCAATTCATCTACAATATCTTTGGAAATATCTTCATTGACTTTGTAATCTGATTCTACTATCAGTTTTATATCAGATATTTTTGGTCGTTTATTATATTTTTGTGTGAAGTATTTTATTTTATCATAAATAATTTGTTGGTGATTTGCCACAAATAGTTCTTTATATAGGTGGGGATATGCTTTATTGAAGTATTCATCATTCGTAAATAAATGTTTGAAAATATTTTTTGGCAGCATTTTTCCTTTTGGTTTGTGTTATAAATGTTATGTGTATATTTAAACACATTAATCATGAAAAGTAAAGGATTATTTTGAAGCACTACCAGAATTAATAGTGCCTCAGAGAACTTTTATGATTCTTCAACAGAGTTTTCTTCACCAGCAAATTCATC
>Ga0098052_1002648_pt1 | contig 10782 bp, 10 predicted proteins | sample 15_taG_FD_81591 | JGI IMG/M metagenome (GOLD analysis project Ga0098052, IMG submission 81591) | Marine viral communities from the Subarctic Pacific Ocean - 15_ETSP_OMZ_AT15312 metaG | ecosystem: Environmental > Aquatic > Marine > Oceanic | place: Pacific Ocean | collected 2015-01-18 | reverse complement strand
AGATGACTACACCCCAGAGTTCTCCGAGACAGATGACTACACCATTCAGCTAGGTGGGTCTATCGCCGAGGCTATCTACGGGGAACCCGGACTAGTGGCTGCTCTGTCGGACCTTTATGACGCTACGCAGACTCACTCTGCCCTGGAGGCTAAGGAGGCGGAGGCAGCTAAGTGGGCCAAGCTAAACACAGACGCGTATCGAGGTATGAAGAAGAAGGGTCGGATCGTAGGTATAGGCACTAGCTTCAAGGCCTCTTCAGTATACGGAGGACGTCCTGGAACTACTGGGTGGTTTGTTGACAAGGGAAAGGGGATCTTGGCCCCATTCGTACTGGGCACAGAGCCCCCATTTCCTGGGTGGCTACAGACTGATAAGACAGTGGGCGGGGTTCACACGGAGCGAGACGCCCATGGCAACTTCAAGATCATGACGATTTGGCCGTACATACCACCGGGTCCCACGGCCAACGGGGCCGGTGATGGGACGACGATCCAAGAATGGATAAGCGAAGGTGTTGGTATAAGGGTCATGTTTCACGGCACCCACGAGATCATACAAGTAGACATAGAAGAGCAGATGGGTCAGACCGCTAGGAGGTCGAACAACATGCCCCTAGAAGAGTGCATTAGGCCTCCTTGGGTGTCGAATGAGTACCGGAACTGGTCTACAGACGGAGAGGGCCACATCGGAGAGCTCTACATGAGCTTGTTGGGGTGCTCCTCCATAATCCAGCAGCTGCCCACAGCTTCTAATGGATCTCCTATTGCTAGGGCGGACCCACCTGAGGCGATGCCCTCCATAGAGTACGCAGTGGACGTAATGGTGGCTAGCTACTCAGCCGTATCTGGGGGTGGGTACCTAGCGGCCTCCCACGTTCAGGCTGTCACAAAGAGGGCGTATGCTACTCTACCGCAGGTGATTGGACCAAAAGACGTAGGAGATACTACGGGGGCGTCTGGTGGGTTCCACTCTGCTGCGGTTGGAAGGCTAGACCCAGACCCCTATGGCAGCGAGCTTCGGTACCTGGACCTAATTGGTGTAGACTTGACCTCGCAGGTGGGGGACGACTCGGAAAAGGCTACTATGACAGAGCAGCTTGACGGGGCGTTAGATCCTCGCACAGAACGCTTGACCCGGGTTAAGGAATACCTACAAGCCCTACTAATCGGTATGAGAGGATGACAATGAACCCAGACATGCTTTCCACATTTGCCCTGGAAGTCGCACGGCTCTCGGCGTTTTCTAGTGAAGTCGACAAGGTTGCTGCCGGCACCGGTCTGTTGATTGGTGGGGGCGCTTTAGGTGGCGCTGCGCTTCTGGCAGGCGGCCAGAGAATTCTTGGCGATGTTTCTAGAGGCCGTAGGCAGAGGATCACCAACAAGCGCCAGCGTAGGATGGCTAAGATTCAGCAGCGCATGCAGCAGGGTGGCGGGGGCTACTGATGCCTATTGACGACTCACACGATGCCCCCTCTGGACTCTCACAGAGAAATCCCGAGGCTCTACTCTCCCAAGGGGCTGAGCTCTCTCATGTAGAGAACATCAACGGCGTCTTGGACAATCTGTTCTCTCGTAGAGCGGAGATGCGTGCTCTCTGCAATGAGCAGCTGTCCTCCTTGTATGACACCAAGGATTTCTATGGAAGAACCCTCTCCGTTGGGGCCTCCGCATCTGATGCGTCCAGTCTTGTAAACCGGGCGTTCTCTGGGAAGTGACCGTGTCGATCAAGGATAGACTTCAAAAGCTCGCAGCCGAGGACCCGTACCAGTTCCCCAAGAGTTGGATCGTTCCTCCTGGCAAGTCCCAGAGGGCGATCAAGCGTAGGGATGAGTTGTCCATGTGGCGCACGTGGAAGGAGCAGGGGGAGAAGCCAGAGCACATGGGCCCTCTCTTGGAGTCCCTCCAGCCAGTCATCAAGAGCAGTGTGAGGAAGTACGTCGCTGCTAGGCACGTACATCGCCCAGCCCTCGAGGCCAAGGCGAACACTCTCGCCATTACAGCCCTGAGGAAGTATGACCCCACTAGGTCGCAGATAAACACCCATCTGTATGGAGAGCTACGGGGGCTCCAGAGATACACGATCAAGCACCAGAACGTGTCGAGGATCACAGAGGACCACGCCAGGAGAATTGGTGATCTCCAGAGGGCGCAACACAACCTGTACGAGTCCCTTGGTAGGGAGCCCACCACCATAGAGCTCTCCGACAAGATGAGCATGTCCCCTAGGGTTGTGTCTCGTATTCAAAAGGAGATGCGCCCGGACCTCATCGCGTCTGTAGAGGAGGACCCCTTCTCCGAAGAGATACCCATCCACAGAGAAGTGATGATGCTCATCCCTTATGAACTCACCAAAGACGAGCTCTTGGTGTGGGAGTATTGGTACGGCTACGGAGGAAAACCTAAGATCTCCAAGACTGGCCTCATCGCCAAGAAGCTTGGTTGGAGTGACTCCAAGGTCTCCCAGACAAAGAGGGCGATAGCAGAAAAGATCAAAGAGCATCTCTGATGGCAGAGACTCCGTTCCCAGACCCCGCTGTTGTAGTCAGACCGTATGACGACGCTAGGCAGTTCTTGGACTCCGTAGAGATAGCTCTGACTGCTGCACTAGATGATGAACAGGACCGCCTGGAGAAGGAGCTCGAGTTTCTGAAGAAGATATACTCAGGGATCACAGGAGACGCGGCCATAGAAGACCCCTCTACTGCGGCATCGGATATTTACCTCACGGGTCTACTGACAGATCTATTCCCCGGAGCACAGACAAGTGACTGAGGAGTACGAGACACAGGATATGGCCTTCGCCAGCTTCCTGGTTATGAATGGGGCTAGCATCTCTCAGCTGGGTAGGAAGGGTCGTCGTGTATCTTGGTTATTCGATCTGACTCCTGAGAGGATAGCGGAGCTGGAGGCTGCGTGGCCATCTAGTGAGGTGGCTAGGTTCCACAGCACCTACCAGATGTTAAAGTCCCAATTGAGGAAGTGACATGGCCGGACTTGACGCATCGAAGCTCTGTATTTTGACTGCTACTTTCTTTGATGCCGGAGGAGTGTACAGGGAAGGGGTCTATGTGCGCTTTAGCCCGGATGTTACATCTGATGAGAAGCTCGAGGAAGGATGGGTAGCCGCAGACATCACTGCTGTTAGTGACGAGAACGGCCAGATATCCATGTCTGTGGTGCAGGGTGCCAAGGGGACCATATCTATCAGTGGCATTGGCCTGGTCAGAGAGGTTGAGATCCCCGCCAATACGACGTATCCCTTGTTCAGCCTGGTCTCCGGGACGGATGATCTTCTGGAAGTCCAGAACCCGCGGTATGTAGACCTTCCTAGGAGGTCTTGATGGTTACGGTAACCTTCGTCCTAGTGGACAATCAGATCCCCACTGCCTCCGTTCTGGATGGAGCCGTAGTTCGTGTGTACTCACAGGACGGACTCACATTTGTCACACAGGGCACTACCGACGCTACTGGCACACTGGCTCTGGTCCTCACGGACGCTACTACGTACTGGGTCAGGTTCTTCAAGACAGGGTATTCCTTCCAGTCAAAGGCGCTGATCTCCGTAGATAGTGGAGCAGCTAGCAACACCTTTGACATAGTGGGCACGGACCTCACAGTGCGCCCGCCATCAGCAGTCCCAGAGCTGTGCAGAGTTAGTGGACACGTAGTAGGTGCGTCGGGAGAGCCCGTGGAGGGATCAACATTCAGGTTCTCCATGACGGACTTTGCTAGAATCGTGGGCGGTAGAGTGGTGACCAAGAGCAAGACCATCACTACCTCCGACTCCTTTGGCTACATCGAGGTGGAGCTGATCCGAGATGGGGTCTACGACGCTACGATAGACGGGCACGAAGACACTGTGTACCGGGTGAAGGTTCCTGATTCCGAGAGCTCGGACATCACAGATCTCATTTGGCCGTACGTCTATGACGTAGACCTTGGCTTGTGGAGCACTGGCGCAAGCGTAAGTGCGGGTGAGGACGTAGAGCAGGCCGTAGCAGCTAAGCTATCCAGCGGCGTTGTCACTCCGGTGTCCCTGGATGGAGATGACCTCTTGGGATTCGGCTACTTCTTGTCTTTAGAGTCCCAGGACACGGCGATTGCTACGGTCACCATGAACGACGTTACGGGAATCATGACTCTGTCCGGTGTAGCAGCCGGCACCACGTCTGTGGCATTCACAGTTAGGGAGGGCGTCTCTGCCGCCAGACTCCCTGCCCCCACCGTCACACTGCCGACACTGTCTATAACGGTAGTGTAGATGAACGGAGAGCCATTATTCCCCGACGATGCTCTCAAGCTCTGGTCCAGAGTACTTAAACGCGCCGTAGATGATATACGATATGGGGCAGAAGCCCATACTGCGGAGGCTAGGAAGAACTATAGGAGCGCCAAGAAGTGGATGCTCTCAGAGAGTACGGAGTTTCCGTCCTTCATCGCCATCTGCTGGTGTCTGGAGCTAAATCCTGGGGACGTAAGAAGAAGGATGGACCTACATGGGATGGGGAACGGGGACATACACGTCGGAGGACGTAACTGCAGCGGCGAAGAGGATGTCCTCGGAGACCCCGACTACAACCTACCTGGAGAGGGGGATAATAGACTCCTCAGGGACGTGGTTGCAGATGAGAGGGAAGATAGCCAGGGCTGTGATCTCCGACCCGGACATAGGGCTCTACTTCCAATTCTTATCGGTCAACAAGCTCAGGGCCTTGTCCATAACTCAGGCTGCCAGGCTTTCTCGGATGGTAGTACACCTAGAGGGCAGGAGGCTGGAGAGCAAGACGCCTCCAGCACCCAGCACCGAACTAATATCTTCTCTGGGGAGGGTAGAGTCTAGGGTGGCGTCCGGAGACCTACTCCCGGAAAAGGATTTCGATAGGTTCTCAAATGAGTACAAAAAGCATGCCGAGGACGTGAGTACCACCTTTCGGAGGAGCGGCAAGCCGTCTAAGGTAGGGAAGGAAGCAGAGTCCCAGCTCATAATCGAGTACTCTAGTGCCCTCAAGGACTGGGGCAGTCTCACTGCTTTGATCGCGTCTAATGGGTTGGTCCACAGGTTCCCGAGCCGTACTGCCCAGCCTGCGGCGCTATCCGGCCCAGTAGGGTCTCTAAGGAAGGCGGTAGATATCGGCCCGTCATCCGACTCTTCCAACGCGTCGGACTATCTCCTGGACATATCTGCCGGTGTAGCGGCCATGGAGGCCCTGAGAAGGGAGGTAGACTCTATATACAGGGCCAGGGAGGCGGTTCCCTTCCCGTCTTGGTGCGAGATCCGAAAGACTCCTGAGGCTGGGCCTGCGTCCAAGCTAGAGTTTTTACGGTCTGGGGTCGTAGTAAACCCTGTACTCTTGGGCATACGAGCCGGAGACGTCGTGTTCTCGAATGGAGTACAGGCCGCTACAGTATCAAGGGTAAACACCGATTCCCTGGAGCTGTCGGCCACTATAGACACCAGAGAAGTGGTAGACGTACTTTCTGCATCCGCAGTTCCCTGGCTTGAGCACCCATCTAGAATCGGGGAAGTTTCGGTGATTCCAACGAGAAGCACCCTGATGAGCAAAGTCAAGAAGGGCACATCTAGAAACGAGGTGGGAGCAGTACGGGATCTATGTGCATATCTCGCCGATATCGCGGCATCTCTGGACTCTCTATCTAAGGAGGCCGCCAGGTCTCTACAGAAGCTAGGAGGCACGGTGCCAGCTCCCAGCTCAACACTGAGTGGGGCACTCCTTACTTTTCACCAGGAGTCTAGTTTTCGCCAGAGCACCGTAGCTTCATCTAAGGGCATCCTGAATTCCCTCAGGGATAGCGGATTCACGAGAGGGGAGAGGGGCGTCGTATCGAACGGTATTTCGTGGCTTCTAGACCAGACTGATATAGCTGGGGTATCGTTCCAGGCTTATCTGGGTCAGTCTATGGCGGAATTCTCTAGGGTAGTAGGGGAGCCTAGCCTTAGGAATACATACGTTAGGAGGAGATAGTGACTAGATCCCCACAAGATCTCTACTACGGCAAAGCCGAGGAGGGTAGCTACGAGGATGCTTGGAACAAGGCCAAGTCCGCCATTGCCAGAGGCACGGCGTTCCTTCTTGCAAAAGAGTCTAGGGGAACCACTACCCTAGCTACGTCCATCTCTGAGGCCATCAACGACATAGACCAGAGGTCTGGTACCGCCACGATTAACGACACCAAGACGTATGCTACTGGGTTCCTGAAGTCTACTAGTAGGGGAAGACTGGAGAAGGTCGAGGACCTGCGCATCCAGTTCCTAGGTAAGGACAACGATGGTAAGCCCGTAGTCACTGATGAGGGGCTGACCATAGTAGGACTATTCGATGCGCTTCGGGATATCCCTACGGAGAGTGGACCCTAATGGAAGACTACCAGCTTCTGGCGTACTCGGATGTGGCAGGGATCAATAGCCTGGACATGGTCGGGGTGTCTGGAGTGCCCACTCTGAAGATTGGTACCGACAACTTCAACGACATTCATAGCGTGAGAGTAAATGGGGTGTCCACCGAGTTTATAGTGGTGAGTCAGGGGGAAATACTTGCCGAGGTTCCTCCTAGTGTCCGAGGCGTCCTCCTTACCAGAGTAGACGTCCTTAGAGAGTCGTCCGGGCTATCGGATACATCGATCATACGTTTCGAGGCACAGATCCCCGGTGCTAGGGCAAAGGGGCATAGGTTGGTGGTTCAGCATTTCTTGAAGGTCTTGCTCACTCGCCGAGGCTCTGACATCTTCCGGCCAGATATGGGTGGAAGTCTGTCCAACCTGATAGGGAGCCCGTCCAATGCCTCGGGACTCAGAGCGGCAGTTGGGCTGTCTATCCGCCGTACAGAGGATCAACTAGTAAGAGAACAGGCAGCTAGCGGGAGAGTCTCTGCCGAAATGTTACAGTCAGCTACGCTCGTCGATACTTCTTTTAACCCCCGCGAGGCCTCCATAAACGTGACCATAAGAATCACAACGATGGATGGAACAACCTCGAGTACTGGGGTCGCGGTCTAGGGGCTACCCATGGCAAATACAGGAACACAGGCTGAAGCAATTAGGGACCTTCTGGTACAGAAGTTGGAGGAGTTTGACCCCTCTGATGATGTGTCGGTGGGGAGCTCCCTCTACACCAAGGTAGTCCAGCCTGTGTTCTCCGCACTGGGAACAGACCCCTTTGATACAGATATAGAGGAGTTTCTGAAGACTAGGTTCAGGCAGGAGTATCCCACCATCGTAGTGGACGATGGGGCTCCGATTGTAGACCTCTTGATTCGCCCTCTCCAGCTCTTATTTGAGGCGCTCAAGAGAGAAATTCAGCAGCTGAGGCTGGGCCAGTCAGTCAACTACCGAGATCAGATGAGGCTGACAGACGCCGAGGATCTGGCAGCTAACTTCTTCGTGACCAGGAGATCTGGTTCTCGGGCCTCTGGGTCAGTCAGGCTGTACTTCACGTCCCCCACGTACGTGTCCATCCTAGCCAGTGTGGAGTTCAGCACCCCGGCTGGGTTGGTCTTCGTCCCCACTATTCCGCAGTTCTTCCGCCCAGAAACGCTCCTTCTTCAGACATCTGGGTCTTTTTACTACGTGGACGTTGGCGTTGTGGCTCTAGAGACAGGCGACTCGTACAACGTGGGGGAGGGGGAGATCTCCCTAGTAAGCGGGATATCCAGTGCGTCTAGGGTGACCAATCTCTATGCGGTTGGTGGGGGCTCCAATGAGGAGACCGCCACTGAACTTCTGACCCGTACGGAGACCTCTCTCACAGAGAGATCTCTGAACACCAGAAGAGGTATGGTGGCTAGAATCCTTACGGACTTCCCGTCTATCCGCACTGCTTCGGTTGTTGGGTATGGCGACCCCGAGATGAAAAGAGATGTGGTGACCGGGGGAGGACACGGGCGCACGATTGCGTCTGGCATGTCCTTCGTGGTCAGCCAGTTCGTCATCATGTTCTCTATGTACGAGGACAGGGGTGAGGCCGGTACAGACAGGGTTGCTGTCGGCGACAAGATCGACCTGAACTACTGGAAGTTCCTCTACGATGTAGAGCCTGAAAACGCCCATGAGATTTTCACCATCGACGAGGTGGTATTCGACTCTAGGGACGACATCACCAATCTGCCAACTATTCTCATACTGAGAATAGACGGTAGCCCCACCAAGACCCTGGCTCCGATCTCCGGTGCCCTTCCTGGAATACTCCCCGGTGTGTTCTCTGTGATCACCACAGAAGGGGCCATCACCATCTCCGACATTCCAGGTGGGATCACCAAGGCCGACAGGGGGGATGGGACCATTGCGATCGTCGACAACGAAATACACATCGGCGGTCACTATGATGTCTGGCTGAGGCCCACAGATATTGGGACATCTACGACTACTCTAGATGGGTTCAGGTCGGAGGATGCAATAGTCTCTGGCCTAGACCTGGCCACGAACGGGGGAATAGCGGGGATCCTGAAGCCAGATGTCTACTCGAACAAGGTTCATAGGAAGTACTCCATCCACCACACGATGCTTGTGGGGGGCCTTGCCCTGGGAGACATCGTAGAGGAGTTTAGCGGGGGAGTGTCTACGACAAGCAGGGCCATGATCAAGGACATCGACGCCACAGGGGAGATTACCTTTGTGAACCTCACTGGGGAGTTCACCGCCGGGAACACACTCAGGGTCGGGACTGCGGAGGCGTCCATAGACTCGGTAAACTCGTACAATTGGGTGTCCGAGCTAGGCGTGGAGTCTGGTGACATCCTTAATATCCTCTCTGGTAACGAGGAGGGTCTCTACAAGATCCTAAAAATTGAAGGGGTGTTCCTCTACCTAGATTTGGATCTGACTACGACATCCATAGACAACAGGTTCAGGGTGGTCCGCACCCCAACAGTAGACATGTTCTCTCCGAAGTCTGTTTTGTATCCCTACATGGGTGCCTCCTCCGCGTCCTTATCCACGGTTGTGGGAGCAGATAGGGTCGTAGTATCAGAAGACATCAAGACCTTTGGAGTACAAGCCGGAGACTCCTTCGAGATCCTCGAGGGGGAGGACATAGGGGTCTACACCATCAGTGGCTTCGACGAAGTGCTTGGGGGCCTTGCCCCAATCCTTAGCTCTACTATGACCTCTACCAACTCTAGCGTACTCTTCCGAGTGTACAGGTCCGGCTCAGGGATGCTGGCCCCCATGTTGAGGATCGTCCCCGGAGAGGTCAACGCACTAGACTCTAGCGGGAACACTACGGGGTACACCGTTCCTTACTCCCTACCGGTAGGGGCTCGGGCCTACCAGGGGTTTTCCGGTGCCAGAGCTTCGTACTACGGCAAGAATGGCTTCGTCCTGCCCGACCCTGGGCCTACTTGGCTTCCCAGTGCAGACGTGGTTGTTGCCCCCACCACTACAGCACTGCTGGATCCAGATGCCTGCTTCTCCGGGGACTGTGAGACTTGTACTGATGGGTACATAGCCGTCATTAGTGTGACTGAGGCTGGGAGTCTATATGTGAACGTAGACCTCCCTGCCGCCGTATCTACATTCATGACGGACCTGAGGAGCTGGCTGGTAGATGTAGTGGGGAGCTTTAGGCTGGGAGACGACTTACAGGCGTTCATAGACGGGTTCCACCCCTTCTACTTGGGGGACCCGGCTATCCTTGCCCCTACAGACCCCATCGTCAAGCAGGTGGAGATCTGCCTACCCAAGTCGATCTTCGATGGATGCAACAACGTATATGTGGCTATGCCGGAGTTTGACTGGGCTGCTGAGTTCGAGGGGCAGACGTTCTCCGATGCTATGGATATGTTCAACAACGGAGAGATGCGAGGAGCCAGGGCGGGCCTGTGCTACTCCAACCCTGGGGACTCCCTGACAATCCTTTCAGGGAGGAACGCTGGGTCCTACATCATCGACAGAGTAGATAAGTACAACCTCCTGCATGGGGGAACCCTACAGGGAATTGGATCTGGGGGTCCAGTTACTGTAGACGAGACGCTTGCCTATGAGATCGCGGTCATCACCATCAAGGGGGAGTTCCCCGTAGAGCCGTTCAAGGACCTATCTTCCTTCTTTGCCTCGACGCCTCCGTCTATGACTCTCCCTGCTCCTCCCCCGTTCAACGTAAGATCGTACGAGGTCCCAACGGGTACCCCCATCAGTCCCTGGGAAGTGGTGAAGAGGTCCTTCACCTGGTTTTTCCAGTGGCTAGCATCAGTGGGCTTCGACGTGCCTGCGGACCCCGAACTCAACGACGAGGGCGTGCTCAAGTCTATCTGGGAGTCTCTCCTGACTGACTACACGGTAGGGAGCCCCACATGTGAGCAGGTCGTTCGCATGAACTTCATTGAGCCTACGTCCGTATCAGTCTTCGGAAATAGGCCGTGCGAGTACTACACGTGGAACGAGACCCTACATACCCCAGCTACTGCTACCAGTGACCCGTTCACTCTGCCCCTTGATGACCTGGTGGGTACGGTAGCAGAACTTACTGTGGTGCATCCTACTACTGGGGCGGAGACTACCCTATCGGCGACCCTGAGCGACGTGGCCTACAACACGGTAGCGACTCCGGCAGCCCTGGCGGCAATGCTGCAGCATGATCTGGATGAGTTCTCGGAGACAGTAATCATCTCATCCTCGGACATCACTACCAAGACTGGAACCCTCACTGTGAAATCCAGGGTGGCAGTAGGAGGGACTAGCCTATCCATAAAGGCTGCCGAGAAGGGCGACGCGTTCAGGAACCTTGGGTTCTGGGACGACGAAGGCGGCAAGTGGGTGGAGGTGGACAGT
>Ga0098052_1002645_pt1 | contig 10782 bp, 15 predicted proteins | sample 15_taG_FD_81591 | JGI IMG/M metagenome (GOLD analysis project Ga0098052, IMG submission 81591) | Marine viral communities from the Subarctic Pacific Ocean - 15_ETSP_OMZ_AT15312 metaG | ecosystem: Environmental > Aquatic > Marine > Oceanic | place: Pacific Ocean | collected 2015-01-18 | reverse complement strand
CCCATACCCACCTTCGCGGTGGGCCAATGCTCCCCGCAGAGAATGCCTGCATCGAAGCGAGCTTGCTCGCCGTCTATTCTCTGTGGGGATAAAAAGAACCCCCGATTCGGGGATCCTTCTTAGGCGTGGCTACATCAGGTTGTCCCTGAAGGATTTCACGTTGATGGCTTCTGGTGCCGAGTAGTGCGCCGACAGTCGGGGTTGACCCGTTTCGGCGTTGAATTGCTCTTGCAATCCCAGCTCGACTGTCGCAGTAGGATCACTGAGGCATTCGTCCAGATTGTCGCAGAAGGCGTCTTTGTCCCCTGCGAAGATCGTTACATACTTGATGGTCTGGCGCTGTCCATCGACGTCTCCTGTTAAGCGGGCGAACCCACTGACCTTAGCGTCTGGCTTGGGCGCTTGGAATGAGGCGCCTGTAACGTTAGTCATGCTGACGAGTTTGGACTCGCCGATATTTTGATAAGTAGCCATGGTAATCTCCTGTGGGTTATGGCGTGAGGTTAAGTGGCAAGGTACACACCCTGCGCAATACTACCACGTCCCCAGTACTCGGGGGGCATGGACCAACGCGAAAGGTGGGTATGGGGGTTTACTATTAAGGTACCCTATACCCGCGGCGTGCTATATATTATTTTTTTGCGATTTTTAAACCCCTAAGGAAATCCTTGATCATGGCGCATGAACGAATAAAAACTAAATAATCCTTGACATTTTAGCAATTTCTATGGTTTATTACGCACGAGGTGACAGATATGGCAGACGGAAAAGGAAAGAAAAGATGTTCAGTTTGTAAGGAAGAGCTGCCTAAGGCGGCTTTTGGGAAGCATAGGTCGACCCCTGACGGCCTTTCATATATCTGCAAGGCGTGTCGCAGTGCCAAAGCCTTGAAGAAAGCCGGGGTTAAAAATGAGGATGAAATATTTTCTGCTTCAAAAATCGCGGACGTACAGGATAAAGAGATGCCAATGTCTCGAGCTGAACGCCGCCAACTTGCGGACGACAAAGCCCGTGAGGGACTGCCTTCTCCCAAGATCGTGGACCTAGACAAGGCCCATCCCGTGCTCGATAGCGTCAAAAATGACGCACTCAGGTCTCGAGTTTCCACCTTCTTGGGAGTTCTTTTAGAGGGTGGAGCCCACAAAAAAGCCATGACGAACGGTGATTTTTCCTGGAATCAATGGGCCAACGTCATGCATAAGTATGAGGGTATGAGGGACTTATACAGGTTGTGTAGGGACCTGGGCGACGAGTACCGCAAGATCCTCCGAATCGATTCAGCTCACGAAAGAGCAGTCGATGGAGTCGAGGAACCCCTATACTCCGCAGCTGGTAAGTTCCTAGGCTATAAGACCAACTACTCGGATCGACTCTTGGAACTCCTACTCAAGGCAGATGACCCAACCCGATACCGTGATATGAAGGAAAAATCTTCGGATGGCACTGTATTGCAGGTAACCCTTGGCTTTGATCGCAAGGAATTGAAAGCGGAACAAGCAGAGATTACCGAAGCGGAGTTTACTACTGATGCCTAAAATCCTGATGTTCGCCGAACCCCTAACCTCCGTTATGGTGCACCACCGAAACGCACCCTGGTACTTATCGAAGGGATACAGAATCCCGGAATCGCGCCATTATCCGGGGCGGCCTATGACAGGGTTTGAATTAGAGGTTAAAACGGAGGACATCTACCCTGGAAGCCTGCAACGCATCCCCCTGATCTGTGAACAGTGTGGGGAAGTATACACGTTGCGGTGGAGGGAATACCTGGCTAAGCTAAGTAATATTTGCAGCGCGTGTCGCCTCCATCCTGATAATTGCCACAGCCACGAGTACTGGATTCGGAGGTTGGTTTCAGAGGCGGAGGCCCCGGAGTGTGACATATGCGGGGAAACTGACAAACGATTTTTGGTACTGCACCATTTGTTGGCCCGTAGCAACGGCGGAGCTAATGAAGCAAAGAACTACGTTGTATTGAGTGCGAACTACCATGAGGCCTTTCATAGGTCGATTGGGACTAAGTCAAGGGCTACGCCGGAGGATTACGCGGCGTTTAAAGCAAAGGAAACGAAATAATGGAAGAAGAAGAAGCTGTTGATGTCCTTGTGGAAGAGGATGTTTGGAAGGATTTGCTGGGTAAATCGTGGCAGGAATGGCCGGATGAGCAGCGTAATCTACACACCGAAGGCGCTCAATGCAGCCTTTTAGGGCGCAGTGTCGGGGATATGAATGAACAGGAGCTTATCTTTTTCATTGGATTCCTGGACAAGCTGTGCTCACAACAGAATTCCGCTTTGCATTGGTATGTGAAGCAGGAGGAAGAACGTAAATTCGGCGAGCAGGAAGCACAGAAGGCTCGCGATAAGGAGATTTTAAATGCCCCCGAAGGTGAAGATGAAGAGGGGGCAACTACTTCGCCTCGTCTGGATGGATATCAGGACTGATCTGTCGACTGAGGATAACCCTGAACCACTGGTTTCCATCAATGTTGGTTGTGTTGATGAGGTAAACCGGTGGTGGGTTAGGCTCAAATCAGGTTGGTATGAGGACAAAGAGTTCCCTGGAAGGGACACAATAGTGATCCCCCGCGGCTGTATAACCAAGATTGAGAGGTTAGAGAGTGTTACTGAATCAAAAGGAACTAGCTAATATTGAGGGGGAGGTTGAGAAATTCTCCGACTGGATGATGGAGATGGGTTGCGATTCTATTCGTATTATCGCCACCGCATCTCCGAAACCGGGAGAAACCGCATGCGTAAGCACTGGCCGGGGTAACTGGCTGGCCCAGCTTGGCAGTATAAAGAATTGGGTCGAGGAACAAGATGATGCGCGGCGTGCCGCCGCTAACCGAGGAAATGAGAATGGTTCTGAAAGTAGTATATAAACCGTCCGGATTTACGGATGAAGAGCAGTTTATCGGGGAGATTACCTCCCTCATGTCGGATTTCGGGTATATAAAGCCCGGTATTCTCCGACTCGATGATGAAGACACGTTTGAATTAACGTATGAGAAGGAGCTGGATGATTCCACTGAAGAATGTACCGAAGGAAGTTAAGGGGATAACAGAGGTACCGCGGTATTTATATGTGCTGCATGCGGTGCAGGCCAATTTTTTTGACGGCCCGAGGCCCCTCCTGCTCCCCCGACGCTTTGACCCTGCGTTTCTCCGATACGAGGGGGACGTGCCGGTGTATTGCACGACCCTTCTGGTCGAGATAATCCAGCATGAGGTGGCGGGGATTACGGAATCGGAGGCGCTGACCGACCTTTATTTATTGATTGACACTTTCCCGGAGGGCCGTAGACCGCTTACGGATTAAATTATGGCTAATGTAGCTTTAAGACCCTATGTACCAGAGGTAACGGCTCGAAGTTTCCACGGAAGCGACGAGTTTGTGCGGGGGATAATGGGCCCGGTGGGTAGCGGTAAGACCGTTGCCTGCTGTATGGAGGCCTTTACCCGTGCCATGGAGATGCCCCCGGGCAATGACGGCGTCCGAAGGTCCCGCTGGGCGTTTATTCGTAACAGTTATCCTGAACTTATCGCTACAACTATGAACACTTTCAGGGATTGGGTGCCGGAAAAGCTACCCAACGGCAAGCCTTTCTGCACCATCCGCCGGTCCGCGCCTATCGTTGCGACCATCGACAACGTTGATATGGGTGATGGGACAAAGTTGTACCTTGAGGTGCACTTCCTGGCCCTCGACAAAGACGACGATGTACGGAAACTGAAGTCTTTGGAGCTGACTGGGGCCTTCATGAATGAGGCCTCGGAACTGTCTGAAGAGGTTTTGAAGATGGCCACGTCCCGTGTAAACCGGTATCCGGCCAAGATCGACGGCGCCGAGGGTGAAGGCTGGTGGTCCGGCGTTATCATGGACACCAACCCGCCGAGTACTGACAGTTGGTGGTACCGACTCGCCGAGAAAGAAAAGCCGAAACACTACCAATTTTTCCAACAACCCCCTGCCATGCTGCCTGTTGAGACGACTGTCACACAGGATGGGGCGGAGGTTGTGCTCACTGACTGGGTAGCGAATCAGGGGCAAGACCCCCGATACCCCGCTGCCGAGAACATCACGAACCACTCCATCGGATTTAAATACTACGAGCTGATTTGTGCGGGTAAAGACATCGAATGGGTGAAAGTTTATGTGATGGGGACGTACGGTACCCTCAGTTCAGGCCGCCCTGTATACCCCGAATTCCGCCATGCCATCCACGTAGCCAAAGCAGAGCTGCCGGTTATCCGGGGAGTCCCGGTTATCTGCGGTTTAGACTACGGTTTGAACCACTCTGCGGCGCTTATACAGGTCTCCCCTGTCGGTCAGGTGCGTCTGTTGGACGAGATTGTGACTGAGAATTGCGGGTCGAGACGCTTCGCTACGGAGTATTTGAGACCCCTTGTCACCTCGGAGAAGTACGCTGGCTGCAGTTTCATCTATACAGGTGACCCTGCGGGTAATCAGCGGGCCCAGTCTGACGAATCAACCTGTATCCAGATCCTGCGGGAATGCGGATTCTACGTAGATCAGGCGATCACCAACAACTTTGCCGCCCGCCGAGACTCCGTTGCCCGGTTCCTCGCGATGCTGGTCGACGGTAAGCCCGGGATGCTGGTATCCCCGAACTGCCACTACCTGATTAAGGGTTTCGTAGCCGCGTATCACTACCGGAAGATGAAACTGGGTGGCCAGGATAAGATGTTTGCCCAGCAACCCGAGAAGAATATGGCCTCCCATCCCCATGACGCCCTGCAATATGCCTGCCTGAAGCTCGCAAATGCCAGTGCAGGGATTCAGGAAGACCCGTTTACCGGTGTCAGGAAGATCGTAGGGGGTGGAAGTCGACAGGCGAAACCCGTGAAGAAGATTAAAACAGGAGGTTGGACCTAATGAATATGCTCATTATAGCTACCGTAACCAATATATTGTTCCACCCATACTGGGAAACCGGCAACTACACCTCGAATAGTGTGGCCGGATTGATGTCCGGGCAGGAGCAGTCGCTTATCTGGAACGAGGCACGGGTGGCCAGAGTCGGTACCAACAGTACTACTCGTAAGTGGCTCACCCCGAAGTACTCTTGGGACATGACGAACCGCGTTCACTGGATGAGGGCCCACACCACCACCAACGCCCCCGCTTTCCACATCAAAGCCGGGTCGCAATATGGGTGGCTTTCACTTGAGTGGTCGGCCAGCTTGACAGAACCCGCTTGGTTTTCACTGAATCACAACCATAAGCAGTACCCCTACGTCCTGGAAGAGGTGGTGGAGGCCGCTACGAACGGTGTCCGGCTGTTTACGCACACAGCTCCGACCTTCAAAGTGTATATGCACCCCGAGTCGGACGTGACAAAACGTATGTTGGAAGCTAAGTCAGGCTTCTTCAGGCAGCGTACTCACTGGAACAACAAGATTTACTGGGTCGATATGACAGGTTTCTTCCCTGAACCCGAGATACCCCCCACTCCTCTCCGGGCGGCGGGCACACCCCCTCCTATTCCAACGGGTAGGGATTAATTGTACGATTAAGTAGTTGACATACAAGGCCTTAAGTGGTAAGGGTATTCACATGGTGGAAGAAAAAGAATTTAAAATCGGTGGGAACGGCCTGGTTCAGGCAAAAACCCAACAAGGTGCGCTTGATGCTATGCGCCGTGAAGCCAGTGTTCCCAGTAAAAAGGTGCAGAACTCTGACTTAGGCGCGTTTGTCATGGCAGTCTTTAGGGAAAATGAAGACTATAAGAAGTCTGAGGGGATTGAGGAGCAGCTGCTTGACGGCCTACGTCGTCGTGTCGGCGAATACCCTCCCCAGAAACTAGCTGAAATCGCAGCCCAAGGCGGCTCGGCTATCTTCGCAGAGGTCACTGGCGTTAAATGTCGGCACGCAGAATCGTGGTTGTCCGATGTCTTCTCCCCCGATGACGAGAAAGCGTGGAGCCTGCAGAGCACCCCGACGGTGGAATTGCCCGGGGACGCCGTGGAAGAAGTCAACCAAGTTGCCCAGCAGTTTGCTATGCAGAAGGTTGAAGAGGCTCAACAAGGTGGACAACCTGTTACCCCCGAACAACTTAGAGAGTTAGCTAAGAAGACAGAAGCCCTCCTTAACACCTTCGTCAAGGAGAAAATGCAGGCCCTTTCGGAGAAACGAGTCCGGAATATGGAGCGCCTTATGTACGACCAACTCCTTGAAGCGGAGTGGGACAAGGCTCTCGACGAATTTCTTTTTGATATAACCACTTTCAAATCCGCCATCATGAAAGGCCCGGTCATCCGCAACCGGAAGACCCGACGCTGGGATATTAAGGCCGACGGAACCAGTGAGCTGATTGTTGAATTAGCCCCGATGCCGGTATTCGAGCGAGTCAATCCGCTTGATTTCTACCCACCTCCCTTAGCTAAAGACGCCCAAGGCCCCGGCCCGGTGGTTGAGAAGCTCTGGCTTACCCGATCCGCGCTGGAAGACATGAAAGACCACCCCAGCTACGACGCGGAGGCCATCGACAGAGTGCTCTCCGAGTACCCGATGAACGCGAAAAAGAACCCTGACTCCTCCGATGACCGGGAACGGCTGGATCTGGAGAGCAAAGGCGAAGCCACCGTCTCTAACGAAGGCGGCGACACCTTGTTCGGACTTGAGTTCCATGGTTGCGTACAGGGTGAGATGCTTTTAAACTACGGCATTAAGGTTGACAGCAACGGTAAACAGATCCGCAACACGAAAGAGTACCAGGCTGAGATCATTCAGGTAGGTACCGAGGTCTTATATGTGAGCCTCAACCCTGACAAGCTTGAACGGCACCCCTATTCCTCCACAAGCTGGGCGAAGATTGCGGGTGCTTTCTGGGGTGAAGGCGTCCCTGAATTGCTGACACCTGTGCAGGATGTGTGTAATGCGTCCCTCAGAGCCCTTGTGAACAACATGGGCTTCGCAAGCGGCCCGCAGGTCTCCATTACTGACATCGACCGTATACCGGACGGTGAGGACCTTACAGAGGTATACCCCTTTAAGCTCTGGCAATTTACAAACGAACGCAACATGACAGCGGACCCAGTGAAGTTCTTCGCTATCCCGTCCAATGCGAACGAACTCTACACAATCTACGAATCTTTTAAGAAGCAGGCTGACGACGACTCCGGAATCCCGGCATACGCATATGGAAATGAGCGCACAGCAGGGGCGGGCCGAACAGCTAGTGGCCTGTCCATGTTGATGACTGGGGCGTCGAGAGGCATTAAGAAAGTCATACGGAACATCCACCGTGAAGTTATAAGGCCCTCTCTCGAAAGGCTTTACGACTGGAACATGGTGTATGTCGACGACAGAGAGATCAAAGGCGACGCGGATATCATCGCTGTCGGTGCGGTAGCTGTGTTGACACGAGAGCAGACTGCGTCCCGCCGGATGGAACTCCTCCAGATGACCAACAACGAAACCGACCTGAAACTCATGGGGCTCAAGAATCGCGCTGCCTTGTGGCGGGAAACACTCGACACTCTGGAGTTTGATGGGGATAAGAAGATCCTCACCGACGAGGAGATCGACGAGATTGTAGCCCAGGACGCTGCTAATGAGCAGAAGATGATGCAAGCCCAGGAACAAATGGCCCAGTCCGAGACCCAAGCTAAGATGGAAGAGCTTAGGATTAAGGAGAAAGAGGTCGAGAACGACTACGATATTGACCTCAAGAAACTCGATGAAACGGCGAAGAGCACTGATATCGGCGCCATACAGAATGCGGCGCAGATGGAGATCCAAGCGGCTGGTGCTGAAAAGGGACCGGCTAAGAAAGAGCCCGCCAAAAAGAAGAAGGAGGCTAAGTAGTGAGGGCTAGAGTACCCGCAGACGTATTAGACGCCTTTGAAGTCCTGGATTCGAACCGGGACTTCAGGAAAATTATATCTTGGTTGACGCAAACCCTTGAGGAGACGCGAGAAGCGAACGATCTTCTTGAGGGAATTAGCTTGACGAGGTCACAAGGACAAGCCATAGTACTGGCCAAGATAGTAACTACCGCGAAAGCAGCGAAAGGAAGAAGCTGATTTCGGAATACGGGCTCCGAGAGGAACACCCGGAAACCAATAGCGAATACCTCTAAGAGGCTCGCAAGGAGTACATGCAATGAACCAACTGCCTGAAGCAGTCCAGAAACAGAACCAAGAAGCCGAAGACGCGCTGGCACAGTACCAGGCCGCAATGGAAGGTAATGATCAACCTGACAATGCAGCTGAAACTGACACCAATACGCGGGACACTTTGACGGAAGGTCCTAACCAACCTACACCGGTTGGTACGGAACAGGCCAAACCTGAACCGGAAGCGAAAGCTGAAAATGGTGAGTTAGGAGAAGCGTTGAAGAAGCTGGAAAGTAAATTCAACGTGCTACAAGGTAAATACAACAGTGAAATTCCCAGGTACATCCAACGGGCCAAAGATCTTGAAGCCCAGAACGATGCACTGAAAGACGAACTTGACGAGGTAAAAACCAAGAAGGACAGGGAACTGGACCCGGACGCTTACAAAAAATATCTTTTAGATGGTGAGCGTGACGAACTAGACCCCGAACTGATGGACCTCCAAGCCCGTGTTTCACGAGGAGTTGCTGAGGATATAGCATCGAAAGACACTATTGAGCTGCGAGAAAAGGTGAAAGACCTTGAACGTTTGCTTGGAGATCTTTCGGCCACCCAGGCTACGGCCCAGGGTGACACGTTTTGGCGTGACGCTGATACCTTGGCACCAGGCGTAGCTAAAGCCAACGAGACAGGAACCGCAGAATGGGTTGAATTCCTTGATGGGATTGATCCGACATCGCGCCTCCCTTATCGAGTTATTGGTGAAGCTGCAATTGAGCGGGGCGATGCCCAAGCTGTTGCAAACCTATATGCCCTAATGCAGGAGGCGAATAAAGTTGAACCTGGTAAACCCCGCTTAACCGCGGCAGACCAAGTTAAACCGGACTCGTCCCCTTCAGCCCCTAATACTAACACCAAGCCGGTAGGCAGGGTGTACAAGGAATCAGAGATCTCTGACTTCTACAACAACGCCGCAGGCAAGTTGTCGGAGAAACAGATCGAAGATAAAGAGGCTGAGTTTAACCTTGCGGCTTCTGAAGGTCGAATAGCCTTCGGGAAGTAATCTGGAATATCCAGCGCCGCTGCGAACACAACATAAGGAGACCTAGAAATGGGTGGACAATACCCCAGCGCAGCTGGCTTCAGAGATATCGGTTCGGCCACAATGCAGTACATCCCCGTTATTTTTTCGGGGAAGCTTCTCACGAAGTTTTATGCTGCATCTACTCTTGCCGCTATTAGTAACACAGAATATGAGGGCGAAATCAAGAAGTATGGTGACACGGTCAAAATCCGTGAGACCCCAGACATCACGATTCGCGACTATCAGAAAGGCCAAATCCTTAGTAACGAACAGCCGGAAAGTACCTCCGTCGAGTTGTATATCGACAAAGGTAAGTACTGGTCTTTCGTCACTGATGACGTGGATGATGCCCAGACTGATATTAAAAACTACGTTGGCAACTGGACCGCTGACGCCTCGAAACAAATGGTGATTACCGTTGAAACCGAAGTCTTTGTAGACATCGGCGACGACGCCCATGCGGATAACCGTGGCGCTACTGCTGGTGCAGTCAGTGGAGACTACAACCTCGGAACTGATGCAGCTCCGTTGGTAGTAACCCGGTCCAACATCGTTGAACGTATCGTTGATTTTGGCGCGGTACTCGACGAGCAGAACATCCCCGGAGAAGGCCGTTTCCTGGTCATCCCTGTTTGGATGTCTTCCCTACTCAAAACCTCTGACCTCAAACAGGCTTATCTGACTGGCGACTCCACGTCTCCGATCCGTAACGGTCTCATTGGGTCAATCGACCGGTTCAACATTTATGTGTCGAACCTGTTGTACATGCCTTCCTATACGGAAGTCCTGTTTGGTTCCCCGAAGGCTCTGACCTTTGCAACCCAGATCACCAAGACTAAAGTACAGGACAACCCCGATGGGTTTGGTATGCTGTATCGTGGTCTCCAGGTCTACGGTTATAAAGTGATCCTTCCGCAAGCACTGGGTATGGCTCGTTGCGCCGCAGCGTAGTTTAACAACTATTAACAAGGAGTATTAAAATGGCAGTTGATGACACAGTAACCGCTCAAAGCGGAGCCGCCGCACTCGGCCAGAAGGTTCAGGTTTACCAGAAGACCGTAAATTTTGCTACGGTAGCTAATGGTGGAACCGGAAATCTCGCCCAGGACGCTTGGTATGAAATCTTCGACACCGAAGCAGGGGATGTTGTTCTGTCCTCGGCAATCGTAGTCGAAACCGTTGACGCTGGTGGTGGAACCCTTCAGGTAGGTCTTGGTGGAGGGCTCACCCTCCAACAGGCGACCGCCCTGTCCGCCGCAGCCACAATCGCTTCCACCGTAGCGGGCTCGATCAAAGTCGATGCCGGGCCGATTACGTTGTGCGCGAAGACCGCCGCTATCACGACCGCAAAAGTGCATGTCACTTGTGTAGTCCTCAAAGCAGGCGACTTCCGAGGCTAAAAATTGACGGCCCCTTCGGGGGCCTGATTCTCTGAAGGAGAAATATTATGGCACAAGATACCGCAATAAGCCCTCTTAAAGGGGCACCCGCCTCTGGAGCAAAGCTAGAAATCTACCAGCGACGGGTGAACTTCGCCGTAACTGGTTTGGCTAGTGGAAACCATTTCGAGTTGTTCACTATGGACACTGGAGATGTAGTTGTTGGGGGTACTGT
>Ga0098052_1002642_pt1 | contig 10787 bp, 18 predicted proteins | sample 15_taG_FD_81591 | JGI IMG/M metagenome (GOLD analysis project Ga0098052, IMG submission 81591) | Marine viral communities from the Subarctic Pacific Ocean - 15_ETSP_OMZ_AT15312 metaG | ecosystem: Environmental > Aquatic > Marine > Oceanic | place: Pacific Ocean | collected 2015-01-18 | reverse complement strand
TAGAACACCAACCTCAAATTCATGGTCGAATGAACCTTTTTTAGCATGGGACAGTAGGGGCCATGGGGCAATAACATTTTTAGGTTCAACGGGTGCTTGTATTAGAAATCCATCGTTACCTACATAATTACCTGCCGAAAAACTAGCCTTTGTTGAAAAACCTTGTGCTGATGACATGTTTACCTTTATGGGATGTCCTTCGTTTTTATGTTCGGTTATATCTACTCCTAATTTCTTTTGTACCGTATCGTATATTTCTTTTTCGGTCATATTAGCAAGGTTTGGAGGCAGTCCTGGAGTACTTCCAAATACTTCTATCATTGCTTCTTCCTCATTTGTGCCTCTCCATAAATTTATCCGAGGGGTATCAGGATGAGTATACCCATAGATAGCTGCAGAAAGTTTTTGCTGTGCACCAAAGGTTTCTCTATATAGAGCTCTCATGTGTTTTTTCATGTCATCATATTGCATATTCTTTGCTTCTATTTGATAGTCGGATTTATTTTGAAAGGGCTCATAACCTGCTTCCTTCATGTCTGAAAAAGCCTTAGTTATCTTGGAATTGTAGTGGTCCATGAAGCTGTCTTGAAACTTAATTCCACTGTCCAATCTTTCCATAAGACTTTGGGCTGCTTTTATAGTCGTTGGTTTACTATATTTTCCAACTGCCCCTATCTTGTCAAATGCTTTTTTTCTGGCATCAACAGGTTCCATATATCCATCTTCATCTTCAGAGAGTTTTATAGTGTTAGTATATTCTTGTAAAGCGTCCTTTATTCTTTTAAAGTGTTCATATGGCTCATTACCATTTTTATAAACTCCCATATGGTCAGAATTGAAGTGGTTTTTTCCCTTCCATCTGCCATAAGTTAGTGGAGTATCAGTTAGTTCCCCAAACCAATATTTTAAAAAGGTAGCATCTGCGGCATGACCTGAAGAGGTCCAATCGTAATATCCGGCTTAAACGTATTGCATACTAAGTTTTTGCATTTTACTTGGGGATTTACCTAACATTAATTTCCAATAAGCATCACCAACTGCTACGATTTTAGCTGGGTCCGAACCTTCCATATCGTGATGAGACGATGCTACATGAGGCGATGCAGAATATTCAAACATCTTTCTTAGTGGCCCATATTTAGCATCTGATTGAAACGCTTTTGAATTTACAAATTCAGATATTTTTGATAACTCTAATTCCTTAAAAGTTTCCATAATCTCAGATGTTATATCTGTTTTAGTAAACTTAGTGCTATGCTGCTCTTCATCATCGATGTCAAAATTACTAAACAACCCTGCACCTTTAGCTTTATCCTGTGGTCCAGGAGCAGTTGCTGTATCGTCATAAATTTTAGATTCCATTATCTTTTTTTCTGTTTTATCTAAATAATCTAGCACTATATCTATATCTATATCGTGTAAACCAAACCAACCATCGTGTTCTAATTTATCTACAAATTTATCTCTAGCTTTGCCCATTTTTTCAATCTCTTTAGCGTCTGGGTTTGGTGGCATAGCGTGAACAGCATCTTTCCAATCATGAAGACGTGTTTTATCTTCAGCAGTAAGAAATTTAATTATGTCAGAAGCCTCTGAATTGGCAGCTTTTAATTGTTTTGCAGTAGGTGTCCAAAAATTAGCTCCTCTTGTTCCAACATATATCTCTCCTGCATAATCTTTCGGGGGTTGGGCAGTAGAAAAATAAACTCTTTCACTTGAAGGAGGAAGAGCGTCTTCACCAGCTACTTTAGTATCTATAACTTGAGCATCGGGATATTTCTTGTTTGTATCAAGCATATTGTTATTGTGATTAAAATCATTTGATTTAGCTTGATTAAATTTAAACATAGGGGGTGGAGCTTCAGCTTCAGCTTTCATAAGTAGAAAATTCATAAGTCCATCTAATTCAGATTTTTGATTATTTATCATTTTGCTCTTTCAACCTAGCCCATTTTTGTAATTTGTATTTTCGCCACCTTGCTTCAAAATGAGTTAATTCTCTCATAGTATCTGGAAAAAAGGTCCATGCAAGGATATTTATGATTGTAATTGCAACAATCCATTTTGAAATAAATATTATTAAATCCATACTTTATTATACCAACTTTCCTCTGCTAATTCTAAAAATTGGTGGGGTAAATAAACTAATCCGAAATTCTTAAGATAATCTCTAGTCTGTTTAGGTCTATCATCAATTGCCACATCGGTAGATTTTATGCTATCCAACAACACAGGATTGTTTTTAGCCCCTGCCGCTACTACTTGTTTAACAATAGGAAAAAAGACATTAGAATACTTTTTCGCATAATCTTCGCCTGTTCCTGACCAAATAACTAAAGGAACATCAAAAGACCTAACGAATTTCGTAATTGCATCTACTAAACCCCAGTTAAAAGAACTAGGAAGTTTATGCATTATCAATGTGTCATCTATGTCTACAAATAATTTCATAAGTAGTAGTATATCACAAAAAAATAATTTCATAAAAGTGTATTAAAAAATCCCCCTAATAACCCCCTCTACTATATGCTAGGTACAAAAGAAAAAGAAAATATATAAAAGAAAAAGAAAAGTAGGTATTTTGCAGAACTTAAAACCTTGTGCTTCCAGAAATCTTATGTTAGTCTAAATTTTTAATAACAACAGAACAAAGGATAATTAATGTGGATACATATACCGAAAACGTCATCAGCCTCTACTCAGGTGGAGGAGGACTCGATATTGGAATCGGATTGGCTGTTCCCAATGCTAGAACAGTCTGTTACGTGGAGAGAGACATCGCATCAGTCAGCGTATTGGTTAAGGCGATGCAAACAGGTTTATTGGATGAGGCACCTATTTGGACAGATTCCAACACCTTCGATGGCAAACCTTGGGGTGGAAAAGTGGATTGGATTATTGGAGGATTCCCATGCCAACCATGGTCAGTCGCAGGAAGAAGAGAAGGAACAGAAGACAAGCGATGGCTTTGGGACGACATCAAAAGAATTATTAGCGAAGTACGACCCAAAGGAATCTTCTTGGAAAACGTGCCAGGTCTCCTTACTGGACATGGAATTGACCCCATACTTGGAACGCTTTCCGAATTGGGGTATGACACAAAATGGGGTAATGTCAAAGCTTCGGACACCGGAGCTACCCACCGTAGGGCACGAATCTTCATCTTGGCGTACAGCCGCAGCTTCGGATGGGGAAGGTGGCGTGAAAGAAATGAGGAAGGGTTCAAACTCGCAGTACAAGCTGAGGGACCATTCAGCAAACGTGGTAGCAAATTGGATGACACCAAACACATTGGACTCAATGCCACCGAGGAGCTTGGAAGCAATGAAGAAACAGTTCGAGACAACTCGCAAGGGAAGAACAACCCCAGCGAATCTAAGGGAACAGGTGATACCCGAACTACATCCCAAAGCTTGGGGGACACCATCAGCGAGGGATTGGAAGGGTTCGAGTCCGAATCACAAGAAGAGACCGAATCTAGATTGGCAGACGGAACATGGAATATGGATGTCTTCCCCCCAGGACCCGACTCAGGAGAATGGGACAGAATCAGAGAAGAAAGACCAAACCTCTCCCCAGCCTTGGAAAAATCTGAGGCTAAATCCTATGTTCGTAGAATGGTTAATGGGGTGGATGTCGGACTTGACAGGGTTGACCGACTCAGAATCTTGGGAAACGGCGTTGTACCATTACAAGCAGCTTATGCATTTAAATTACTTATGGACAAGGTATAAAAATTGAAAAGTGATGAGGTTAGTAGACGTAGCTTTAATTGGACACTTTTATATAAAAAACAATTAAAGGAAAAACTATCTCCAATAGAGTTGAGTAAAGTAAAGTACCATTTCTTTAGGGCAGTCAAAAGGCGACCCGAAGTTTCCGTTGTGCAGTTGCACGATTCGTTTTGGCACAGTAGGAAATAAGTTGGGCGTAGCCCAACGTTTGGGGCACTCTCTCTCAAAAGCAAGTGCTTTTTCGAGTATTCACTCCGAGATAATCAAACTCTCCGATAGTGGCTATCGGAAGATTTAATAATATCGGAAAAGACTTGCGTGCTATTAAACTGTGTGTTAAAGTAACTAAGATATTTAAATAAAGAAAAGAAGTTCATTCATCCTTTCTTTGTTCTGTCGAGGGGTTAGTTCATAGGGATGCTCTTATGTCTAGCCCCTCATTTTATTATGGATAATAGAAACATTACATTTAAAACTAAAGACGGCATATGGCGTGCTTCATGGGAAGGGAAGCCGCTTAAAATATCCCCTAATGGTCCTAAGTACAATATAATGCATGACAACCAGGTTCTTAGAACGGCAGCAGATATGTATGAGATGCTCACGTTCATTCTTAAGCTGACTAATAGACGACCCTTATTTGAGAGCGACAGGGTATATACTGCTCCTAACGAGATTGTTACCTAGAGGTATTTATTTATGCGGCCCCCCAATTGGTATCCAGAACTGTACTTCATACTCATCCTTATAGCATATTTCTATCTATTTATAATTTATAATTAATCCAACCTAACGAAATCTGAAAAATTTCAATTTTCTAGAATCTTAAGGAACCCCTTATAAAGGATACCTAAAATCGTTATTAGTATAACAGGGGGGTATCCCGATTTGATACCTGACTACCTCTTTAATAAAAAAACGCATATAAGAGCCTTTAAATAGCTTTTAAAGGGCCTTTATAAAGTACATTTGATGATTTCTTTATGCTTTATATTTCATCTTGACTAGAATTAGTTAATTTAATAGTTGCACGAATAGTTAATATAATGTATATTCATAGTATACAAACAATACAGAAAGACGATTATGACTAGGAAAAAATCAAACTCAATACCAATAGACGTTATCAATCTTGAATATGATGATGCGACTATCAAGATTCTATCAATGGAAAGAACAATGATGAACTCTGATATGGAAAGTTGGACAACTCAATTGAACTTTAGCATTGATGAACCACTAATGTTAAAAGAGCTAGAAGAAGAAAATCAACAGTCTGAAACTGCTCAAATGATAGGTAACTTGATGACTAAGACTATGGACTTCTTAATAGAGAAAGACCCACGACAGATACTTTATATGCATATAGCATTAAGTGAAAAAGAGGGAGCAGAAATTAAAGACTCTATAGAAGTGAAAAGGGATACCGATAATAAAATAGGATTTAATTTCCAACTTGCTACAAGACGAAATTATATTTCTAAAGCTACCTATCAACAAGTACCCAAAGTTGTATGGAAGAAACTTGATGAAGAAGGTGTGCTTGCGAAAATGGGTAAAGGGTAAATGAATAAAATGAGTGGGGTAATTTATAATGGATTGCCCCACCTGTGAAAAAAAGAACAGGTTAAAGTATTGACCATTTGATATTTTTAATGTTACAATATTTATAGAGGTTGGGATAGAAGTTAAAGACAGAAGCCGAAACTTAAAAAGTGGAACGCAAGTGAACCTTAAAAAGTGGAAAGTGAAACAGCAAGACTGATACCCAATCTCTAAAATAAAAAAATTATACAAAGGATTAAAAATGGATAACAATAGAACTGCAAAACACCAATTGAAATTATCGTTGGGTACAGTTGTTTCAAAAAATCACGAAGATTGCTACCCACAAAATAAAGTATGTAATGAAGAATGTGAAGAAATCAGAAATGAACTTCACTCTAAATTTGCTGAAATGAATTGGGAGAAATAATATGATAATGATGACACAACAAAAATTAGACCACGTTTCACTTTTAAATATTGATGAAGTAGGCGAATATTTGAATATGAATAAAAGAACTTTATACTCTTATGTTCAGAAGGGAATAATTCCACATATAAGATTGGGCAAAGGAAAAAAGGGTCCAATCAGATTTGATATAAATCATATTGAAAAATGGATTGACGCAAACACAAATAATTATGTAGAATAAAACTTGCATTAATTAATAAAGTGTAGTAATATAAATGTAGAGGTTGAAATAGTAGGGCAATAAATAGGAACAATGCTTTTTGCACTAATTAGAGTAAGCACAGGAGATTAAATTCCACCTGCTGAAATAACCAAACCAAGAGCGTAAGCCCCTTTAAATCCACAAAGCTATTTTAATCTCACTAAAACTAAAGAACAAAGGAAGAAGATTATGGATAATGAAAATGAATTAAACATTGACAGGCGTTGGCTAAGAGATAAATTAAAAGAAGCCGAATTGCCTAGCGTTGAAATTATCAGTATGGATAAAGGCGTACCATCAAAAGAATGTATGTCTTATGAACTTGCTAGAACTTGCGAATATGTAATTAATGGTTGTCTTATTACAGGCAATAGACAGGCATTAGGATTTATTTATACAATGTTAAGGGAAGCAATTATGCAATTTGGATTAATCCCTGATGAAAAAATGGCAGAACGAATAGATAAGTTTATATCTGATGTTATGCCAAACATAAAAGAAACTAAAGATAAAGTAGATTTAACAGATTTAGAGTTCTAAAACTTTAAGTCTAGTCATAAAATTCTTTGCCCAAGTAAGTTATCATTCGCTTACTTGGGTTTTTCTTTTCCCCCACCATCACCAAAAAACTCAGCTGGAAAAAAAACGGGAAGCGGCCCAAAGAGATATATCCCACGGGGTCGTCTTCTGGCTGGGTGAGTCTTAGCTGGAAAAAAAACTTGTACAAACCTGCACTAGAAAAATTTCCACAATCCCGAACCTGTGAAAAAAAGAACAGCTTAAAGTATTGACATTCTAAATTAACTAATGTAAATTAAAAGAAATAAAAAACTATACAAAGGATAAATTATGTATTGTGATAATTGTAAAATGGAAGTTTTAGATTATGGTGTAGACCCAAGCGTTCTATCAGAAATCGGAATAGAACTTCCTGACCATATTTGCGAAAATAAAGAATGCAAATGTAATTGTAAATAAAGTGTTGACATACAATAAAAAGTATGCAATAATGATTATAGATTAAAAAATTATACAAAGGATAAATGATGAAAATCGTAAATAAAGAACAAGCAAAAAACTTGATTAACTCTAGTAAAGGGAAATTCTTTACTGTAGAGTTTGTTAAAAAGAATGGCGACACTAGAGTTATGAATTGTCGTAAAGGTGTTAAAAAACATCTAAAGGGTGGCGAGTTAGCATTTGACCCAAACTCTAAAGGTTTAGTAGTTGTGTTTGACGCACAAAAAAAGGCGTATAGAATGATTAACATTAATACGCTACAATCAGTAACAATAGACAAAGCTACTTACTCGGTTGAGTAGGTAGCAAAAAAGGAATTATGAAATATCCAATAAAAATTATATCTACAACTAAAGCTAATCAAAGGTGGTTAGCAAAACAAAAAGCTATGAAAAAAAGAATAATTTATTACGCACAAGTTAATCAAAACGTTGAGGATTTAAGCAAGGATAAGTTACCGATATGATACGAAGTAAAGTTGTCCTTAGTAAATTCCCCACAATAGAGGAACTAAAAAAATATAGTAGAAATATGCTAGTGGAATGGTTAATAGAAAATGACTTAAAATACAATCTTAAATCTAGTGTTGGTACTTATCAGGGCATTGGTTTATATTGTATTAAAGAGGAAGTTCTAGCACGAGTGGAATTAGAAAAACCAATTTACAAAGAATACCAAAGACCAAATTTAAACTAATACAATCCATTAGGGAATTGGTGGATTGCTTCCCGAAAAATATACCCGATAGGTTTTTATGATTTTCCTATCGGGTATTTTCTTTTATCCCCCCATCTCAAAACTCAGCTACAAAAAAAACGGGACGCAGCTGAAAGAGATATATCTAGTAGGCCCATCTCCAGAAGGGCAGGGCAGGGGATTGCAGGTTTAGTGCAGACAATTAACAAGTTTAGTGCAGACTTGCACTACCAATTGATTAATAAATTAGTAGTTGACATATTCTGATTATTCATATAAGATTATATTAAATCAAATTATTAAGGAGAAAATTATGGAACACATAATAATTAACAAACACTACGCAATAAAACCTATAAATAAAAATCACGTTGAGTGCTATTTAGAGGCAAACTATTGTAATGAGGATTGCGAGGAATACGCAATGCAATTACAAGAGAAATACGAAAACCAAAACAAAGGAGAATAAAAAATGTTTGAGGATATAGATTTTAAAAACGTAGACTCAATAGAATATGTAAATAGATTTATTGGGGAAAGTTGGAAAGTTAATATTAAAATGTTAGATGGCACAACTCACGAAAGATACGCAGACTGTAATCAAAACGTTGTTAAGGATTGGGAATTTAAAAGTCAATCGTTGACAAATTAATTAAGTTAGTGTATTATTATATTTAAATAAATTAATTAGTTCATAGGAGATTTTTATGAAATTACTTACTAAAGAACTTTTAACAAAGTTTGAGAAACAACCTTATGGAAAAAGTACAGATGACGCAAAAGTTATTTGCAAGTTTTTTAATCCAACAGGGAATGGCACTTGGTATGCTATTGAGTATGACGAGAACAACAGAATGTTCTTTGGGTTTGTAGACTTGGGAATTAAAGATTGCGAGGAGTTCGGCTATTTTTCACTAGATGAATTAGAAAGTCTTAGAGTTAAACCTTTTGGCTTGAGCATTGAACGAGATTTGCATTTTAAACCAATCAAAGTATCAGAGTTAAAGAAACAATATAACCTGAATTACTAATCTAAACTTTTTCTATCCAATCATTAAGCCCTGAATTTTTCGGGGCTTTTTGATTTCCCCCCCCCTATCAAATCTAAAACGACAGCTAGAATTTTTCAGCTGCAGGCCCAAAGAGATATATCTTCTGTGGACGGGACTCGCTTCACACAGCTGCCTGGCACAATTAGCTGGTCAGCAAAAGGTAAAGGAGTGGAGTCATTGGGGAAGATGTGAACTAGGAGAGTTGAAAAATTACCATATAAAACTTACTTACTTTCTTAAGTAGTCTTGTTTATGTAAATCTCTCCTAGCTATCCACAGTCTATCTCACCCTTCTCGCATCTGCAAGGTGAAGGCTTGGTGGTTGAAGTAACAGTAGCTCTTGGTCGTCTTTCATTCTTTGCCCCCCTTCTCTGTTCCTTGTCCCCCTTCCCATCCTTCCTTCCCATCCTTCCCTTCCATCCTTCCCTTCCATCCTTACCCTCTTGCTTCCATCTAGGCTGCATCCTCTCTCACTCCATCCTGCCTTTGGACATCACCCTGCTTTTGGACATCACCCTGCTTTTTCCCACCCTGCATTTTTTCACCCTGCATTTTTTCACCCTGCCTTCCAGGTATCTCCAGCCCGGACTTCCCAGGCAGCAGAAGAAGCTCAAAGAGATATATCCCCTGGGTCGTCTTCTGCAGCAGGAGCTGGCTGAGATGGAAAAAACTCTGACGAAATTCTGACGTTTCTCTGACGATTTTCTTACCTTAACTCACGTAGTTTTATATGTAGAGTTAAATAACAATAATAATAAGGAGTGTACAAATGACACACAAAGAGTTCATTATAAAATACTACATTAGATTAAAAGAGTTACAGAGGGAGTTAGACGAGAGACAGGAAATAACAAGGCGTTTAGAGTTGGTTAATGGTAAGACATTACTCTTAACTTCTAAACAGGGTAACCCAAAGATTTATGAGTATAAAGATGATACAGGAAAAGTTAGATTTATTAGGACACAGTATTAAGCAATAAAAAAACCCCCCTGCCCAACTTCGATTAGGACAGGGGAGTAATGTTCTCTACTTGCATTACACAAGTTAAAATTAGTTTTGAGTAGCTGTTATTCTATCGCTGTAGATAGGTCTAGTATAGTCTTCCAAACTTCTAACATCAGTCCACACTATTCCAAGCCTAGCAAACTTTCTGCTTATCTTAGGAGTATGTGTGTTAAACATTTTGGCAAGTTCCATTTGAGTAACCTTTGGGTTATCAATTTTGTACTGAACCATTTCTCTATCTTTAGGACTAAGAATTTCGGCTTCAGGTGTTCCCACAGGGTAAGTTTTATAAAACCTTTTTATTGCCAATTTGAAAAACTTGTCTTTATAGTTAAAACCATTTTCTTTAGCAATAGTAGTAAAGTCTTTTTGTTCCTGTAGTCTAATAGGAGTTATGATTTTGTAGATGTCTATTACTCTCATAATATCTCTAGCAATTCTCGTTTCCTGTAGTTTTTCAATACTATCTTTTGAAGACCCCACTCCAAGCGTTTCATAGACTTTCTTTTCAAGTTGTCTAATTCGCTCTCGTGAAATCCCAAAGTAGTTTCCGATTTCCTGTAATGAATGTGCTTTTTGGTTTATACCCAATCGCATATCCATTATTTTTCTATCTCGGTGTGAAAGGTTTGCTTTCTGCAATCTTTCTAAAAGTAAACTATTCATAGTTTTACCTCTCTTTCTTATTTGTTATATTATAACTATATTTAAGGCTTGTCAATATTGTTCTTGTTCTATTTTTTTAAAGTCAGGTTTTGAGCCATTTAAATCTATAGAAGCAATCAAGGCCCATTCAGAATTTGGTGTAGTCATACCAAACATTTCAATTACTTGTTTGCCCCCTGATTGTTTTCCATAAATGTGCATATAATGAGTGTCGTGTTTTTCGCCACTATTATCAGTCCAAGACTCGTGCTGAAAAGCATAAGCATACTCAGCCCCACAGTCTGTCTTATCATCAGCTGCCCTGAATTTTTCTGTTCTGCCATCTGACATAGTGCCACAACAATGACATTCATCAGAACTTAAACTTGACCAAGTGTGTTGCGTTCCTCGTTCC